>Ga0157372_10000504_pt1 | contig 42933 bp, 38 predicted proteins | sample C55metaG_FD_115307 | JGI IMG/M metagenome (GOLD analysis project Ga0157372, IMG submission 115307) | Corn rhizosphere microbial communities from Kellogg Biological Station, Michigan, USA - C5-5 metaG | ecosystem: Host-associated > Plants > Roots > Rhizosphere > Soil | place: USA: Michigan...
CTGTTAGCCTCTTACACCTTTGCAAAGGCCATTGACAATTCCTCGGCATTCAACGACCTGGTTAATTTCCAGAATCCCAGGTTGAGCCGTGGTTTGTCAGATACGGATGTCACGCATAATTTTGTCGCCAGCTACATATGGGCGATCCCATTTGACAGAGCTTTCCGTGGATTGCCTAAGCGGCTGACGCAGGACTGGCAATTTCAAGGCATAGCGCGTTTCGCGACCGGTTTCCCCATCCAGATGCAGCAGAGTGGTGAGGATATTTCTCTTACGGGAAGTTCTTCCACGGACATGCCGAATGTGATTGGCAAGGTGAAGACACTCAATCCGCGCGACTTCAATCCCAATTGTCCTGCCAGCGATGGAACGCTCGGAGCCACTGGATGCTACTTCCTGCCGCCCACACCTGCCTCTGCCGGAAATACGAACCCTTGTGCTCCGTCCGTGGGAGCCTTTGTCCAAAACTGTGCTCTCGGAACTTTCGGGACAGCAAACCGGAGATTCTTCCACGGTCCTGGCATCAACAATTTCGATATGGGCATAACCAAGAGAATTCCCATTACAGAAGCTAAGGCGTTCCAAATCACCGCCGAATTCTTCAACATCTTCAATCACGCTCAATTCTTGAACCCGAGTGGTGATATCGATGGCAACATGGGAGTTGTCGCCGGCGCGCGCGACCCGCGCATCGGGCAGCTGAGCGCGAAGTTCATCTGGTGATCTGATCAATGCGGGCGAGGCCGGCCTCGCCCGTACTTCCTTCTTCTTCAATCCTTCGGCTCCTTTTGCGGCGCGTCTATCGTGCTAGGCTGTTGTCATGGCGGTTGTTCTTGTTTTGTTATTCATGATTGCAGCGCCCTGCTTCGCGCAAACAGCTGAGCGATACCGTCAGCAGGCGATCGAGGCCTCCCGCCACAAATCCTGGGACGAGGCAATCGCGAAGTATCAAAAGGCGCTCTCCATCGCACCGAACGATGAGCTTACACACTACGACCTCGCCCTCGCGCTGAAATATAAAGGTGAACCGAAGCAAGCTGCGGAGGAATTCAAGGCAGCAATTGAACTAAAGCCGAAGTGGGCAGAACCACACTATGGGCTGGGAGCCACACTCTACGAATTGCGCGATACTGCAGCTGCGCTCAAGGAGCTCCAAACCACTGTAAAACTCGATCCAACCAATGCCGATGCGCATCGCCTTTTGGGACGTATCTATTCCCAGCAAAATGAGTTTCCCGGCGCCGAACGTGAGCTGGCTCGAGCTGCAGAACTGAAACCCTCGGCCGATCTGTATATCGAGCTTGGTAGTGCAAAAGGCGAACTCGGCAATATTGACGGAGCTGCATCCGCATTTCGTCGCGCGCTAGTCCTCAACCCACGTTCTGAACCGGCGCACCTGATGCTAGGCATCGCACTACGTCGTCAGGACAAACATCCCGATGCGCTGGTGCACTTTCGCAAGGCGGTTGAACTGAATCCCCAAGATCCCGAGGCGCAGTACAACCTCGGTATGGAGCTTAAAGCCGGAGGCGACCTGTCCGGAGCAGTAGTGGCATTTCAGCGTGCGATTGAGCTCAAACCGGATTTTGAGCAGGCCCACTACAACCTCGGCATGGCATTGCGCGCTCAGGGCCAGACCAGCGCGGCAAAGAAAGAGTTAAACGATCTTAGGGGGCTTCGCGACTTTCGAACCCGATTAGCGCAAGCGAAAATGTTGACCCTTCAGGGTGTCTCCGCGTTGAAAGAACAGAAACTTGATGACGCTCTGAAGCTTTTTCAAGACGCGATTGAACAAGCTCCCGAGTTGCCGACCGGATACTACTACATGGGGCTCACATGGGAGCGGAAAAATGATGCCACACAAGCGCTTTCTTTCTACAAGAAAGCACTCGAGATAAAACCCGACTACGCTCAGGCCCACTCCAGTCTTGGGCTGCTGTACTGGCGACAAGGCGACCACACGCGTGCCCTTGAGGAATTTCGGCAGGGGGTTATGTGCGACCCCGATCTCCCGGAGGCCCACTACAATCTGGGTCTTGGGCTTGCGGAATCAGGAAATTTAGATGAAGCGACAAAAGAATTGACACAGGCGATTAGTCTGAACCGCGACTACACAGATGCTCGCGTGCAACTGGGGCTGGTGCTGAGTCAGAACAACCATATGGCAGCCGCTGTCAATGTCTTCCGCGAACTGGTTAATCGCGATCCGAATTTTGCGGAGGCTCACAATAACCTGGCATTACTTTTGCTGCAATCAGACGATCTTCATGGGGCTGAAGAAGAGTTTTCCAGGGCCGTGCACTTGAAACCCGAGTACGCAGAAGCTCACTACAACCTTGCACTGGTGCTTCAGAAGGAAGGAAAAGAGGGTCAGGCGAAAGCGGAACTCGAAAAGGCCTATAACATTGAACCAAGTTTGAGAAATGCGGAGCAACAGTAATGCGTCCATGAAAGCGCGCGCACTTCAACTCACTCAACAGCAATCAATAGGCACTCGGCACCTGGTCAGACCGATCCGGTCACGAACAATAAACTCATGAAGCTTGGTCGATCGAGAGAGTGCCCCGATCTATGCTTCTGGGATCACCGAACAGGGATCTAACCAGCTCAAGTAGGGGCACAAATTAGGCCCCAGCCGTAGCTAGCGGGACACGGCGCTCTCCAGATCATCAGCCGCTTTATTAATTCCGGCAGCAACGTTCTCGATGACATGAGCCACTCCGGGAATTTGCGCGTCGGCTTCCTTCCACTTTTTCTCGTCCATGTATTCGCGCACTGCGGCGATGGGCTTGGCCCCGTATCCGGTGTAGGCGCCCGGCGCATAAATCTGATTTTTGAACCAGGGACGTTCGGGAAGACCTTTTTCGTTCAAAAACAATCTGGGGACTTGAATGAGGTCGGCATTGATCAGTTCTACTTTTTCGGCAGAAAGCTGGGGTGAACCGTTGTCCCGCCACTTGGACAAGGCTTTCGAATAACGCTCAGCGCTCTTCTTGAGCGTGTCGATTGCATTCTTCATCGGCGAAAAATTCATGTAGGGTGGGACGGTTTCGGCCGGAGGCGGCTGGGTCGGACGGCGTGGATCATTGGTCGCCTTGAACACGCCTTCCTGCAATTCGAGATTGCGTTCGGTGAATTCGTCCTGCTTGTCTTTCAACAGTTTTTCTAATTCGGTTTCGTATTTCGAAATTGCTTCGGCTTGCGGAGAGTAATCGACAGGAATCAGGTCGGCATCGGCGAGCCGCATGGCCGCCGTGCCAATAGTCTGGGCAAGAGCACGGCCATAAACGAAGTCCGTATCTACGAAATGCGTGTACCAATAGAAGTCATCGTAGATCGAATGGTATTGTGTGCCGTCCTCCTCCCCGCCATACTCGACGTTGAGGGTCGAAATCCCGGCGAAGTCCTGAAAGGCGGTGAAGTCGGAACCATCTCCCAGCGCATCGACCACCAGATTATTGCGGCGACGAAGCTCTTTCTTTTCGTCTGCAGTCTTCGCGCTCCCGATGCTTTCCAGGTGGGCGCGTTCGAAGGCGGTCATTTTGGTTTCTGGATCCTGAATGTCGCGCGCCACATTGCTGATAAAACTTTCCAGGTCTTGAGTTCCCCCAGTATCAATAAATCCGCGGTTGTTACTGTCGGAGTTGATGTAGGCGATAGCGTGCTTCTTCAGTTCATCCACATGGGTTTCGACCCATTCGACCGAACCCAGTAACCCCGGCTCTTCTCCATCCCACGCGCAATAAATAATGGTGCGCTTGGGGACCCATCCCTGGCGGTGCAACTCGCCCAGCATGCGCGCTTCTTCGACCAAGGCCGATTGGCCAGAGATAGGATCTTCAGCTCCATTCACCCACGCGTCAAAATGATTCCCGCGCACCACCCACTGACCGTCATTTGATCCGTGCAGTGTAGCGATCACGTCGTAGATGGGCTTCATGTCCCAATTGGACGACACTTTCAAATGAACCTTGGCCGGTCCGGGACCGACGTGATAAGTGAGAGGCAAGCCTCCGCGCCATTTTTCGGGTGCAATCGGTCCTTTGAGAGCTGAGAGCAATGGAGTCGCGTCGGCATAAGAAATCGGAAGCACGGGAATCTTGGTGATGGTCTTAGCTTCTTTAATGGGGAGCCGTTTGGCATCAGCGGTTGCGCCGACCCCGGGAGTCAGAGGGTCGCCGGGATAATCCGTGTCCATCACGCTGCCGCGCTGTACGCCGAATCGCGGACGCCAGCCGCCATCAGGATAGTCGTCGCCATTGTAGTAGCCGTCGCCTTTGGGATCGGAATAAATGATGCAGCCGATGGCGCCGTGTTCGCCGGCGACTTTCGGTTTTATTCCACGCCAGCCGCCGCCATAGCGGGCGATCACGATGGCTCCCTTCACTGAAATACCCAGCCGATCGAGTTCCTCGTAGTCCTCGCGGTTGCCATAGTTCACGTATACCAGCGGTCCGGTGACGTCGCCGTCGATCGAATAGGCGTTATAGGTGGGTAGCTGTTCTGCGGTTTGGTTCGAGGTGGGATCGACCGACAACACCGGTTCCTGCAGCTTGGCCATGAACCTGTTCGGCTCCAACAATTCGACGACCCGTTCTTTGGGAGTCGGAAATAAAACGTTGAAGGTTTCGATGTGCGCGTCGAATCCATATTCTTTGAACTTCGAGAGTAGCCATTCCGCATTGTCTTTGTCGTAAGGTGATCCGACGTGATGAGGGCGAGCACTCAATCGCCGCATGTTTTCGCGAATATTGCCGGGCACGATACCGTCACGGAACTTCTTTTCCCAATCCCTCTGTTGCTGCGAGCTTTGGGAGCTGTAGCCCAGCAAGTGGGAATCGCCGGCGGTCTTTTTTTCTGATTCCGATTGACCGCTTAACAGTTGAGTTATGACAATCGCGAAACAAAGAATCCACCCAAACTTCATGAAACGCTCCTGACACTTGAAGAGTAGTTGCAACGGCAGAGATGCGGTGTGGCGAATCGGCTAATACTTTATCTGATTTTTTGCTTTGGCTGAATAGCCGCGTCACCGATTTATAGCTGGAAGTTGAATTCACGCCAGATTATGAGTTCCTTAGTTTAGAATTTTGCATCGGATTCTGATGCCGCCAGTGCTACAACTCGACCCCCGCGACAACGTATTGATTGCCCTGACTGATCTGAAGGAAGGAGACGCGGTTGAGTTCGGGGGCGAGCGTTTTTCCCTTGTAAAGAGGGTTCCTGCGAAACACAAATTCGCGACTCAAGATTTATCTTTGGGCGCCGCAATCACCATGTATGGCGTCTTGGTGGGAAAGGCCTCTCAACCCATACGAAAGGGCGAATTGCTTACGCTCTCTAATATTCATCATGAGGCTGCGCCGTATGCCGGCAAGCGGTCGGAATATCGCTGGATGGCCCCCGACCTATCGCGATGGAAGCAACGCAAATTTCTTGGCTTCCGCCGTAGCGACGGCCAGGTAGGAACTCGGAATTACTGGGTGGTGGTTCCGCTGGTTTTTTGCGAGAACCGCAATATTCTGAATTTGAAGCAGGCTTTTGAAGAAGAACTTGGTTTTGCGGCACCGCAAGTTTATCGGCGCCAGGTTGCGGAACTGGCCCAGAAGTATCGCGAAGGGAAAACTGAAGCTATTAAGGTTTCCGAAGAGCAAGGGCGTGACGCCGAATTCAAGCCCAGCAAGCTCTTTTCCAACATCGATGGCGTCAAGTTTCTTTTGCATGAAGGCGGTTGCGGCGGGACGCGAGAAGATTCGAATAATCTGTGTGGGTTAATTGCTGGATATATCAATCATTCCAACGTCGCAGGCGCCACGGTCCTCAGCCTGGGATGCCAGCACGCGCAAGTGGACATTTTGCGAGAGCAAATCAAACGTCGAAGCCCGAACTTCGATAAGCCTCTCGTAATTCTTGAACAGCAAAAAAGCGGCTCTGAGTTTGCCATGCTCTCAAGTGCGATTGGGAAAACTTTTCAGGGATTGGCTCAAGCCAACAAACTTACCCGCGCGCCTGCCGATCTTTCTCATTTGTGCGTGGGATTGAAATGCGGCGGCTCGGACGGCTTTTCCGGGCTCTCGGCCAATCCCGCGATCGGCCACACTTCTGATTTGTTAGCCGCCCTGAGAGCGCGAACTGTTCTGGCGGAGTTTCCTGAGTTGTGCGGCGTGGAGCAGGAACTGATTGACCGGTCGGTGAACCGCGAAGTCGGTGACCGATTTATTCATCTTATGCAGGAGTACGCGAACCGGGCGCTTGCGGTACGCGCCAGCTTCGACATGAATCCTTCGCCGGGGAATATGCGAGACGGCCTGCTGACCGACGCCATGAAGTCTGCCGGAGCGGCGAAGAAGGGTGGAACTTCGCCAGTCACTGCGGTACTGGATTATCCGGAATATTCCAAAGAGCCAGGCCTCAATCTTCTGTGCACTCCCGGCAATGACGTAGAATGCGTGACCGCACAGGTAGCCGCCGGATGCAGCGTGGTCCTGTTCACAACTGGCCTGGGCACGCCGACCGGCAATCCCATCGCTCCGGTGGTTAAACTTTCAACCAACAGTTTGCTGGCGAAACGCATGCCCGACATCATCGATGTGGATACTGGACCGATTATTTCCGGAGACTCGACCATCGAACAAATGGGAGAGCAGGTGCTGGACTATGTGATCCGAGTGGCCAGCGGAGAAGCGCGCACCAAGGCTGAACAAAAAAATCAGGAAGACTTCATTCCCTGGAAGCGAGGGGTCTCTCTCTGACCAGTAAAGATCGAAGCGCGGGAGAGTTTCGCCTCGACGGGAAGTCTGCGATAGTCACCGGCGGCGGAAGTGGAATTGGCCGCGCCATCGCGCATAAGTTCGCGGCCAATGGCGCGGCAGTGCACATTGTCGATATCAGCGCAAAAGATGCCGAAGCCGTTGCAGCGGAGATTTCCAGCGCAGGAGGAACTGCTTCGGCGCACGCTTGCGACGTTGGAAATCAATCCGAAGTTGGCACCTGTTTTTTAGAGATTTTTAAGCAGGATCGCATTAAAGTGCTCATCAATAACGCCGGCATCTCGCACATCGGCAATGCAGAGAACACATCTGAAGCCGACTTTGATCGCGTACTACGGGTCAATGTGAAGGGTTTTTATAACTGTATTCATGCCACGGTCGGACACATGAAAGTCAACGGTGGGGGAGCCATCCTGAACATGGCTTCGGTCGCGGGTTCGGCGGGATTGCAGGACCGGTTTGCCTATTCAACCAGCAAAGGCGCGGTGATTGCGATGACATATTCTGTCGCACGGGATTACCTGCCGTTTAATATTCGCTGCAACTGCATTTCGCCGGGGCGCGTACACACTCCGTTTGTGGATGGATATCTTCGTAAGAATTATCCCGGCCGCGAACAGGAGATGTACGACAAGCTGGCCAAGACGCAGCCGATTGGGCGAATGGCGGAACCCGAGGAGATTGCAACTTTGGCACTCTTTTTGTGCTCCGATTCTTCTGCGTTCATGACCGGCGCTGATTACCTGATTGATGGCGGCTTCGTGAACCTGCACGGGTAGCGGAAATCACAGTGGATCTCGAGCTGAAAAACAAAGTTGTGGTGGTAACCGGCGGCGCCAAAGGAATTGGCGCCGCGATCGTTAAGTCTGTAGCGGCTGAAGGCGCGATTCCTGTAATCGTGGATCGCGATGTCGAGGCCGGCACCCAATTGCACAGCCAAATTCCCGCCAGTGACCTGATTATTGCCGAGCTGACCGTGGCTGAGGGTTCGTATTCTGCGATCGAGAAGGTCATTGAAAAACATGGACGTCTTGATGCCCTGGTCAACAACGCCGGGGTAAACGACAAAGTCGGACTTGAGCACGGCAGCCCCGAGCAGTACGTCGCGTCCCTCGAGCGCAATCTGCTGCACTACTACAACATGGGGCATTACGCGCTGCCTCATCTGAAGAAATCACGCGGCTGCATCGTGAACATCGGCTCGAAGACCGCGATTACGGGACAAGGCGGCACGTCAGGATACGCATCGTCGAAAGGCGCAATCCTGGCTTTGACCCGCGAGTGGGCGGCAGAGTTGCTCGACTACGGCATTCGCGTAAACGCGGTTGTTCCCGCGGAGGTGATGACTCCTCTCTACCGCCAGTGGCTGGATACTTTTCCCAACCCGGAAGAAAAGCTCAAAACTATTCTGGCTAAAATTCCGCTGCAGCAAAGGATGACCGCTTCCGAGGAAATTGCCGCGATGGTAGTATTCCTTCTCTCTGCGCGGGCCGGGCACATCACCGGCCAGCATCTTTTCGTTGATGGCGGCTATGTGCATCTGGATCGGGCACTGACCTAACATGGCAAATTCATCGCCTCCTGACGACCGGTCACTTACTGAGAAACGATACGTTGCTCCATTCATTCTTATCACCAGTCTTTTCTTTCTCTGGGCTTTTGGAGTCAACCTCAACGACATCCTGATTCCGCGTTTTAAGAACGCATTCAAGTTAAGTGATTTCCAGTCATCGTTCATTCAGGTTGCATTCTTCAGCGGCTATTGCCTTGCCGCGCTGCCCGCCGGGCGGCTGATGGAAAAGATCGGCTACAAGCGCGGTATTCTGACCGGTTTGGCTCTGTGCGCAAGCGGCGCATTGCTGTTTGTGCCTGCATCCGCGGCCGGCACCTATGCGTTCTTCCTTATCGCCCTGTTCGTCATGGCTTGCGGCCAAAGTTTTCTTGAAGTCGCCGCAAACCCATACGTCACAATTCTGGGTCCGGTCGAGAGCTCGGAACGGCGGTTGAACCTGGCGCAATCCTTTAATGCTGTGGGCGCCGTGTGCGCGATGTTATTGGGATTGTTCATCTTGACAGGTCAGGAATACACGCCGCAGCAGCGGGCCATTTTTTCGGCAGCGCAGGAGCAGGCTTACCGCACCGCGCAGGCGGGCAGCGTGCGAGTCCCGTACGTACTGATCGCGTGCATCTTCGTCGTTGTTGCGGTGCTGATCGTTATCATGCATCTGCCGGAAGTTAGCGAAAAAAGCACGCACACCGGAATGGAAGAGAAAACATCCTGGAAGAAGGTGCTACAACAGGGACATCTAGTAAAAGGCGTGCTTGCCCAATTCCTCTATGTGGGCGCACAAGTTGGCGTGGGAAGCTTCGTCATTCGTTTCGCGCAGCACAGTATTCCGGGATTAGGTGCGCGCAGCGCCTGGTATTACTTGCTGGGACATTGGATCGGATTCATGCTGGGGCGTTTTGGCGGCTCTGCATTGATGAAAACCGTTCCTGCGCCGCGTCTTCTCTCGATCTTCGGGGCTGGCTCGTTGATTTCGATTATTGTCGCCCTGTCAGCAGGTGGATCAGCATCCGTGTGGGCTCTTGTTCTGATCGGGTTTTTCCACTCAATAATGTTCCCTACGATTTTTGCGCTTAGCATTAAGAATCTCGGGCCACTGACCAAACGAGGCTCTTCTCTCCAGGTCATGGCGATTCTCGGAGGAGCGGTTCTCCCGGCCATCATGGGGCGAATATCAGATGCTACAAGCATCCGGACCGCCTTTATCGTCCCACTGGTCTGCTACATTTACATCTTTTATTTCGCCGTAGATGGCTACAAGCCAGACAATGCTGGCACGGTGGAGAGGGCTCCGGTGGCTGGCATCATACAGGAATCATGAATCGCCGCTTTTGCTTCACGCTCGATCTAAAAGACGATCCTGCCCTGATCACGGAATACCGCAAGCACCACGAGAAGATCTGGCCGGAGATCACAGAAAGCATCAAGAACTCAGGCATTGTAGACATGGAGATTTACCTTCTCGGGACCCGCATGTTCATGATCATGGAAGTGAATGAGAGCTTTTCTTTTGAGAAAAAAGTAAAGGCGGACCAACATGATCCGAAAGTTCAAGAGTGGGAGCAGTTGATGTGGAAATTCCAGCAAGCGCTTCCGCAGGCCAAGCCCGGCGAAAAATGGCTACTGATGGAGCGAATCTACAAACTGGAGACCTGAGCTGGGCCTTTGGTCATCAATGCGATGCGCCGTCACTCGCCATGGAGGCCGGCGGCCGTTTGTGTGCACTCGAGGGATTGAAGTACATCGAGAATGTGAAGTGCGGTAGATAGATGGGTACGCTGTAGTCCGCTTCCAGGTAGATGTTGGCGTTTTTCCCGTATCCATCGCGCATGACGATCACCTGTTCGGGTGAAAGAGCAATATTGTACTTTTCGGCTTTTCGCAAAACCATTGTGCGGAGATCGTCGTCGCTGGCTACATCGCTAGCCCCGATGCGCACTCCCAACTGCGTTGCCATGTCCTGCAGATCGTCTTTCAGTTCGATGTTGCCCAGCTCACAGGCGCCAACCTGCCAAGCCGCGCTAAACAGGAAATAAAAGGCGACCAGCCCCAAAATTATCTTAATTCTTTTCATGCACGTCTACTCAAATGTGGTCCGCAGCCGGAATCCCCTAAAGTTGACTCAGGATTCCCGCACGATCCCATGATAGGTGCAGGGAGAAGTGCAACAAAGTTACTACCGTGCCGGGTCGACGGGATGCACTTCTGATATTGGCGTACAAGAACGGCATGGGCGGTTGATTGGGCTAAACGTTTAAGGTGAAAAGGCAGAAAGCGGGATGATCCATTAGCGGTCCGCCACCAGCCGATTAATGGTCGCCAGGAGCTCCGGCACTTCGGTTGGTTTTTGCAGCCCAGCATCTGCGCCCTCGGCTTCCCATGAACTAAGCAGATCGGGAAAACCGCTGATCACGAGCGTCGCCGGCCTTCGGCGTTGTTCCTGGGCGGCATGGACCAGGTCGTAACCCGCAGTCGGAGTTTCAACGCTGAGGTCAGTCAGCACCAGATCAAAAGGAAATTCAGCGAGCACTACCTTGGCGGCGCGAACGGTCGATGCGGTCTGCACCTCGAATCCCTCTGACTTCAAGACCAGCCCGAGCGTTATCAGGATATTAGGCTCGTCATCAACTACCAACGCCTTCAATGCCATTGTTTGTTCCCGGTGCAACATTCTAGCACCGGATCTGACAAGGAACAGTCTGGCAAACAACGATCCAGAACTGGATCGCCATTTGGCGAGTTTATCTTTAAAACTATTATTTGAGTTCTTGCAACTTGGCGGACGCCAGCTGATTGGCTTCGCTTTGCGCGGGTGCTTCCTTCTGTATCTGTTCGTATTGTCTTTTGGCGTCAGCTGTCATTCCCGCACCCTGATAGGTCTCAGCCAACTGGAATTCGGCAGCTGCCTTACTTACCGTCTGCGATGGCTTTTCGATGAGCTGCTTGTACAGATTAACCGCATCGCTGGTTCGGTTTGTATCGCGATAGAGTCCCGCCAGAGCGAGTTTGGCCAGGGCCGAAAGATCGCGATTGTGATAATCGGCGACAGTTTTGAGCTCACGCTCGGCTGCGGCATTATCGCCAAGTTGGGCAGAGGTTACGCCCAGAAAATAACGTGAAAAGTCGGCAACGTGGGTATGAGGATATTTATTCGTGAGGTCCTGGAACTGTTTATGAGCTTCAGTGGCACGCTCTTTCGCTGAGGAGAAGCTTGGGGTGTCCGCCTGAGGAGGCATCCCAGCAGGCCGTACAGGCATGTCAAAGCTCTGAAGCGCTTTGCCGAACTCGACGCTGGCTCTCTCGTCCTGGCGCTCGTTGTAATACCAGCCACCTATGATGGCGGCAACTATGACCGCGAGCACGACTCCGGCAACTATCAGTTTGCCCTGGTGCTCGACCGTCCAATGGACCGTTTGCTCAGCGGCATGCATAGTAGCCCGGCTGAACCGGTCTTGTTTTAGCTGGTGACGTGCTTCTGCGCGCACTAATTCCCCTTATCCTGGTGAGATTCGGAAATTTAAGTCTATCAGTGGGAAATCTTGAGCGTCAAAGGGCGTTGGCACGGGCAGGGGTCCCCCCCCTTATGAAGTTAACAGTGCGGAATCTTCTGCGGTTGCAGGGCCTGTTATTAGCCTCGCTTCGAAGAAGTCTTCAACCCTGGTCAGAATTTCCGGCGCGGTTTTCGACTCGTAAATCTCTTTACGGAGCGCGGCGCCGCCTGGGACTCCGTGGGTGAACCACGAGGCAAATTGCTTCATCTTGCCAGTCGCATCCGGCAGTTCCTCTTCGATTAGCATGCGGAAGTAAGTGCGGATCATCTGGTAACGGTCAGCTTCCGAGGGTTCGTCGTATAGCAATGTTCGTGTGGGGACAGCCGCCATCGGGGGTTCAGCGGTGTGCGCAGGCCCATGGTCATACGATGAGAAAAATGTCGAGCTTTGCTCGACCGGACGGCCGAGGGCGGCCGTCCCCACATGGCCATGTTTTAAAGCTTCGCAATATTGCTCAATCTGGCGAAAGACCCACGGGTTGGCGGGCGCCGTTCGGCCGATCATTACGGCGTCGCACCCAGTGGCGGCGACCATGGCGCATGCGTCTTCCGGGCTGCGGATATCTCCATTTCCGATGACTGGGATCTTGACCGCGTCTTTTACAGCGGCGATCCACTCCCAGCGGGCGTTGCCGCTGTAGCCTTGCTCGCGGGTGCGGGCGTGTAGGGCAACCGCGCACAGTCCACAGTCCTGAGCGATTTTCGCCAGCTCGACGCAGACAATTTCTTCGTCGTTCCACCCGGCGCGGAACTTTACGGTAAATGGAATTTTGACGGCGCCCCGCACGGCTTCGAAAATTCCTCGAATGCGCGGCAGGTCGCGCAACAGACCTGAGCCGCCGTTGCATTTCACAACTTTTTTCGCCGGACAGCCAAGGTTCAGGTCGACCAGATCGAAGCCCAGGTCCTCGACAATGCGCGCCGCATCCGCCATCACTTTCGGATCACTGCCGAATAGCTGCGCCGAAATCGGGTGTTCGTCTTCATAAAAATGGAGATAGCGCTTGGCCTTCTGGTCTTTGGCGCGAAGCACACCGTCGGCGGAGGTGAACTCGGTCATGATCAGGCCGCATCCGCCAAGGTTGCGAATGAAGCGGCGGAAGACCGTATCGGTCACACCCGCCATAGGCGCCAGCACTGTAGCCGGAGAAATGCGGACGGAACCGATCTGGAGTGAATGAGGGACAGGGACCTGTTGGGCGATGGTCGCGGCGCTAGAATCGGCCGAATTGTCCCAGAACTTCTTCACTCAGCTATTGTAACGGCACGGTTCGTCACGGAGCATGGGTCAGGACGGGCGAGGGCGCCCGTCACTCCAGAATCATTGCTTGCTGGTCTTGAGTTGCGTATCCAACTCTGCCAAGGCGGCTTCCAGCATGGCACGGTGCTGAGGATTCGACGCTACTTCGAGTTGCTGCAGGATTCTTTGGCGGGAAAGCTCGAGCCCACGGCGCCTTTGTTGTTCCGCGATTTGTTCGGGCGTAAGCAGCTTGCCCTGACGTTGGGACGATGTGGCTTCTTCCTGCTGCTGCTCGACCGATTTGCTTTCCCATCCGCGGGCCATAATTAATTGTAAGCGCCGAGTGGCGCCCATGTGGGGAGAGCCGCCCTCGGCTGTCCGAGGATCTGCCGGAACCATCGTGTTCGTAAAAGAATGTCGAGCTTTGCTCGACCGGACAGCCGAGGGCGGCTGTTCCCACATGGGCATCGCGGTGCACTGCGCAGATCTCATTGTGATTGCTACCCTTTGCGTTATATGCTTGCGCCGTGCGGCGAGCGGCGGGGCGATCTCCGACAACTCCACTTTATATCGGGCTGGTGATCACGCTGGCGGCGGTGGTCGCCTACTCTGCGTATGTGACCAAGCAGATCGCGGGGCTGCGCCAGTTGCAGAACAACCTCATCGACCGCAACCGCAAAGACTCTCTTCAGCTGCTTCGGATTCAGAATGAATTGAACTCGGTCGGCATTTCGATGCGTGACATGCTTGACACTGGTACGCTCGATCCATCCCAACGGCATCCGCTGACCGCATGGCAGCCGCAATTCGAGCGCATGCGAGTTGACTTGGAGGATGCATTTCGCCGCGAACAACAAGTCTCGCCCGAAGGTAGAACTCCAGACCAGCAGCGTTATCTCCTGACCTCGCTGGGCCAGTTTTGGAATGGAGTCGAACAAACTTTTAATCTCGCTCGGCAGGGCCAGGAAAAACAGGCGCGGGAACAGATCCGCATGGGCTTGCAGACGCAACTGGCTGCCCTAACCACGTCGATTGCGCGCCAACTAGTCCAGAACAATGAAAGTGAGGAGCGCGCCGCAACTCAAGTTACGGAGATCTACAACCGGGTTGCGCGGCAGGCGTACGTTTTTCTGACTGCGACCCTGGTCGCTATCATTCTCACCAGTCTTTATTTGATTCGCTCGAATCGCCTGATCTTCAACCAGCTCGCGGTGCTTTCCGAGCAACGAAGCGACCTGGCGCAGAAATTGATTTCCTCTCAGGAATCGACGTTGCGCCATATCTCGCGCGAACTGCACGACGACTTTGGACAGATTCTCACTGCGATGGGAATGATGTTGGGGCGGGCGCGCAACCAACTGCCCGAGGGCTCTCAGCTGCGGACCGATTTGCTTGAGGTCCGCGAAATTGCGCAGACCACACTCGACAAAGTTCGCAGCCTCTCGCAAGCGTTGCATCCGGTGATGCTCGATGAAGCCGGACTTGAGCCGACCATCGAGTGGTATTTGCCGGTGGTGGAAAGGCAGACTGGAATTGGCATATCCTACGAGAAATCGGGAACACCGTTTCCCATACACGGCAGTGCGGCAGTCCATATTTATCGCGTCCTGCAGGAAGCTTTGAATAATGTTGCGCGGCATTCGGGAGCGAAGCAAGCCTGGGTGCGGTTGCGCTTCGCAGAGGATCATTTGCAACTCGAAGCGGAAGACCGCGGTTCCGGATTTTCCGTCGCTGGACCGCGGCAAGGAATTGGTCTGGTGGCCATGCGCGAGCGCGCTGAGTTGCTGGGCGGCAAGATTGCAATCACTCGCCCCGCAGACGGCGGCACGCTGGTGAGGATGACAGTACCTCGGGAACGGCTGGAGTCGAATGTCTGATCATCACATTTCGGTGCTGCTGGTGGACGATCACAGCCTTGTCCGGCGCGGGTTTCGGCGCATGCTGGAGGATGAAGCCGACATTCGGGTTGTGGGCGAGGCCAGTGACGGAGAAGAAGCAGTCAAGCTCGCACGCTCGCTGAAGCCGCAAGTCATCGTGATGGATTGCGCTTTGCCGGGAATGAGTGGCCTACAGGCGACGCGCAAAATTCTTCAATCGCTGCCCGAAACTCTCATCCTGATGTTGAGCATGCACACGGAGGAAACCTGGGTGCGACAGGCGATCGATGCCGGAGCTCGCGGCTACGTGCTTAAGAATGCGATGGACCTGGAATTGAGTTCGGCGATCCGGAGATTGGTGAAGGGCGAAACCGTTCTTGATGGACAGCTTTCAAAGCAGCAAGCGTTGAAGGGCGAGCGCAACGCCGGGCTCACACCGCGGGAAGTCGAAATCCTACAGCTGATCTGCGATGGAAAATCGAATAAGGAGATTGCGAACCAGCTAGAGCTCAGCGCCAACACGGTTGCAGTTCATCGGGCAAATATTATGGACGCACTGGGAATCCACAAGACGGCTGAGCTGGTGGTTTATGCAATCCGTAATGGTCTGGTGAATGTTCCGTAGGCGATGAATTTTCGCGTTTCTTGCGCTACGGACATGGTTTCAAAACCTAGTATTTTTACGTTATTGCGCTGGTTTGGCATAAGCGAGATTATGTCTCCAACGTCCTCATACATACATGGCCACCTCCGGCCTGACAACTTGAGGAGTTCAACCCACGAAGCTAAAGCCGCCTGAAAGGGCGGCTTTAGTTTTTTGCGACATTGCCCATCTTGTCTGCCTCAATGCCTCGACCTGTGCGTATAATGTTCGGTTCTTGAACTCCACGTTGAGGAACTCAATGTCGAACTCTTCCGGTCCGTTCTCCCCTACACGAAGAAATTTTCTGGCTACCACCGGCGGTGTGATCGCTGGAGCGGTAGCGGCCCCGCGCGGCATGTCCGCAGGCGTGGCGCAATCGTCAGAGGATTCGCAAGATTCCAAGCCGCACGATCGCCGCAAAATCCTGATCGGAGTCTTCGATCCTGCGTTCCCTGATCTCACACTCGATCAACTAGTGGAGAAATATCAGCAAATGGGCGTGGAGGCGGCAGAGATCGGCACCGGTGGCTATCCCAACAACAAGCATTGCCCGCTCGATGACCTGCTCGCCGACTCTGGCAAGCTGCGGGCGTGGCAGAAAAAGTTTGATGACCACAACATTAAGGTTGCGACCTTGAGTTGCCACGGAAACCCGGTTCATCCTGATAAGGCCGCGGCCGAACTCTCCGACCAGACCTTTCGCAAAACCGTTCAGCTGGCAGAGAAGATCGGCGTAAAAGTGATTGTGGGATTTTCCGGCTGCCCGGGAGCGAATCCCACTGATAAGAACCCCAACTGGATCACTTACCGTTGGCCTCCGGAGTATGCCGCAGCACAGGATTGGCAGTGGAACGAGCGCCTGGTTCCATACTGGAAGGGCGCGGCGAAGTACGCGCGCGATCACGGAATTCATCGCATCGCGCTCGAAATGCACCCGAATTTTATGGTTTACAATCCGCTGACTTTGCTCAAGCTGCGCGAGGCTGTCGGCGAAGAGATTGGCGCCAATAACGACTTGAGCCATCTTTTCTGGCAAGGTTGCAATCCGGTGGAAGTGATTCACATGCTGGGCAAGCAAGGCGCGATTTACCACGCGCACATGAAAGACACAGTGCTTTTCCCCGATAAGGTTGCGAGATATGGCGTGTTGAATTTCATCTTCGAAAAGAAAGATTTGAAGACAGCGTCAGATGCGTTTCGCGCCGTCGGCTATGGACACAGCGCCAGCACCTGGAAAGACATCATGCGCGCCTACATGGAAGTTGGCTACGACGGAATTTTCAGCGTGGAGAATGAAGACCCGATTTTGTCCGGCGAAGTTGGAGTTGAACGCGCTCTGTACGTGTTGAAGAATGTGCGCGAAGAACTGTTGACCGAGCCCCAATTAGCGTAATAGTTTGCCGTGTATGCTCTGCGAACTCTGGCTTTTTCTCCGCGTACTCTGCGGTTAAAAGCTTTGACCGCAGAGATCGCAGCGTAAAAATCGAGTTCACCGAGAAAAGCCCCGGGAGGCACGATGGATCGCAGAACGTTTATCGCCAGCACGACCGCAGTCGCACTTGGTTCGATGAGCCGCTTTTCATGGGCAGCAACCGAACATCGGATTCAGAAAATTGGCCTGGAACTCTATACCGTGCGCGCTGCGCTGGACAAAGACTTCGCGGGCACCATCGCGCGCGTCGCCAAAGTTGGATATAAGGAAGTCGAGCTTGCGCAATTCTTTGCTCACTTACCCAATTTCAACCCATCTCCCAAAGAGGCCCGAAAATTTCTGGATGACAATGGGCTATCGGCGCCCGCGTCGCACGTGCCATATTCCGCGCTGTCGAAGGAGAACTTGCCCAAGGTAATCGAAGGCGCGAAGACTCTCGGCCACAGCTACATCGTGAATCCTTCGATTGATCGAGACGTTCTCAAACAGCCTGATGGCTGGAAGCGCGCGGCAGAAAATTTCAATCGCGCCGGCGCCGAGTGTCTGAAGTCCGGGCTGCACCTGGGCTATCACAATCATGTTGAGGAATTTAAGCCGCTGCCCGACGGCAAATTGCCATACGATGTTTTGCTTGCCGAAAGCGATCCCAAGCTGGTCAAGATGGAAATGGATTTAGGGTGGGCGCACGAAGCCGGTGTCGATCCCATCGCATATTTCAAAAAATATCCGGGACGCTTCCCGCTCGTGCACGTGAAAGACTTCGATAAGGACCGCAACATGGTGGATGTCGGGAAGGGCGAGATCGACTGGAAAGCGATTCTGGCAAAGTCTGACCTTGCGGGAATCAAACACTATTTCGTGGAGTTCGATAATCCCGCTGATCCGTTCGAAAGCATTCAGGCAAGTTACGGATATTTAGAAAAGTTGCGGTTCTAATACTTTCCTCTGTGGGTTTGCCTCCGTGTAACTCTGTGCCCTTTGTAGTTAGTTTTTAAAAGCTAACCACAGAGAACACAGAGTTACACAGAGGCAAACCCACAGAGGCGGAGACTTAATGGCCCAGGTAATTCGCTCCCCTAAGACTTACGACGTTTGCATCATCGGCTCGGGCGCTGCTGGTGGAACGGCGGCGAAGATCCTCACCGAAGGCGGCTTGAATGTCGTAATGCTCGAAGCCGGGCCGCAACTCAATCCTGAAAAAGATTTCAAAGAGCATGTATGGCCTTACCAGCTCCCACATCGCGGCGCCGGAGTAGGCGGGCGAGCGAGCGCCGATTTCGGAGAATTTCTCGCGCCTAACGGATCGTGGGAAATTGAGGGTGAGCCTTACACGGTTGCTCCGGGCTCGCGCTTCCGCTGGTTTCGCTCACGCATTGTCGGGGGCCGGACCAATCACTGGGGGCGGATCGCGCTGCGTTTTGCTCCCGTAGATTTCAAAGCACGATCAAGTGACGGCATGGGCGACGACTGGCCTATCAGCTACGACGATGTCGCGCCTTATTACGACAAAGTTGAATCCTTCATCGGTGTCTTCGGCACCAAAGAAAATGTTTCCAGCGCACCCGATGGAGTTTTCATGAGGCCGCCGGTCCCGCGCTGCACTGAGACCATCATCAAGAAGTCGTGCGACAAACTGAATATCATTTGCATTCCGTCGCGGCTGGCAATCATCACCGAAGTACACAATGGGCGGCCGGCGTGTCATTACTGTGCGCAATGTGGACGCGGCTGTATCAGCGCGTCGAATTTCAGTTCCAGCCAGGTGATGATTCCTCCGGCGCAGAAAACCGGACGCCTAACGCTGATCACAGGAGCGATGGCGCGAGAGATCATTATCGGCAAAGATGGAAGAGCAGAAGCGGTTTCTTACATCGACAAAGCCACGCGCAGCGAAAAGAAAATCAGCGCGAAAGCATTCGTGATCGGGGCCAGCGCATGCGAATCGGCCCGGCTGCTGTTGAATTCCAAGTCTTCAATGTTTCCCGATGGCATCGCCAATTCTTCCGGTGCAGTAGGGCGATATTTGACCGACAGCGTCGGCAGTTCGGGCTACGGATATTTTCCACAAATGGCGAAGATGCCGGCCCACAATCACGACGGAGTGGGCGGCATGCATATGTATATGCCGTGGTGGAAGTTCGACCGCAAGAATGATTTTCTGCGCGGTTACCACATCGAGTTCGGCGGCGGCCCGGAGATGCCCGGTGTGGGCGGGTTCCACGGTGTCTGCGAAGAGCACGAGGGCTATGGCGCGGGACTCAAACAAAAATGCCGCGACATGTACGGAACATTTATCGGCTTTGCTGGACGCGGAGAGATGATCCCCAACGAGCAAAGCTATTGCGAGATCGATCCGGACACGGTCGATCAATGGGGCATTCCGGTGCTGCGCTTCCACTGGCAGTGGAGCGACAACGAAATCAAAATGGCGCGCGATATGCAGGAGACTTTTCGCGACATCGTGGAAACGGCGGGCGGAACTTACTACTGGCAAGTTCGTCCTGATGGCGATCATCCTTACGGGATCGAAGACGGCGGCGTGATCATTCACGAATTGGGAACGGTGCGCATGGGAAGTAGCCCTAAGACGGCCGTTCTGAACGGATACTGCCAGGCGCATGACGTGAAGAATCTTTTTGTCACCGATGCGGCTTCGTTTGTGAGCAATGCCGACAAAAATCCGACATTGACGATCATGGCGTTGTCATGGCGCGCTTCGGAGTATCTGCTGGATGAAGCAAAGAAAGGAAACCTGTAGACGTCATCGCTGACTTTAAGAATGGCCACATCGAAACACGCTGTCCTCGGGTTATGGCTCGCGGCGTTAACTTTGCCGGGGTCGCCGGCTGTCGCACAACAGAAATCCTTAACCGCTCGTCAGGTGATCGAACGAATTCAGGCACACGTGGGAATTCCGTGGCAAAGCGATACCGTCGATACTTTCAAGGCGGGGAATCCAGATACACCGGTCACCGGAATTGCCGTGACTATGATGGCTACTCTCGATGTCTTGAAACGCGCGGTGGAGTCGAGATGTAACCTGATCATCACTCACGAGCCCACCTTCTTCAATCACGTCGATAAACCCGATCTTGCTGAAGGCGACAGCGACCCGGTACTGGCAGAGAAGCAGGCGTTCATTAAAAAGCATGGCCTGGTCATCTGGAGATTCCACGATCATTGGCACGCACGAAAACCGGATGGCATAGAAGCGGGCATGGTGCATGCACTCGGTTGGGAAAAATTTCAAGATCCGGCGAATCAGTATCTCTTCACATTGCCTCGCATGCCGGTGGAAGCACTTGCCGCTGAACTGAAGGCGCGTCTGCGAATTCGGGTAATGCGAGTGGTGGGAGAGCCTGGAATGCAGGTCACGCGGGTGGCGCTCAGTCCGGGTGCAGCAGGCTTTGAGCGAGAAACGAAAGGGCTTGAAATGCCCGATGTAGAAGTTTTGGTGGTGGGCGAAACCCGCGAATGGGAAACTGTCGAGTATGTGGCAGACGCAGTGACTGAAGGCAAACACAAGGCACTCATTATTCTTGGGCACATTCCGTCCGAGCAGGCGGGGATGGAAGAGTGTACGCAGTGGTTGAAAGGATTCGTTACAGAGGTTCCGGTAAGTTTCATTCCGGCGGCCGAACCGTTTTGGTCGCCCGATGCAGGGGCAATTGGAAATAATTGAGGCGAAAATAAATGTCAATTTCACGGCGCGACGTATTGAAATCGCTAGCGATGGGCGCGGCAGCGACATCGGTGTTGCGCACGATTCCGGCGCAAGCGGCAGAATATGCGCATCGTATGGTCGCGGCAGAAAAAGCTGCAGCCAAAGTTTATGCCCCGAAGTTTTTCGCGGCGCACCAATATAAGACGCTCCAAACGCTTTGTCAGACCATCATTCCCGCAGACTCTGACTCCGGCGGCGCAATCGAGGCTGGTGCGCCCGAGTTCATCGATCTGCTGACCAGCGAGAACACCGAGTACCAGGTGAAATTGGGCGGGGGGCTGATGTGGCTGGACAGCACTTGCTCGGACCGTTATGGAAATCTTTATCTTGATTGTTCGCCGCAGCAGCAAAAAGAAATTTTGGACCAAATCGCTTACCGCAATAACGCGATGACGGATCCCCGCCTAAGTCAGGGAGTTGAGTTTTTTTCATTTCTGCGCAACATGACGTCCGACGGTTTTTTTACCAGCGAAATCGGGATCAAATATCTAGGCTACCAGGGAAGCGCATTTCTCAAAGAATTTCCCGGATGTCCGCCCGTACCGGGAATCTGATTTAGCCATGTGGGGACAGTCGCCCTCGGCTGTCCGCATGGCCGATACTTAGCGCGTAAAGGCGGTCGAATCAAGCAGGAGGTCTCATGTCCATAGCGTATCCAACTGGCGGGACGATGGTGGCGCACACCATGGTGACCACGCAATTCGAACTGGATGGATTTCGCATCGTGCGTACCTTCGGCGTGGTGCGCGGGATCGTCGTTCGGTCGCGGTCGATCGTCGGAACTATTGGAGCCAGCCTGCAAACTATTCTCGGCGGTAACATCACGCTGCTTACGAATCTTTGCGAAAAGACCCGTGCCGAAGCTTTCGATCTGATGCTACAGCACGCGGCGCAACTTGGCGGGAATGCGGTGGTGGGGGCGCGTTACGACGCGACTGAAATAATGCAAGGCGTCACCGAAGTCCTGGCCTACGGAACCGCAGTTCTGGTTGAACCGATTCCACAATCATGAGCCAGGCGCGACTGCTCGGCATCTTCGAGTGGACATGGATTGTGTTCGGCCTGTACTGGCTGATAGCGGCCCGGCGAGTGAAGGCTGCTCGAACCAGTGAGTCGACGATTTACAGAGTGTTTCGCCTGCTTCTGTTAGTCATTACCTTCACCCTGCTGTTTGCAAACTGGACTGCCGTCGGCCTTCTTGGACGACATTTCGTTCCACAGATACCGTCACTCGCCAACCTCGGATTCGTTTTGGCCCTCGGTGGCCTTGCAATCGCAACCTGGGCGCGCCTGTCCCTTGGCCAGTACTGGAGTGACAAGATTGTGCTCAAGGTTGACCATCAACTGATCCGCTCCGGGCCATATGCGCGAATGCGTCATCCAATTTATTCCGGAGTATTGCTCGCAGTCGCAGGAACTGCGTTACTGGTCGATCAATGGCGCGGGGTGCTGGCTTTTCTGTTGCTGCTCACCAATTACATTGTGAAGGCGCGACGGGAGGACAACATTCTGGCAGAAGCGTTCCCGAAAGATTTCGCGGACCACAAAAAAAGCGCAGGCTTCTTGTTGCCGCGACTCTTTCCCAGGAAATAATTATTTGGGTGAAAACGGCTCGAGAGCGGTGTTCATCGCGTTCGCGGGGACCGCGTGCTTCGCCTTCTCAACTTCCAGCCACTTGTGGATTGCCGGGAGCGCAGCCCGGGTGGCTTCCTCGCCGATTTGAACCAGGGACGCGCTGCGACCGAAGTCGTCATAGCGATAGCCGGTGACATCCGGTTCGATCACGAGATCGGCGCAGCTACGCGCCTGAGCGCAGTTCACATCTTGCGCGATCGAGAAGCATTGCCCAATCACATCAAATATGTGCCGTGGTCCTTCGGTGTTGTTCCAATGGCTGCGTAAACTGACGGCGAGAACTTTATCGGCGCCCATGTCGCGCGCGGGTTTGGTCGGCAACGAGTGAGCGAGCATGCCATCGACCAGCAAGCGACCGTTAACTTTCACAGGCAGGAAAACTCCGGGATAGGCGCAGCTGGCGCGCACCGCGTCAACCAGCGGACCGGTGCGAAATACCACGCCTTCACCTGATCCGAAATCGGTGGCAGTCACTGCCAACGGAATTTGCAGCTCCTCAAAGGTATGAACTTTGAGGACCTTCTTCAAAAAAGTGATCATGCGCAGATTGGTGGCAAAACCATAGCGCGAGAGCGTCCAGCGGGCGAGATCCTTGAAGCGGACGCGAGCGGCGATTTCTTCGAGTTCCGCCGGTGACACACCACTGCAATAGGCAGCGCCAATCAGGGCGCCGACGCTGGTGCCGGCAACGAAACTGACCGGAATGCCTTCCTGTTCGAGAACTTTTAGAACCCCAACGTGCACGATGCCGCGGGCGAAGCCGCCGCCAAGGGCGAGACCAATTGATGGAATGGAGGAATCGCCTGCCTGAGCCGGCAAGCCGGAGATGGTGCGCCCGAAAGCCCGCACCGACCGCACGATTTTTTGTAAGCCCCTTATGGCCACAATGGCCTCCGGTCGCAAACCTTACTTACAGCAACTTAGATGCCGCTCCAGTCCAGGTAAGTTCCCGCATGTATGCTGGGAAGTTACCGTAGGTCCTAATGTCTAGAACACGTGACGAAGCTGTTTGTTCCTGCTAATTTGGGTCGATGTTACGAGAGATTTCATCCGGAGGGGTACTGGTTCGAGCTGTCGCTGACGGCTGGGAATTAGCGGTCATTGAGCCCCAAAGAGAGGCGCCGATTGTCGAAAAAGGTGACAAAAAACGTCACAAAGAGGTACTGGCCCTCCCCAAAGGTCTGATTGATCCCGGCGAAAAGCCCGCCCAGACGGCAGTTCGCGAGGTCCGCGAAGAGACCGGGCTAACTGGTAGTATTCTCGCCAAACTTACGGATATCAAATATATGTACGTTCGCAGCTGGGGCGACAAGCAGAAGGTATTCAAGATTGTCAGCTTTTATCTTTTGAAATACGAATCGGGAACCATTGACGATGTTTCAACCGCCATGCGGATTGAAGTAAAACGCGCGCAATGGATCCCAATCGAGGGCGCGGAGCGCAAGCTGGCTTATCGCGGCGAACGGGATGTCATCCGGCTGGCGCGTGAATATTTGAAATCACATCCGGAGGAGGAGAAACCCTGATGGCGCGTACACCTCACCCTGAATACCACTTTACTTCAGGAAATTTTGTTCGCGATATGGTGATCGGAATGTCGGATGGGCTGACCGTCCCCTTTGCCCTGGCGGCGGGGCTTTCGGGCGCCGTGTCAAATACGCGCTTGATTGTGATCGGCGGACTGGCGGAAATTGCTGCCGGATCGATAGCCATGGGATTGGGTGGTTATTTGGCGGCGCAGGGAGATGCAGAGCACTACGAGCAAGAGCGGGCACGAGAATATCGGGAAGTGGAAGAAATTCCCGAGCAGGAAAAGGCCGAGGTCAGTTATGTGTTTCAGGAATACGGGCTGACTGCGGAACAAAGCAAGCCGATCGTGGATGCATTGAGTAAGCGAACCGACGCCTGGGTGGATTTCATGATGAGGTTTGAGCTCGGGTTGGAGGCGCCTGATCCAAAGCGTGCGGTGACCAGCGCTGCGACGATTGCGGGCGCGTATATTGCCGGAGGGTTGATTCCGCTTTCGCCTTATATCGTGCTGGGAAATGCTGTTCGGGGATTGATAGTTTCTGCGATCGTGACGCTCGCGGCACTGGGGATATTCGGCTTTATCAAAGGCAAATACACCGGGGCACGTGCGCTAAGAAGTGCGTTTCAAACTGTAGTGATCGGGGGGGTCGCGGCAACGGCGGCGTTCTTGCTGGCAAAGCTGATCGCATAGAAAGCGGGCCACGGATTTGTAGAGTCATAAATCCGATTGTAAAGAATTGATTTTGGAGATACGGGTGTCCTCGCCCGTATCAATTTTAGACTCCAAGTTTCGCTGCAGTTCTCAGGAACCTTGGTCGTCTCTTTTGCCAAAAGCAACTTCAGCTGACAATCAATGCATGCGTCGGGTGATCCTTTCTTTTTTGCTTCTTGTTTCATTCTGTCCGCAATCACTTGCTCACCAGCACAAGAGACATTCGCGAACTGTTGATCCTTTATATGGTTCAGCGTTGGCGGCGGCCAACCGCTTTCTGCGGGCCTGGCAAGATCAGGATCACGAAACCGGGATCATGATGTTAAGTGACGCTGCGCGGCAGGGCGTCTCAGCGGATAAACTTCAGAATTTTTTCTCACCGGGCCCCGACGCGGCCTATGAAATCGCCCGCGGCAAGCGAGTCAGTTCAGCTGCTTATGAGTTTCCAATCGTTTTATTCGTAGGCTCCAGTGCTCCCTCGCATCCCCACGCCTGCACTGTGATCGTGACCAGGAGCGGCAAGAGCGAGTGGGCCATCGACAAGCTTCCTTAACTTAGCTCACTGTGCACGACGCCGTTGGATCGGGGTCGCTATAGCAACTGCAAAGACCCCAGCGGGTGTACAATCTCTGCCCGAAGAGGTCGACACTCGCAGCTGGGTAGTCAAATTGTTCTCGGCAATATCGAGGAGGTCTACGATGCGAACTCATCAAATCGTCGGCGGCGGTGGTGTCAAATTGCATGTCGTAGAGACGGGAAACCAACAAGGTCGGCCGATCGTCTTCATCCACGGCATTTCGCAGTGTCACTTACAGTGGAATCGACAGATGGACTCGAGCTTGGCTGGAGACCACCGGCTCATCGCTCTGGATATGCGAGGCCACGGTGCCTCGGACAAGCCGGCCAATGGTTATGACGACTCGAAACTCTGGGCCGACGATGTAAATGCCGTGATCCGAGACCTCGGCCTTGACCATCCGGTGCTATCGGGCTGGTCATATGGTCCGCTGGTAATCCTTGACTACATTCGGCATTACGGTGAGGAACGACTCGGTGGAATTCAATTCGTTGGTGGAGTTACGAAGCTGGGCAGTCCGGATGCAATATCCGTTCTGACACCCGAGTTTCTCAGCGTGGTTCCGCAGTTCCTTTCTAATGACGCAGAGACCTGCGTTACCGGTTTGAAAGGCTTGCTGAAGCTGTGTTTTGCGCAGGAGCCCTTGCCATCTGAGCTGTATACGATGCTGGGATACAACGTCTCGGTCCCATCCTATGTTCGTCAGGGGATGTTCTCGCGCTCGTTCAACAATGATGACCTTCTGCCGAAGATCCGCAAGCCTGTACTGATTACGCATGGCGCCCTGGACGCAATTGTGAAACCGGCCGTCGTTGATCAGCACAAGTCGGGAATGCCTCATGCGCAAATTCAATTAATGAAGAATATTGGGCACGGGGCGTTCTGGGACGACGCGGCAGCTTTCAATGAGCGCCTGCATGCGTTTTGTGAAAGTCTGGAAAGCAACTCCGCTCCCGCTCGGGTCGTCCGCGCAGTTTGAAATTTTACCGACCCAGCCGCTTAGAACTGGCCCGCACATAGCCGAAGAATCTGCTTTGTGGTCTACTGAATAATTGCAATCAAGACCATGAAACGAATCCATAAAGTTGCAATCCTTGGCGCGGGAACTATGGGGTCACGCATCGCTGCGCATCTTGCTAATGCAGGCATACCCAGCCTGCTTCTCGATATTGTTCCCCCGGGTGCGGACCCGGTTTCGCGCAACAAAATTGCCATCGCCGGCCTCGAGGCTGCACGCAAAGCCAAGCCGGCTGCCTTCTTTGAGCCGTCGCTCGCTTCACTAGTCACTCCGGGGAACTTCGAGAACGACCTGAAGCGCATTGCCGAAGTGGATTGGATTATCGAGGTGGTAGTCGAGGACCTGGAGATCAAACGCAAGCTCCTCACAAAAGTTGAGCAGTTTCGCAAGCCGGGAACCATCATCACTACCAACACCAGCGGGCTGCCGGTGGCGAAAATCGCGGAAGGATTTTCCGAAGACTTTCGCAAAGCCTGGTTCGGCACACACTTTTTTAATCCGCCACGTTACATGCGGCTGCTCGAAATCATCCCTACTCCCGATTCCGATCCGGCGCTCATTGAGGCCGTCGCAAATTTTTCGGATGTTCATCTTGGCAAGGGCGTGGTAATGGCGAAGGACACGCCGAATTTCATTGCCAACCGCATTGGCACTTTTTCTGTGCTCAACGTTATGCGGCTGATGCAGGAGCTCGATTTCACTGTAGAAGAAGTAGACACGTTGACCGGTCCTGCCGTGGGATGGCCACGATCAGCCACGTTCCGCACGCTTGACCTAGTCGGCTTGGACATTCTGGGCCACGTAGTTCGCAACATGACGGAGAATGTCCGCGACGAACGCAACGACCTCACACTTCCTAACTTTTTCCGGCAAATGCTTGAGCGAAAAATGCTCGGCGATAAGGCCGGCGGCGGGTTTTATAAAAAGAAAAAAGGATCGGGCGAAGACGAACGCCTCGGCCTGGATTGGAAAACGCTCGAATATCGTCCTCGGCAGAAGGCCCGATTCGCATCGCTCGATACGGCCAAGAGCATCGACGATCCCGCCGCGCGTATTCGCACGCTGCTCGGCGGTTCGGGAAAAAATAAAGACGAGCAGTTCCTGTGGTCAGCGCTCTCCGATCTGTGGACCTATTCCGCAAATCGCATTCCGGAAATTTCCGACAGTGTGGTTGAAATCGACCGCGCCATGCGCCTGGGTTTTAATTGGGAGCTGGGGCCATTTGAATTGTGGGATGCTGCCGGGGTTGAAGCCACGGTCGCGCGAATGAAGAAAGAAGGGCGGCCGGTCGCTGCAAACGCGGAGAAGCTGTTGGCTTCAGGGAACAAATCCTGGTACGAAGATGATCCGCGTGCGACTTCGGGTCGGGCATATTTTGATCTCGCGAGTACGACGTATAAGCCCGTTGTAGTCCCGTCCGGTGTTTGGTCGGTTGCAGCTGCGAAAAAATCCAAAGGCGTGGTAAAGAAAAATTCTGGAGCATCCCTGGTCGATCTGGGCAACGGCGTGGGCTGCATCGAGTTCCACTCGAAGATGAACACGTTGGGCTCTGACATTGTGCAGTTCGTCTCGCAGACGCTCAAGCCCGGGGGCGCTGGCGATGGCTTCGAAGCATTCGTGATCGCCAACGACGCGCCTAACTTTTCGGTCGGAGCAAACCTCATGCTTCTGTTGCTAAGTGCACAAGAAGAAGAGTGGGACGAAGTCGATCTAGCCATCCGCGCCTTTCAAAACATGACCCAGGCAATCAAATTCTCTCCCAAGCCGGTGGTGATAGCGCCGTTCGGGATGACACTTGGCGGCGGGGTCGAAATGTCACTGCACGGGGCAGCTCGTCAGCCCCACGCCGAACTCTACATGGGACTGGTGGAAGTCGGAGTTGGGCTTTTGCCCGGCGGCGGCGGATGTAAAGAGATGTTGCTGCGCGCCATCGACAGCGCCAGCACCATTCGTCCTGGTGGGCGCGGCGAATCGGTCGAGTTGATGGAAGCGATGAAGCGAGCTTTCGAGGCCATCGCGATGGCGAAAGTTTCGACCTCTGCGCAGGAAGCGCGGAGTATAGGACTGCTGACTGCGTCCGACCGCATAACCATGAATCGCGATCGCCTAGTCACCGACGCAAAAGAGCGCGCACTGGAGCTTCTACGTTCAGGGTATGAGCCGCCGCAGCCCCGCAGCGACATTCCGGCTCCCGGAGAAAACATTCTTGCTGCGTTAAAGATGGGCGCTCATCTGATGCGGCAGGGCGAATACATCACCGAATACGAAGTGAAAATCGGGACCAAGGTGGCCGAGGTGTTGTGCGGCGGAAATGTCACTCCCGGCACTCCGGTTAGCGAACAGTACATTCTCGATCTCGAACGCGAGGCGTTTAAATCGCTCTCCGGCGAGAAGAAGACGCAGGAACGAATTCAGCACACCTTGAAGACTGGTAAAACATTAAGGAATTAGCGCTGGCAATGAATCGTCGGGCCGTTTTCTTGAAGGCCAAATGTTGCAGATGCGAGATGATTAAATGTTGTCTTCGCCTGCCCAGCGCCTCAATACCAAATGAGTTGGCCAGTAAACAACAACCGGAACTGCGATCAAATAAATTATCAAGTAAAGCCAGGGCGGAACGATGTGTTGTTCGCCGCCCAGCCCACGTGCCCAGTTCACGTTGTATTCCGGCCGCCAAAAAAAACTGAATAGCACCAGGGTCCACATGGTGAATGTCTGCCATCGGAGGGCCGCAGGATCGTAGCCCAAACGGCGCACGGCCCACAGCAACAGCAGCGGCACCAGCAAGTGATAGAGCCCGAGCAGTCTGACGAACAGACTGATCTTTGGATCGAACATGTACTCGGTCCCGCCAATGAAGTGGCGGCGGAACAAAAGAGCGCCGATGAGATCGATGCCGTAAAGCGTCTGGAAAACCAGTAGTCCCACGGCTTGCCACGAAAGAATCAGCCGGCTCTCACACCATAGTCCGATCGCGATCAGGAAATTTCCCACGTCGCAAAAATAAAGGAAGTTTTGCGGCCCATATTGCCGCCAATAGACCGGCGACCACACCAGCAGCCATATGGTCCATGAGACTTTGAGCCAAAGCGGAATTCGGGAATTTGCTGATCGATTTTCGAACATTGCTCAATTACGTCAGTAACTTGCTGGTACACACCAGTGTACCTACCATCGCAACATGAGCTACCGGGCCCTACTTTTCTGCCCCGACGAGGCTGCCGCGCGCCTAGTCACGCAAGTCCTCAGTGAGCTGGAGTTCACGGTTGAACTCTCGTTCGAGCCGTTCGTCACCGTACAGAAACTTACCACCGAACCGTTTGACGCGGTGGTGGTGGACTGCACAAACGAGGAGAATGCCTCGCTCTTGTTTAAGGGTGCGCGCAACTCCACCCTCAATCACAGCTCTTTGTGCGTGGCGGTGGTTGAAGGACAAATGGGAGTTGCCAAAGCATTTCGCATCGGTGCGAACCTGGTGTTGACCAAGCCGATCAACATTGAGCAATCCAAAGGAACGTTGCGGGTAGCCAGAGGTTTGTTGCGAAAAGGCGACAATAAACCGCAACCGGCACCCGCAGCTCACGGAGCAGGCAGCTCTCCAATGATTCCGGCTCCAACTCCAAAAATTGCGGCACCACCTATTCCGACAACGGCAGGCGCGCCCGTTGCCGCAGCCAGCATAGAACCGCGAACTTCCGCCAGACCTGCGGCAGCGGTGCCGACGTCGTTATTTGAAGCCGAGCAGGGCAAACCAGTAGCGCCCGCTGCCGATGAAACGAAGCTCCCCGAGAAGAGTGCGGCTTTGTTGGCCCAGAAATCGACGGTAGCTGAGCCGAGTTCACCACCAGCACCCAAGAGCGGCACACAAAGGTTTCTCGGCGGAATTCCTATGGGAGCCGCGGCAGCGCCAGCGATGGCGCCCGAAAAATCTAAATCAGCGACCACATCTACGCCAGCGCCCGATTCTGAATCATTCCGTATAAAAACGGCCGCTCCGCTGGCAACCCAAGATGCCATAGTTCCAGAGAGGCGATTCCCGGAGCCCGAAATAGCTCACGCTCCTACATTTTCTTCGTATGCGCAGTCTGCGGCACCAAACAGCGGCACAAAAATTATTTGGACGATCGTGTGTCTGCTGATTTTAGGTCCAGCTGGGTACTTCGGTTGGCAAAAGCTGCAACCGTTGCATTACATCCATCGCGCTCCGGCGATTAGCTATCAGCCAAGTTCTGTTCCATCGCAGCCCGCGGTTGTCGCTGATACTATCCCAGCAAAACCGAGTCCCGCAGTTGAACCGCAAGCTGGCGTAGCGTCTGTTCCAGCAAATGACAGCGCCAATAATACAGGCGCGCCTATCGTTGCAAACGGCGCACCAGAAGGCTTTCCCACGAAAGAAACGATCGAAGTAGATCAACCCGTGGAAACGCCAGAGCGGGCGATAACCGTCGTTCCCAAGCCGGAGCCATTGCAGGTGAAACAAAAACCCCTTGAGCCGGTGGCGGCGCAGCCTACACCGCCGTCGGTTGTCCTTCCCGACTCGAAGGCAACAGATTCAACGGTGGCAGGACTGGTCTCGACTAACGTGGCAGTACCAAAGCCCGCACCGGGTGCTCTTCAAGTCTCCGAGGGCGTTACTCAGGGATTGCTGATAAAAAAGATTGCTCCCGTGTATCCGGCTGGCGCATTGAAATTGAGAAAACAAGGTGCTGTGGAGTTGCTCGCCACGGTCAGCAAGACTGGAACAATCACCAAGATCCAGGTATTGCAGGGCGAGTCCATGCTTGCGCAAGCCGCGGTCGATGCGGTCCGCCAGTGGAAGTACCGGCCGTTTCTGTTGAATGCCGAGCCGGTCGAAATTCAAACTCAGATCACAATCAATTTCAAACTGCCGAATTAAATCGCGACGCTGTCGATTGACTCTCGCCCTGGGGCACCAACTGTCCACGATATAATTTAGAGATACTCACCTGCGGAATTTCCTGCCAGTGTAGACGCGCGGTTCCGAAGTGAGTATTAATGCCTAGCCAGGCAGATGTTCTCCCATGGATTTTCGACTCGTCAGCGATTACAAGCCTAAAGGCGACCAGGGCACCGCCATCGATGCTCTGGCGCGTGGTGTGTTCGATCGCGAACAGCACCAGGTTCTGCTCGGTGTGACCGGATCAGGCAAGACCTACACCATGGCCAAAGTGATCGAGCAGGCCAACCGTCCAGCGCTGGTGATGGCGCACAACAAAACGCTGGCCGCGCAGCTTTATCACGAATTCAAGAATTTCTTCCCGCACAATGCGGTGGAGTATTTCGTGTCGTATTACGACTACTACCAGCCGGAAGCGTACGTTCCCGCCGCCGATCTTTACATCGAGAAAGAATCGACCATCAACGACGAGTTGGATAAATTGCGATTGTCGGCAACCCGCTCGCTGTTTGAGCGGCGCGACGTTCTAATCGTGGCCTCAGTGAGTTGCATTTACGGTTTGGGATCTCCGGAAGCGTATTACGACATGCTGTTGTTCCTGGAGAAGGGGCAAAAGATCAAGCGTGAGGACATCACCAAGAAGCTGGTTGAGATCCTGTATGAGCGCACCGATGGCGATTTCCGGCGCGGAACCTTTCGCGTGCGCGGCGACGTGATCGAGATTTACCCGACTTACGACGACATGGCGTACAGAATCGAGCTTTGGGGAGATGACGTCGAGTCGCTGTCGCAGATTGACCCGCTGTTTGGCACGGTGAAGCAGAAGTATGTTCGGCTGCCGATTTATCCCAAGACGCACTATGTGATGAAGCCGGAGACGCGAAACAAGGCGGTTGATTCGATTAAAGAAGAATTAGCGTGGTGGGAAAAAGAACTTGAGCAGCAAGGTCGCGTAGTCGAAGCGCAGCGCGTTCACCAGCGCACTATGTACGACCTGGAGATGATCAAGTCTGTGGGCTACTGCCATGGTATTGAGAATTACTCGCGGCATTTTACCGGACGCATGCCGGGAGAGCCCCCGCCAACGCTGCTGGATTATTTTTCGCGCGACTATCTAATGTTCATCGATGAGTCGCACCAGACGGTACCGCAGTTGCACGGCATGTACCACGGCGACCGCTCGCGCAAGTCGACACTGGTTGAGTATGGCTTTCGCTTGCCTTCCGCGCTGGATAATCGCCCGTTGACCTTCGAGGAATTTGAGCACCGCACGAATCAGATCGTTTACGTGTCAGCGACGCCAGGACCCTATGAGTTGACGAAATCGGCCGGCGTTGTGGTCGAGCAGATCATCCGGCCTACGGGACTTGTCGATCCTCCGGTTGAAATACGTCCGGTGAAAGGGCAGATTGATGATCTGCTGCACGAGATTCGCCAGCGCGTTGAGCGGGGCGAGCGGGTGCTGGTTACTACACTAACCAAGCGCATGTCTGAGGATCTCGCCGAATATTACAGCGAAGTCGGCGTGAAATGCCGCTACATGCACTCTGAAATCGAGACACTGGAGCGGGTGAAGATTTTGCGGGATCTGCGCCGCGGCGAATTCGACGTGCTGATCGGGATCAACCTGTTGCGCGAAGGGTTGGATCTTCCGGAGGTTTCGCTAGTCGCAATTCTTGACGCAGACAAAGAAGGATTCTTGCGATCCAGCGGTTCGCTGATTCAGACCATCGGACGGTGCGCGCGCAATCTGAATGGGCGCGCAGTTTTGTATGCCGATCGCATGACGGATTCGATGCAGAAGGCGATCAACGAAACTGACCGGCGGCGGACGATTCAGGAAGCTTACAACATAGAAAATGGAATCACTCCGGTGTCGATTGTGCGGTCGCTGGACATGTCATTGGCTGGAATCATCGAGGCCGATTACACCGAACTGGCCAGCGCGGAGGCTGACGGGCTGCCTGATTTCAAAAACCAGGAAGAACTCGATGTCTTCATTGCGAAGCTTGAAGTCGAGATGCGTGAGACCGCGAAAAAATTCGAATTTGAAAAAGCGGCGAAACTGCGGGACAGGATCAAAGAGTTGCGGACGAAAGAATTCTTGTTCGCGTGATTCGGGAAATCTATCCCGCATTTGTGTGTTTCGATCGCCCTCAATCGCTACCGAGCGCCGTTCGACTCCACCGAATACCTCCCACTTTGCACGTTCTCCAAACGGTGCACTCCACTACGTCGCAGGGTGTGCAGAATCCCGCAGACGACTGCGGCAGCGATGGCCATGGTCAACACCATAAAAACCAGAATGGATATCAATGACGGCCAGACCGATCCCACCTGGTCGCCAGCAACGCTACTGGCCATCCTGATAGTGAGCACTACACCGGCGAAGATAACGAGCATCAGGAAGACGGTAGAGCGGGGAAAACGAAATTGGGGTTGCATATAGAACCTCCGGAATGGAATGGCAGGGCCGAACAGACGATCAAAGCGTGCATACAGGGCACCCGATAAGAGTCCGCAAAATTCGCGCTGGTAGAAGCTGATCTTCGCAGCGAGCGCTGGCGGAAGATCCCTTCGTGCGTTGCGGAAGACGGTCATCATCTCCTCGCCGAATTCATCGCGATAGCCAGCCGGATACAGGCACAACAACCAGCAGTAAACCGTCAGCACCACGATCATGCCTCCTTGCGAGCGATGCGCAACGCGGCCACTTTGGTTAAGTGGCGCATGCGCTCGACTTCCATTTGCAGATTTCGCCGCCCGCGTGAAGTAAGCCTATAGGTACGCCGGTCGCGCGGACCGTCGTCCTCTTCAATGCGTTCGATCCATCCATCGCCGAGCAGGCGCTGCAGGGCACCGTATAAAGTGCCGGTGCTGAGCAGCACGCGGCCGCGGCTTAAGGATTCAACGTCTTTCAGGATTGAGTAGCCATGCCGTGGCTGTTCCGCCAGGCTCACCAGGACCAGCAACACCGGTTCAGTTAATGCGAATGTCTCCATAGTTCATCAACCGACATGTCGTATAACGCCATATTGAACTGAAGGGTTGCTTTTTGTCAAGCGCCTGGATGTGACAACTCCCCGCGAGAGCGAGGACGCCCGTTACTCCATAGTGGTGGTTAGCTTAGTGCAGCCTGGGGCTACCAGCATCGTGGCTGCCGATTAAATCCGGCCTCGGACCGATGTTGTATCGCTTCAACTTCCGATACAGCGTGGCGCGGCTGATGCCCAACATCTTTCCGGCAACGACCTTGTCGCCATTCACTTGCTCAAATACGCGAAGGATGGTCGCTCGCTCTATATCTTCCAGGTCGTTTGAAGATAACAAACCATGGGGTGGGGCTGCGGGTATCTCCGTTCCAGGGGCAGCAGACAAAACCGCCGGTGGCAGGTCGCCCACGTCGATGATCTTGCCTTCCCCGAGCGCAACCGCTCGTTCAATGCAATTCTCCAGTTCGCGGACATTGCCCGGCCAATCATATTGCAGCAGGCATTTCATAGCCGAAGCGGTGATGGGCACGTTGGAACCATTGGCATACCGCTCGAGAAACCAGTGCGCCAGCATGGGAATATCCGAGCGGCGTTCACGCAGCGCCGGCATGTTGACGGTAACCACGTTCAAGCGGAAATAAAGGTCTTTGCGGAATTCGCCAACCTTATATGCGGATTCCAGATCGCGGTTAGTGGCGGCTATGACGCGCACGTCTACTTTGAAGCGGTTATTGCTGCCGACCGGGCGCACTTCTTTCTCCTGCAAAAAGCGCAGCAGCTTGGCCTGCATTTCCTGTGGCAACTCGCCTATCTCGTCCAGAAAGACCGTACCGCCGTTGGCCGATTGAAAAAGCCCCGGCTTGGAGCGTGTGGCGCCAGTGAAGGCTCCCTTTTCATGGCCAAACAGTTCGCTCTCAATCAGCGTGGGAACGAGCGAACCGCAGTCGACCGCCACAAATGGGCGATTGGCAAAGGTCCCGCGAAAGTGAATCGCCCGGGCGACCAGTTCTTTGCCAGTACCACTCTCTCCGGTAATCAACACCGGAGTGCGCGTGTCTTTTAATCGCGCGATCATGCGCAACACGTCCTGAATTTTTGGTGAAGCGCCCACGATCCCGTGCAGCTCAGTTTCGGCGTAGGTGCACTCGCGCAGGAACTGATTCTCTTCGACCAGCTGAACTTTTTCGGCCATGCGCCGGAGAAACAGCCGCAGCTCGTCGATGGCCGAGAACGGTTTCGCAATGTAGTCGTATGCTCCCAGCTTCATCGCCTGCACCGCAGTTTCAACCGATCCGTGACCAGTCATTACTGCGACTTCGGCGCGCGGCAGCAGTTTTCGAACGCGATCCAGAAATTCAATGCCTGACATTTGCGGCATTACCAGGTCAGTCAAGATGATGTGCGCCGGTTGCTCCTCGAGTAGCGCCAGCGCAGTTTGGCCATTGTTGGCTTCCATGCACGTAAAACCGAGGCCATCGGCCACGGTCACACATAGACTTCGGATACTCTCCTCGTCATCGACTACCAAGAAACGAATTCCCACACTCTCAGTCACAAAGGTTTCCCCACAGTTTGTTCTACCACCGAAAGAAATTGTTGAACGCGGAAAGGCTTTTCCACGCAAGGTATGCCCGTCCGGAACAACGTTGCCGTGGTTTCATCACTGGCTACATCGCCAGTGATGAACACCAGCCGCGAAACAAGCGCCGGGCGGTTGGCTAAAATCCAGGCATAAACGTCAGCCCCATCCACTCCACCCGGGGTGCGCATGTCAGAAACCACCCCCATAAATTCTCCGGACTCCAGCTGTTTAAGTCCATCGACTCCGGAGCCGCTGCACACCACTTCGTAGCCATTACGTTCGAGGACAGCGCGCACATAGCTCATTACAGCAGGCTCATCTTCAATGAGCAGAATAGGCAATGATTTTGGTCTAATCGAAGGCGCACTCATGTTTGCGTGACTCCTGCCACTGCGGAAATTGAAGCCAGCTCGCGCACGGCTGGAAACCGCACGGTGAAGGTCGCACCCTCCGAATCAGAATTGTTCCAGCAAAGAATCTCGCCGCCATGCTCTTTCACGATGCCATAGCAAATGCTTAGGCCAAGGCCAGTGCCTTCGCCAACGCGTTTGGTCGTGAAGAATGGGTCAAAGATCCGCTCTGGATGAATGATCCCCTGGCCGTTATCACGAAACGTCACTTCTACGAAATTTTGATTACAAGCGGTGGCAATTTCAATGCGCGGTCCTTGTGTGTTTTCCCGCACAGCATCGTAGGCATTGTTCAAGATGTTCAGGAACACCTGCTGCAACTGGTGCGAATCTCCAATGATGAAAGGCAGGTGATCGGAAAGGTTTTCCGTGACCGACACGCCGCGGCTCTGCAAATCGTAGGAACGTAATTGAATGGTGCGCTTCAGAATGGGATTCAGTTGCACCGGCTTGCGCTGTGGCGGCATCTGGCGTGCAAAACTCAATAAATTTTGCACAATCTGCTTGGTACGTTGTGCCTCTTGCAGAATCACGCGCAGATCCTTACGCGCGCTCTCCGGGACCTCGCTGTTCTCCATGAGCAGGTCGGCAAAACCCAGAATAGCAGTGAGGGGATTATTGACCTCGTGCGCAACACCGGAAACTAATTGCCCGACAGCGGCCATTTTCTCGGCGTGCATGAGCTTGGATTGCAAAGAGGCTGCGTCCGTGACATCGCTCATGACAACCACCATGCTGCTTACGTTGCCTTGATCATCGCGCATGGGGCTGAGGTTGACCGAGAACTGGCCGACCCGCCGGTCGGCATGCAGAACCTGCACCTCAAGATTGTCTACCTGGCCTCCAGAGAGCACGGTCGAATATGCTTCGCGAAACGCTTGTGTACTGGAGGCTGCCACCAAGGCCTCAAGTGGCTTGCCCAGAATGGCCGCCTGTTCGTAGCCCATGACCTGCCAACGCCGGTTCGCATAACTTACCAGACCGGCCGTATCCGCTACCAGAATCAGGCTCTGAGTGTTGCTCAAAATCTTGCCTGAGAAGTCGCGCTCTTTCTGCAATTCAGCCTGATAAGTTTTTAACCCGCTGATATCGAGCATCAACCCGCGGTACTGAGAGATCCTTCCGTGGGCGCCGGGAACGGCAAACGCATTTATCAACACATGAACGGCGCTGCCATCTTTGCGCTTGAGGACAGCTTCGCGATTTCTAAGCGCTCCCTGGCGCTCCATCTCCGCGAACAGCTCACCGTGATGTTCAGCTGAGGGAAAAACTTCTTCCCGGGGATCACAATGCAGCAACTCATCCCGGCTTGTGCGCCCGAGCATACGAACCAGGGCGTCGTTAACTTCGATGAAGCGGCCATCGGGGCTGCAGAAAAAGAGGCCTTCCTGAATGTTATCGAAAAGCTCCCGGTAACGCCGCTCGGCCTCGCGGCGATCTGTAATGTCCTTTAATACGTGGATCGTCTGCAGTCCCTCGCTGCTGGCCGCGTGTACCTGCGACGTGGAAACCAAGAACGTCCGCTCCAGCACTGGATGAATGTATTCATCTGTAGAGTCGCCAGTTACACGACAGAAAGGACACGATCTGGGCAGCGGGCCAGTTCCCATGGACAGCAGGGCAGCGATGTTCAAGCCGATCAGTTGCGGTGGCTGCACGCCCACAAAGTCCGCCAACGAGCGGTTAACCCGCAACACGTTTCCGGATTCGTCATGGGCAACGATGAAATCGGAAATGGAGTCGAATATCTCAATCCAGTGACGCTTTGCCTGTTCGATGCGGGTGAAGAAACGTGTATTTTCGAGGGAAACAGAAGCTTGAGCGGCGATACCTTTGAGCAGTTGCTGGTCTTCTGAACTGAGTGGTTGCTTGCGATCAGCCAGACAGAGCGCGCCGAACAGCTCTCCACTTCCGCCGCTTAACCTTACGGTCACAACTTCCGTCCAATGTGTCTTGCTCGCGAGTTCTTCGCCAAGGAAATCAATTGCGCTCACGGTTGAGATGGGTTCGCGAGATCCGGAGAGCTCGGCTACTACAGAAGCCGCAAACTTGGCTTCAAACTCCCTATCTGGCTCTGCGGTTAGAGAGTGCAACACCAGCGCTGATGCAATGCCCTCGTTGTCCGTCACTAATGCGGCGTCAGCGGCCCCCATCATGTCTGCCGCCCGCGCCAAAATATTTCTCGCGAAGCCAGGTCCCCGCACCAGCGAATTTTCCAAGGCGAGGCTACTTAGGAATTCTGACCGCTTTCGATGCTGCTCCGACAGAAGCAAATTTCGGCTGACCTCGAGCGCAGCGGTCATGTGTCCCGCCAGGGCTTGGGCGCGGCGAATGTCCTCCTGCGAAATGGGCAGGTGCTCACGTTTGTCCAGAATTCCAAAGATTCCAAGCGTCTCAGCCCGAGTGCTGAACAAGGGCACGGCCACCAGTTGGCGCACGTTGAATTCAATTAGGACTTGTGTGTTTGCGCCGGGAGTTTGCGTGACATCGTCTGACCAAAAAACTTCCTTCTTTAGAATCGCATCACTCAGGATGCCGCCGGGTATCACGTAACCAGCAGGGCCGGCTTTGCCGTCCGCATAGCTCCAGCGGATCTGGAATTTGCCATCTTGATGTAACGCAACGAATGCGCGTTTGAAGCCGAGAAAATCACTGGCCCGCTCGATAAACCGCTCCATGAATTTTTCGGGATCAGAAATCGCGCCAAGGTCAGAAGCAATATTTACGATCTGATGAAGCTCCTCTGCCTGAATCCGCGCCTTCGCATAGAGTTCGGCATTCGAAATGGCCACGGCCGCGAAACTGGTGACAACCGGGAGCAGTTTTTTTTCTTCGGGAGTAAACGCTCCTTCGCGCCGGGGATAAACCAGGACCGCCCCTTCTTTGCTCGACGTACGGAACGGCGCCGCCAGCAACGTGCCCGCGGGAACCAGATCTCCCAAAAGATGCGAAGCCGGATTCACGGCTACCGTGATGGGTTCAGCAGCTTGGAGTGCGCGATTTGCGATGTCAGAAGCAAAATGCAGCCCTTTGCGGTCTTGGCGTGCGCGCACGGAAACGGCGAAAACCGGGTCCTCGGTTGCAACCGACCACAATTCGAAACCACTAGCTTCACGCCCCAAGACGCACACCAGTGGAGTGCGCAGCAACGCGCGTACCCTGTCGGCGACGGAATCAACCAGCAGCCGGAAGTCGGGCTCGGCGCTGAAGCTTTGCGCCACTTCGGCAAGAATCGCCGCCCGCCGTTTCTCTTCCTTTGCCTGATGCGTGAGACGCGCGGCCTCGAGCAAGCTGCCCAATTGCGCGGCCAGAATGCTGGCCTTATTGAGATGGTCCTGGCTAAAAAATTCGGGATCGGTGGTATGCACGAATACTGTCGCCCCGATCGCCCCGTCGAACATCAGCAACGGGACCGCAAGCAGCGAGCGAATCTGGAACTGCCGGGCCATGGGATAGCGGTCCGCGTCCACGGAATTCACCAGGATAGGCTTCCGCTGCTGGATGGTTTCAACGACGATTGCGCTCTGGTTGGTTTTCAGGCGAACATTGCGAAACTGGTCTGCCATCCAGCCATCTGCTTCCTCGGCTACCAGTTGATCAGGTGGGAAGAAATGCCAGATGTAGGCGCCGCTCACGTCGAAATATGTACGAGTGGTACGGCAAAAAAGGCGCAGGATTTCCGCAGGCGAGACAGCTTTTGCGGCTGCAGTTGAAAATTCCAACAGCAAGCTTTGAAAGCCTTCGTCTTGGGGGAAGCGTTGGGGAGGTGCTCCAAGTATTTGTTCGGCGCCCGTAATCTGACTCCCTACCACCATCCGCGATTTATTCCAAGTTATTGATAAATTTGGACTCTATCTCGCTATCTCATTTTGAGTCAAGTAAAAAAGCCATTAATGAACCAGTGCAAGTTATCCACTCTTGTCTTGGATCGGACAGTGCGTTTTGAGACGCTCCGTCGCGGTTGTGAGACGGACGAACTATCTCCCGCGTAGCGTGCTCCGATCGAATGCCCGCATGTTATAGCAAACACTAGTGCCACCCTTGCAACTGGAATCATTCGAGATTGGCAGCCGCGATGCAAGTGAACGTTTTTCTCTGAGGGAGATTCCTGCTTGAAAAGACCGCACAGGTTGTTATGCAGTGCCGCCATTTTTCTGCCTGCCTTGCTGATCGCCGCCGTCAGCTTTGCACCGTTTTCACTGCGCGCTTTCGCGCAAGATCGTCCGGAGCGCAAAGTTCGGATCAAAGTGGAACCTGTGTATCCGGACATCGCACGCAAAATGAAGCTGAACGGCACAGTCAGAGTTGAGGTTGTGGTCTCGCCCAATGGAAACGTCAAGGAAACGAAAGTAATCGGTGGTCACCCGATTCTTGTCACGGCTGCAGTGGATGCAGTGAAAAAATGGAAGTTCGACCCGGCCAACGCTGAAACCACGGGAATTTTGGAAATTAAGTTTGACCCGGACAAATAGCGAGCGCGGTTAGGGCGAAAAACACTGGAGCCACATTCATGTCCATCACCAAACAACTCCACGTGCGCTTCGGCGCGCTTCTGCTCATCGTGCTGCTCTTGCTCGTCGTCATTGTAGCCGCGGTATATCGCGAGCGGAGTACCAAAGCCAGCGCAGCCCAGGCGCAGGAAATGTCGGAGGTCACCGACAGCATTCGTTCCCAGATGATGCAGAACCGGTTGTATCTCAGCAATTATTTGTTGAGCGGCGACACCCGCGAAATAGAGCGCATGAATGATGGCATTCGTACGTTGAACGAGTACCTGGCGAAGAGTCAGAAACTGGCCAGCTCCGACCAGCAACGTGCTGCGCTCGATAACGTGGGTAAAAATGAAGGTGGGTGGGCCACTGAATTTGCTCAACCCATGCTGCAGAAACGGAGAGAAGTTGATGCCGGGAACGCGACCGTTGCCGATCTGCAGATTTATTACCTTCAGAAAGACGCTTCGTCATGGGTAAAGACTTCCACTGAATTTCTGAACCAGGCGGACCAAGAAACTAAAAACCTGGTTGATAAGCGCCGTAAATCAGATGAGGACGCGGGGACGGAAATCCTGGTGATCGCCTCTATCGCCACTCTCATCGCGCTTGGAGTCGGAATTTTGATCGCATATAAGACCGCCCGATCTCTGACAACGCCTCTGGGTGAGCTTATGAAGGTAGCCAAACAGATAGGCGAAGCTGGAGAACTTGACCACAAGATTGATATTCAGCGCGATGACGAGATCGGACAGCTAGGCCGCACCTTCGATGGAATGGTCGCTTACCTGAGAGAAATGGCCACCTTGGCGGAAGCAATTGCCGGAGGAAATTTAGGAGTTGAGGTCCGACCACGATCCAAGAATGACACTTTGGGGAACGGATTTTCAAAGATGACTGAAGGCCTGCGAAGTCTGGTGCGCAATGTAAAGGATGCGGCTTCACAAGTGGCCAGCGCATCCGCGCAAGTGGCGGGCGCGTCCGACGAATCGGCCAAGATCAGCCTGCAGAGCTCTTCCGCAATCGACGAAGTCACCAGCACCATGCACGAGATGAGTGTCAACGTGCAGAACATGGTGAAGAGCACTCAGATACAGGCTTCGAGCGTGAGCGAAACTTCGGCGTCTATCGATGAGATGGTCGCCTCCATCCAGCGCGTGGCTGACACTGCCAAGGTGCTACTCGACATCTCCAACCGTTCGCGCGAAGAGGTGCACAGCGGCATTACCACCATGGATAAAGCCACCGAAGGCCTGAACAAGATCAACGTCACCATCGGCGCGTCCGGGGAAATTATCGGCGTGTTGGGGCAGAGGGCTGATGACATAGGAAAAATCATCGAGGTCATTGATGACCTAGCAGAACAAACTAACCTGCTCGCGCTCAACGCTGCAATCGAAGCGGCACGCGCCGGCGAACATGGCCTTGGTTTTGCTGTCGTCGCAGACGAGGTGCGCAAACTGGCCGAAAAATCTGCCCAGTCCACCAAAGAAATTTCTGAGTTGATCCAGAGCATTCAGAGGGAAGCGCGAAAGGCCGTCGAGAACATGGACCAAAGCACCGAGATCGTGGACCAGGGTCTTCAGCTTGGTAATGAACTCAATCAGGCCTTGCGCAAAATTTCGAACGTGGTAACAGAAGTTTACAAATTTGCGCAGGAGATCGGAGCGGCTACGAATGAGCAGTCGCATGGCTCATCGCAGATTGCCCGGGCTACGACTCGCTTGAATGAAATCACTCACGAGATCAACTCTGCGGTCGAGGAGCAGGCCTCGGGTGCGCACGCGGTAGTGAAAGCCATGGAGCGCATGCGCGAGCTGGTGCAACAGACCACATCCGGGTCCACCGAGCTGGCAGCATCGGCTGAGCAGATGTCCAAGATGTCTCGCGGGCTGCTGGATTCCATGAACCGTTTCGGAATCGAGAGTGATTCGACACTTCTTGGCGAAGATCGCGCGAACAAGACAGGCCGTTACGCGGCGGCGGGATCACGCTAATGAGTACCGAAGCAGCGCGGGACATACATATCGTGGGTTTCCAGGTTGGCCGGGAAACTTACGGCGTGCCCATCACGTCGCTGCATGAAATTGTGCGCGTGCCCGAAATTACCGCTGTGCCGGATGCGCCTGAGTTCGTAGAGGGCGTGATCAATCTTCGGGGCAAGATCGTGTCGGTGATTGATCTGCGCAAGCGTCTGGGAGAGAAGAAAATCACAGCCACGAAGAAAAATCGCATTCTGGTGGTCGAGCACAACCAACGGCTTTC
>Ga0157372_10000506_pt1 | contig 42850 bp, 79 predicted proteins | sample C55metaG_FD_115307 | JGI IMG/M metagenome (GOLD analysis project Ga0157372, IMG submission 115307) | Corn rhizosphere microbial communities from Kellogg Biological Station, Michigan, USA - C5-5 metaG | ecosystem: Host-associated > Plants > Roots > Rhizosphere > Soil | place: USA: Michigan...
ATCCCATTGCTTCCACAGCAGGGACGATTGCCGGTAGCGCGCTGACTGCAGGCGGCTTGTCTCAGGCTGGCGTTCTTCCATCGGGAATGTTGCCGCAGGGCGCATCGCTGCTGTCGAGGGTAGGTGTAGGTGCTGGTGAAGGATTTGGTCTTGGCGCTCTTCAGGGGGCAGGAACCGGGGAGGGTGATGGTAGTGTAGAAAACGCACTGTATAACGGTGCCATCGGCGCTGTTGCTGGCGGCGCTCTTCCAGCCGTGGCTCAAGGTGTATCGTCTGGATATCGCTCTATTGCAGACATGTTGGCTCGGAATAACGCAGCGAATGCAGCCGGAACAACGCCAGAAGTGGCATCAAGTCTGGCGCGTATCCTTGCCGCAGATGGGTCTCTTGGCCCGCAAGGGCTAAACAACATGCAGGCTGCAGGCCGTGAGGCGATGCTGGCCGATGCTGGCCCGAATGCCCGACAGGTTCTTGACCGAAACATTCAGCGAGGGGGGCAGGGCGGAGTTCTTGCTAGAGATCGTATCGATGCCAGAGTAGGCAGAGACGCGCAAGCCCTAACTGATGTTCTCGATACAACGCTTGGCTCCCCTCAGGGCCTGACTTCTGCTGGTTCCTCAATACGTCAAGGAACGGCTGCAGCTCGTGGTAACACTTATGATGCCGCTTATGCTGCACCAATTAACTATGCTGATCCTCGTGGTGCTGCGATTGAGGACATGGTTAAAAATCGCGTTCCGCGTTCCGCAATTGCGAAAGCGAATGAATTGATGCGAGTTGAGGGGCTTAAATCTCAGCAGATCAAAGCAAACTTCGCGGATGATGGCACCGTAACCTTTGAAACTCTCCCTGACGTCCGCCAACTTGATTACATCACTCGTGGCCTGAATGATGTTGCTAGTGAGGCTGACGGTGCTGGAGCTATGGGTGGAACCACCGCAGTAGGCAGAGCTTATGGCGATCTTTCCAAGGAACTTCGCGGAAACCTAAGAGAGCTTGTCCCTGAGTACGGCACTGCACTCGATACGGCATCGGACGCCATATCTCAGTCCAAAGCTTTGAAGCTCGGAGCGAATATCCTTTCTCCCTCGTCTACGATGGATGATATAGCTATCGCTACCCAAGGCATGTCCGCTTCGGAACGAACGGCCTTGAAGCAGGGTATTCGCTCTAATATTGAGAACCGCGTGGCAAACGTCACAAGGACCGTTAAGGATGGCGACACAGACGCACGTGAGGCCATAAAGGCCATCAAAGATCTGTCCAGCCGCGCCAATCGAGAAAAGGTTGCATCGGCCATCGGCGCTGATGACGCGAAGACCCTTTTCGATGAAGTTGACCGCGTTTCAAAGTCTTTCGATCTTCGAGCTTCCGTTGCTGATAATTCAGCGACATATGCGAGGCAAGCCGCAGACAAAATGTTGACTGACATTAACGCGCCTGGGCCTCTAGGGAAACTCCAGCGTGGAGAGCCTTTGAAGGCGGGTAAGTCTGTTGCACAAATTCTTACCAATACGACGCCCGAAGCGGATCTCCTCAGAGAGGACGCTTTGTCGGCACAGATCGTTGATCTTCTAACTCGCCCCTCACAGCAGGCAATTCCAGCTTTCCAGGCGATGCAGAATTACCAAGGTCAGACGATTGCAAATCAAGCAAGGGCCAACCGGATTGCTGAATTGCTCTTGAGCGCAAGGTCTGGCGTCTATCCCAGCGCGCCGCTCCTAAGAGGAGACAGCAAACGATGAATACACACATCAAAACAAACGGGACTACAGAAATATTTTCTGATAAATCTTTCATGAGAAAGATAAGCGGAATTATTAGAATGGCCGCAATGGCATTGGAAACGAAGTTAGACATGAGGTTAATCTAATGCCTGATGACAGTTCTGGCAACTATTCTGTCCCTGCAGGGACCCTCGTAAACACTGGTGACACGGTTCTTCCGTCGCAGCATAACCCATGGGCAAACGATAGCTCTACAGCTATTTCCAACCGTTTTAGCAAAGACGGTCGCGCTCCTGCAACCGGCAACTGGAACCTTAATGGATTCCGTATCACTCAGCTTGGAACCCCTTCTGCTGCTGGAGACGCCACGACTAAAACTTACGTCGATACGGCAATTACTGCAGTAAACAGTTCACAGCCAAAGATCGAGAATCTTGCAGCAAACCGGCTTGCCTTGGCGGCTGACAAGGGAACGTCTTTCCGGTTTTCTGGCAATCGAACTCTCACATTCCAGCCCGCCGCAACTCTCGGCGCTAATTGGTGGTGTGAGGTTTGGTCCAAGAGCGGCGTCGTCACGCTAGATCCCGACTCTGCAGAGACCATTGAAGGATCGGCAACGATGCTTATCCAAACAGGAGAGCGTTGTATTGTCTTTTGCACTGGAACCCTGTTTTACGCAATTACAGCTTCAACATCGTACTCCGGTCCTCAGCTTCAGGGCTATTACTTCGGTCTTGGCCTGACAACCGCAGCCGATGCAGCGAACGATATCACCGTAGCAACGGGTGCTGCCGCTGCTGACACTGCCAACTACGACCTCATGCAGCTTACGTCTGCCATCACCAAGCAGATTGATGCAACGTGGGCCGTGGGTAATAATGCAGGCGGTCTCGATACAGGATCTGTTGGTAACAACACCTATTACATCTGGCTTATCCGCCGTCCTGATACTGGGGTAGTGGATGCTTTGTATTCACTGTCGTCCACTGCGCCAACGATGCCGACGAACTATACGCAGAAGCGACTGATCGGGCAGACCATTCGGGCCAGTGCGACGAACGGTACGCCTTCGAGCATCTGGGTTGACCTCACAAATCGTGGGCGAAAATTCTTCGGGACGTTCGCTCTCTCCGGAACGGCGACGACGATCAACAGCATCCCGCCTGCCGTATCTGTCGTCCACATCATTTTTCCTGGCCTGACGGTCAGTGCATCAGCAAAGCCTCTTGTGAGAATGGGGACATCCGGGAGCATTTTTGCGACGGGATATAGTGGTTTTGGGGGCGCTATAGCTTCAGGTTCTGCAGGCGGTTCAGCGGACACGACAGGCATTCCCATTGCTGGAGGCGGTACGACTACTGGAACGTGGAGGTCGTCGGTAATGCTTGAACGGTCGGCCCCTGGCTCGAATATTTGGCAGATCACGTCTGTTGGCTACAGCATTAATGGTGCGGCAGTTGGTGTGAATAGCACCGAAATCGACCTAGGAGCTGAGCTTACACGTCTGCAAGTCACGACAGCCGCAGGCACAGCAACCATTGGTGATAACGCCAACATTTGGGTGGAGTTCTGAGAATGACGACGCAAACGGTCTATGAGAAGGTCGGTGGCGAATGGGTATCTCGCCAAGAGGCATATGTCCCGCCTGCTTACACGCCCGCGATTGGCGACTATGAGTCCGCCATTCAAGAGACTATTGACGCCGCCGCTAAATCTCGCCGCTACGCTGACGGCAACTCCATGGATGGCTACGTCACATCAACCGTGCCCGCTTGGGCAGAAGAAGCTCAGGCGTTCGTCGCTTGGCGGGATAATGTCTGGCAATTCGCCTATTCCGAGTTAGCCAAGGTTCAGGCAGGAGAGCGCGAGCAGCCAAGCGTCGATGGTTTCCTTGCAGAACTACCGGAGATCGTCTGGCCGTGATCCTCCGATACATCCTCTACTGGCCCGTCAATCTCGTGCTGGTTCTGCTTGCCTACATTCTATCCCCATTCCTTGCTCTATGGTCGATGAAATATGGCCCTGTCCTCCCCGGAAAGTGGCGCTGGTTCTCTACCTTGAACGGCACACTAGACGGCGGGATTGAACAGCACGTCCCAGGGTTCGACCCGAACGCCAAGGGCTTCAACCTCTGGTGGCATCGTACCCGCTGGACGTGGCGTAATCCCTGCAACGGCTGGCAGTCTGAGCTATTGGGGATTAAGAGCATTGATCAAGGCTTCACGGTGAAGAAAGACATTCCGCTGTTTGGCAAGTTTTATCTCAAGCTCTGGCTTGGCTGGAATCCAAACAAGCGCGGTGGCAACTACTATCCTTTTATATTCCAGTGCTCAATTCGGAGAAAGTAAATGACATATCAGCTACCCAAGGAATGGCTTCAGCCCGTACAGATGAAGCGCGTAATTCTGCATTGGAGTGCGGGGGGCTGGAAAGCCTCTGATCTCGATAAGGAACACTATCACTTTATCGTAGAGAATGCCGGTAACGTTGTCCGAGGCGACCACACGATTGCCGATAACGTCAATACGGCTGATGATGACTACGCGGCACATACGCGAGGTTGCAACACAGGCTCTATCGGCGTCTCTATGGCTTGCATGGCTGGCGCGGTAGAAAGCCCGTTCAATGCCGGTAAATATCCAATGACTGAAACCCAATGGAACCGAGCTGCTGACGTGGTTGCGGCATTGGCGACATTCTACAAGATCCCCGTAACGGACAAGACGATCCTTTCTCACGCAGAGGTTCAGGCCAATCTTGGCATTCAGCAGGCAGGTAAATGGGATGTTGCACGTCTCCCCTTCGATCCTTCGACGGTTGGCGCGAAGGCATGTGGCGATAAGTTCCGCGCTATGGTGAAAGCCAGGATGTAAATGGGGCCGCTCAGCAAGTTCTTCATGGATCATAAGGCGTCTGCAGAGTGGGCAACTCGTCGGCGCATCATCATTCTTACGCTCATATGGGCTGCAGGGTTGATTACCTACCTTTCAGTCATAGGGAGGCCGACCTCCTTGAATGAGGCGATAGCGACTAACCTCATCTTTCTCATGGGCGGTATAATCGGATCGTATGTATTCGGTGCAGTCTGGGAACAAAATGCTTCCAGAAAAGCTGATCTTGCACAACAGTCAATTGACCAAGGAACGACGAATACAGAGGTAAAGGTTGAGCCATGACAGCGATTATCACATGGCTCCTCACCTCAAAGATAGGCCGAATCCTTCTAGGCGGGCTGATTATCGTCGGAGCCTTTTTCGCCTTCCGTGCTTGGTTGGCGTGGCACGATTCAAACGTGGCTGAAGCCGCAAAGAATGGTTATGTTCTCCTAGCCGAGAAGACCGCAGCAGAAGCCAAAGCCGCAGAGATCCAGCGCCAGCTAGACGCAGCAAAACAATCCCTCGCCACCTTTCAAAAGCGCCTAGAGACTGAAACCGCGCAGGACAAGATAGATGATCAGAAACGCGAGGATGAGATAAAATCCTATGAACTGCTACTCTCCGAAGCTAATCGCAAGTGCTTGCTTGATTCTGGTGACCTTGAGTTCCTGCAGCGCTAATAAACGTCTCAATGCCGCAGCTACCACTCAAGGCCAGATCCAGGCTCGTATCAACCTGCCAGAATACCCCACAGACTGCCGCTCCAAGGAATCCCACGCCTCTATCAAGGTTGGTGATGAAGTCAGGTCAGTGCTAAAACGTGAACGTGCCGCACTTGACCGGCAGAACATGAGGACAGACCGATGCGCGGCCTTCTACGATACCACAGCATCAAAACTGGCGGGCAAATGAGCATCGGCGAACTCGGCAGGCTCTTTAGCGTTGGAATAGTCTGCTTTGCCTTGGGACTTCTTTCTGGCTTATATATCAACAGTTTGATATAACAGCTTCATGAAATGCCGGAACTACTTTATGTGAGCCCAGCTTCTTCCTGAAATTATATTCAATATCTGATTTTTTGATACAGGGTATTCCCTGGCTATTTCTCTAGGCGTCTTTTTTGAGGATCTTATATCTAATATGTCTTTTTCTGTGAGCTTTGAGGAGCCGTGCCTTTCCCCTCGCATTACGGTGCCATGGATTTCTTTATCCATAGCGTTTTCATGAGGAGTCTTCCACTTCAAATGAGACGGATTGCAGCACCCCAAAGACCCTTTGCCGCATTCGTGGGCTGCGTGAATATTTTTGTCTCTTGGGCCATACAACTTTTCGCAAATGTACCGGCAAACTGAAGAAGTTTTCCCGTCTTTCCAGAAAATTGCGTATCCCTGCCGGTTTTTGCTAAAGGGCCATATGATGCACTCATTCTCTGGATTCATGCCCAAGAGAATCTCAATGAAATAAGCCGCTTCTCCCTTGCGGGATTTTGTCTTAAAGAATAGATTGTAGGAAGCCACTGCATCTTCTCCATGCTTGGTTAGAAGCCGTACAAGCGCTCGTTACGCTTTGCGGCTTTCGCATTTTTAGCATATAACCATTTGTGATTAAATGCCACGGGTGATTTATGAAATGCCAGATGCGAGTATAGGGAAAGCGGCTTCAAGCCTCATAGAGCAATCTCCCGTATGGGGGTCTATAGTTGTCATCCTGTGCGCCGTCGTCGTTTTCATGTACTGGCGCAATTCAGAAGCCCAAAAAGCCCTACTGAATGCCAAGCAAGAGCATCTAAACGATATCAAAAAAAGCAATGAAATCACGGAGCAAATCAAGGGGATTATCGTTCCACTGATTTCTAGTATAGAATCCATGAAGACCGTCCTTGAGATCCTAAAGGATAGGACGAAGCCGTGAAACTTTTTGGTATGTTTAAGAGCAAAAAGCACGTAGAAATAGAGAAAGAGCTTGAGACTGAGCGGGCGAAAGTTATTGACCCCAATCACGACCAAGCTTTGCGCTCGGCATCCCATATCTTGAACGTAATGTCCAATGCACTGAGTATCATGGCGGAAGAAGATGCACAGACTCGTAGGTAACTCTCTGCTGCTCGGCGTGTTCGCCGTGCTGATGCTTTACGTCATCATATCACTTGTAATCCCCAGCCCTATCTTCGCGGCTGGTATGTCTATCTTCCTTATGCTTTCCGCTCTACTGGGGGTGCGTCGGTATGCGCCAGCCAGCTACGATATCCTGGTAAACAAGCTCAGGAGTGAGAAAAGGGATGGATCTCACTTCGTCGTCCTAGGCATTACATTCATCGCCCTAGGGCAAGTGTATCAAGGTGTTTACGGCGTCTTTTGGGAAGCCTATGGCCGCCCTATGGATTGGATTGGTACTTGGTATTCTCGTCTAGGTCACCTAATGACCATAGGCGGTTTTCTGAGCCTCTACTTCTCCCCAACCTTTACGGAAGGCCCTCCCAAACTAAAGAATGCTTTGATTGTTGGCATTCTGTTTATCTTGTCGGTTATTGGCGCGTTCCTGGCTGGTGGAAAATTCTTCAATCCGACGAATGATGAGCTTTTGCGCTTTATCCAGATTCACGGCGCTAGCGTTCCATCTTGCGATGCCTCTAACCCATACTGGATTTCCAGTTCAGGGCGCATTCACGGCCCTCTTTCCCCTTACCGCTGGCAGATAAAGCCAAAGCAGTGTTTCCCCACTCAGCAAGCCGCTATTGACGCCGGATACCGCCCTATTGGTTGGGCTAAATCGGACTCTACGTTCCAAATTCTAAAACGGCCAGCCACAGAACCGCAGCCCACGCCAGAAGCGAAAGAATGACGACTGCTATCATTCCATATCCACGCGCTGTCATTGTTCACCAACCGTAGGAACCAAAAACCATTTTACATCCTGCATATGGTTACTGGTCTCCTTTATCCACGCTTGTTCAAGCTTTCCATGCTTATTCCAACGAATATTGGCGGTTGGATAAGTCCACACGTGAGGCGTATTCTCTTTCCACTCATTCAGGCTTATTTCTTCTTCACTCATCCCAATCTCCCCGTAAAGTACAGATACACCACAATATGAATACACAGGCATAAGCCTATCATGAAGCGGTTGAAGGTGTGGCTAAACATTGAAAACCCCAAGTTTATGAGCGAGCAAAATTGCCGCCAACCACCATCCAATAACAGCAAATGAAACCCACCTCCAAAAAACCTTCTCATCGTGAATTGCATTCTGTCTAAGTCTTTCACACTCAGACAGCGCGGCATCTAGCTTATACTCTAAGACATAAATCTTATTTTTATCTGCGTCGTTCAACATGCCTTCTCCCTCACACATACAGCTTCGTACAGATCCTTCTCAGTCCATTCCCTAGAAGACTGGCAACCGGATATTAATAGGCTTAGGAGGATGATGTATTTCACTCCTCTCCGCCCCCAACCAGTTCATAAACCATATTCCCATCATTGAACCTAGCGTATTGGGGCATCCAATAAAGGCGAGGGCCATAGTGAGAAAGGCCTTCAGTCAGCATGTACTCTATTTCTTCACCGTTCTGTGTGTTAACCGCAGTCCATTTCCATGCGGGCTTTTCATCTACTCCGACGATTGGTTCTGGTTCCGAAATTACCCTCGCCTTGACGTTGTATCCATACTGGCATTCGTAGTGAATGTTGCCAATCTTTAAGTCTTTGATTTCAGAATCTTTAATATGCATCACTTCTTTCCCCGATCATTGATCCGTTGCATAATAGCAGATACCGCAAACGGTGTCCCCTCATCTCCATATTGGCTGTAGATTGCCCAAAGCACAACGGCCAGGGAATGCGGGTTCTCTCCTACTTCAGACCAGTATGTCGCCTCTGATCCGGAATGCTGAATTCTGTGCTCTTCAGGGCAAAGAGGCAACGCCCACATATCTGAAGCCTTCGTCCCGCGCGCTCTTCCGTAGTGACCGTATCGAGGATTGGCATACGATACGTGAGCAGCCTCAACGCCATACCGGCCCGTCACAACACAAGGCAACAAATGAAGCCACGAAATATAACCCTTGTCCTTCTTGCTCTTAGCCTTTGGGAAGTACGCTTCAGTTCTGGGTGCGATCCTGCTTGCCATTACCCGAACCTCGGATCTATGAACTTTTGAATGGGCTCTGGCGTATTTAACCACATCTCCACTAAAGCTTCCCCTTTTGGGGTAACGTGAAAAATTCCAGATTTAATATCAACGCCAGTTGTCAATATGCCCATTTCGACTAACCTTGAAACGGTATCCGCATAAGCTGGAGCATCCTTCCTTGGAAAAGGAGCCAAGCTCGCCCGGTGATGCAGAATAAGTTCAATTTCGTAAGGCGTCCAAAGCATTCTCTTTCCCCCTGTGAACTAACCGTAAAGCTAAATGACCTTGCACTGACACGAGCGGCGATCATGACAGCCCGCTAAGGAAAAGAGCCAAGATCCAAATCGGTGAAGTCATAACGATGCCGATCATTAGGAATGCAAAACCGATAAAAGCCAAAATTGGTATTGAGTAAACGACAGCTTTTACACCGGTATACTTTTTCCCATTTATCTCAACCGACATTGCCTTCCTCCCTCAACACCTGAGTTTTCTTTTCCTGAAGCTCCTTACGAAGCGCAGGAACTCCACCCTTCTTCGCTTTCACTGCGGCCTCTAGACGCTTCTTGCAGTCGTCAAGGTCTTTGTGGAGCTTGGCTAGCTTCATGCGGCGGTTCCAGTTAGACCAATCACCAACCGTAGTCATGGGTTGACACGGTGAATATGGCTTACGAAACCAGCCGCGAATCCATTTAATGATGTTCATGGTTATTCCCCTTTCTTTTCAGCAGTTCTGTATTTTTCAGCGATATTGTCATCCCACAAAGCGCTCCACCTTTCAGGCTTAAAAACAGAGGCCGAAAAAAGAGCACCAAGCAACCACCACCAGCCGCTTTGCCCTAAGACAAAAACAACGTATGCAGTTCCGCCAATAGTGAGCGTCTCATAGAAAATTGAGTATATCAGGTATGATGCGATTTTCATCATTTGCCCCCACTCATGAGTTCTCCAGCATCGCCTTTGAAATCAACATCAGGCAAGATTGCCTGCGGCTTAAAGATGACGCGGTAGTGGTATACGCTCACGTCTGCCGTCTCCAATTGTTCGGCAAAGTATGTGACGTTATCCGACAGACCCAGGAAGTGCTTCTTGTAGGCATTTGGGCCAGTCTTGCACGTCACAGACAGTTGACGGTTGCTGTCGAAATTCCCAAGCGAGCAACGGCCCTCAAGAGAAAGAATATATGCGCCCGTGATGCCGTTGTAGAACACAACTCGACGGTCAATCTCAAACGAGTCTGCCGCTTTTGATAGATTGGTTGATGCTACGTCTGCATCAGTGCAACCCGCCAGAACGGAAAGCCCAAATATAGTCGCAATAATCTTTTTCATTCCATTACCCCTTGATGATCTGGGTTTGTCAGAATGACACCCAGCGCTGTAAAATGCTGATAGACCTTATCCATGTACTCCATAGCCTCTCTAACGCCCATAAGGCGGCTTACAGGGAAGTCTATGGGTTCTCCCATGAGGGAAAGCTTTGACTCGTATGGAAGCGGCTTGACGATGCGGTCATACTGCTCTCGAAACGCTTCATTGCTTTCTCTCAGTATTGCTACGCCAAAATGGAGTTTGGCATAGCATTTCACGTCCGATGCCGTTCTGTCGGCCAACTGGTCCGCGACCTCCTTAAACCACATGTGCATGGTCTTGTTCTGAGGAGTTGACCGCTTAACACCGTCCGTAATCGTGCAAACGAATGGGACCTTCTTGTTCTCAATGTATTTTAGAAGCATTCCCCGCGCCTGCTCAGTTTCAACTATCCGGCTATTGGTAGCCATCACCGCCACTCAAAGTTGAATGGGATATCATCCGACATGTCATCGTGAAAGTTAGCCTTAGTCTGCCTAGCCGGGTTCTGACTCTGAGGCTTGGACTGCTGTTCCTTTGGCTTAAACGCCAGACTGAAGAAACGACCGTTATTTCCTTCCTTCAGCCATCCATTAATCCACATCTCAACGCCGTTGATCATGACGGTTCCCTGATAATCAGGAGACTTGTCGTTGCTCTTTCGGTCGTTGCGGAAAAGAGAACCGCTCATATCACGTAATTCGTAGGCCAATTCACTCTCCTGCCATCAGCGGATGGTCCAACAACCGCTCGTCAACAATTCTTCCGCCGGTCTTCTCTGCGATTTCCTGCTCTGCTGGTTTGGTCTTGGGCTTGGGCTTGGGAAGGAATGCAGCGCGGTTCCTTACGTGGTTCCACGGGTCGTCCGTGAACTTCTTGAACTTCAGCTTTCCTTGGTATTCCGTAGCCTCACAAGGCACCCACGTATTGCCAAGGTCGTAGAGGTATCGGGCAACTCCCCAATTCACTGCAGCGCGCTTTAGCGCGTCACTGAACGCACCCTTTTCTGCCTCTACGTCGGTATCGCCAGCGCCGTCAGACTTCCATACCCATTGATCGTTGATATAGATACCGATGCGGCAACCCAGCTTTCCGTTTCCAGCGTCGTAGTGCTCGCTTTGCCAGTATGCAGGCGTGCAGACGCGATCCAGGATGTCCATAACGTCCCTGCTCTGGATGTATGCTAGAGCCAATGCAAACGTGTCATTGCCCCGCTTTGTCACTGTCTGAGCGCGCCAGCTAATCGAGTCAGCCGGAAACGCACGATGCAATTCTCGTAGGTCTTCAATAGTTACGCCAGCCATGTTCTAATTTCCCCTAATGTCTATAAATTGTTAAACCTTTTTATGGTGGTTGTCAATCGTCAAGCTACCATCAAAACGCCTCTGGTCTTTGACGAGCTACGATTTTATCACGTACAGCGTCCATCCTGTCTCCAAGAAATGACCTTTCATCAGCCAAGCGCTCAAACTCTTCAAGCATAAGCTCCATACGATACGTAAAGCTGTCATATTCTTTCTGCATCTGATCAATTTGGCTTTGCCAGCGCTCTATAATTTTGTCAGTCATTTTCTATTTCATCCTCACAGTTAAAGACTCAACACCATCCACTAGCTTAGCTCCTGGAACGTCTGCGCCTGCCTTGAGAGCGTCCCCGATCTCTTTCTTCTTCGCCACCTTCTCAGTAGTATAGAAGCCCTGACCTAGCGCATCGATATCCTCAATCTCTACCCGCTTCTTGGCGGCATTCAACGTGATGGTGGCCTCGATAAGCGGCAGTGACTTATTCCCAGTCTGCTTCATCAGCGCCAGCATCTGAGACTTAGCCCAGTCCGCTACGTTCTCCTGACGGGCAATGCGTTCCTCTAGCGCCTTCTTCCTCTCCTTAGCCCCTACAACGCCTTCCTGAGCGCGTAGGTGAATGCTTAGGAGACGGTCCATGATCTCAGTGAAGTCTGTCTCTCCCTCTGTCATGTCCCTCAGGAGTTGTTCATCAAGCTCAAGCTCTGGGTTATCCCTCTTCAGGGCATTGATAGAGCGGTAAAGGGCTTCTGTGTCTACGCGGATGAATTTTTCAGTCATTTGTCGCGCTCGTCTAGCATTGCATCGGCTACGAGATACGCGCATTTAGCCCAAGCCTTGATGCGGTCCATGTCGTCGCCTTCAAGATGGTCCCAAGACCGGATTGGAATTGACGAAATAGCTTGACCTGCAAAGTAGTCACGCAAGGTCATGCCGGATTCGTTTTGCCAATCGCTATTGTATGCTATGTTTCCAATCTCTGGAAACGCTGGTCCACCTGTATTCTTCATCTCAATTCCCCTTTAAACCAATTCCAGAACCTGAGACTTTTGCTTAGGAGCATTGGCCTCATAGATTGCTGGTGTATTCATCCATTGTTCTCTGCGGATATTAGCCAACTTGAGAGTAAACCTTGCTTCTCGGAAAAGACCTTTTGAAGATTGTGTCCATCCGATATTATTATGGCGCTGTGCCGCTTTGATCAGCGCCAGTGCATCGGCAAGGTAGTGGTGCATCATTTCACGGTTTGGGTTGAACATTGGCGTCCCTTTTGTTCAGAGCGGCACGGAACCCATTCTCAAAAGCGGCCCAAAGCGAGCCGTCTACATGCTCATCGTGCAACGCCCACTTTCGGGTGTTCTTGTATTCGTCCGTCTCTTTGTACGAGTTCCATGCAATCTTGCAGGGATGGTCCTTGGGTATCATTGATGATGCCGTCATTACTGCTCACCTTCGATGAGCCCGATTGCCCTTCTATATTGCTCTCGGAGCAATCTAAGCTTCCTTACAAGAACTGCGTTATGCTCAGACAATTTTTGGTTTATGGTTTGCAAATTGACAATATCTTCACTGAAGACACGATTTTGCCGGTCATTTGATATCTCGCCAGATATGATATCTTCTATCATTTCGAATTCGCGGATATGCGCCGGGATGCCCATGTACTTATCAATTATTTTTTGTGCAATTTCTTCTGGTGTTTCGTTTTTCATTATCTCCATCTCACCCACTCCTGTGCCACCTTGGCATCATAAGCCATATTCATTCCCCTTTTGCTTTGGAAATAGCTTTCTCACCAAGTCGAATTAAATCATCTGCATCTTGTGGCGGGTTCCCGTCTCGAGCCATTTTCTCTGCGCGAACAAAAAGCTCAAGAGCCTCAAGAAGGTCAGGAGCGGTGGCAATCAAGTGGGCGTTCGGGTGGTCTATCAAAGCAAACCAATCCGCATGATGTTCCCTCCCAACCTTTTCAACGGCCAATTCGAAAGCTCTATGAGGCTTGCCGCCCCACCCATCTTCAGTCCAATTATGAAAAACCGGCGCAGCTCCATTCATTCCATATCGCTCAAATCCGAGGACGGTTTTGTCGTACGTGCCAGCAGGATGGCCGCCACAAAGATTGATTGACTTGTGCTTGCGGTTTATTTCCCACCTCCAAGGACCAGGAGTGTGCTTGCCTACCATTTCACAATCTCCTGATTGGCCTTCGCATCATAAGCCATCTTAATTCCTCCCCCAATCGTCTTCAGAGTTGTCAAGATTTTGCATGTGAACGAAATCAAAGCTTCTACGCGGAAAAATCCGAAGCATCTTGTTGCAGCAAGCCGTTTTTGCGTTTGCAGGGTTCCCGTATTGGTCAACATTCCAAAGCGGGGCCTGACCAGCCTTAAACCTCAATTCTTCACCACACATAATGCATTTCATCCTCAATCTCCCTTCATAACCATCTTAGTAAATTCCTGGGTGATCCTTGCCTGCTCAACAGCCTGCTTCTCGTAAGAGCCAAGCGTTCCAAACACAAACCCGAAAGACAATGCCATTACACCTGCGCAGTACAGGATAGTACGGGTGCTGAATTGGATTGTTGGTGTGGTCATTGGTCGAGATCCTTAATTTCGAGCGCCACCTTGCGGCAAACGGAAGACTCGTAAACGAATATGCTGTCAACGCTCACTTGGGCGTCAACAAGATTCCTAATTGTCTCAATTGCTGATTCACGAGTGACGTGGACTGCGCATCGAGTCTCTTCAGCCCAAACTACAATCCAATGATTATCCATTCCCATTCCCCTTCTGTCATGCTGGATAGATGTTTATGGGGAGAAGATATCTTACATGACGTAAGGCGTCAAGGACTATTTGTCCTATTTAACATGAGGCTTGTAATTATTTTCGGATGGGCGTAGATTGTTCGGGAAATGAAAAGCCCCGCATCTCCTCCAAGAGACCGGGGCGCGACTGGTTCGAATTCTTTGGCGAGGATTAACCAGTGAGGATAGTTATAAAGCACTTTCTTCACTTTTTCAACCTCCCCTAAAATCCGAATGCTGTCGTAGCGCACACGTATATTCTCGCGGACCGGTTCGGCGTGTGTGTTAATGGCATGAGCAAGAATGGGTTGCGTATACGGCTCAAAGGGTTTTGGCGGCGTCAAGCTGGTGGTTGCCCTAATACGTCAGGATCGATCCTGAAAAAGTTCCAAGCGTTAATGCTCGATGCAGTTAACGTTCGTGACACGATGCAGTCGGCTCCGTTGAGCAGGTTAGCACCTCACGATGCCAAGTAACTCTAGTCATTCTGTGGCTGGGGTTCTTGGTATCGTTCTTCTCCACAGTCTCACCATTGAGCAGATACACTAGATAACAGGTTATAGTCACATGACTGAGATGAGAGATTACCTGAAAACACAAACTCACCGGATGAGTGAAGAGCAAATCGGCTTTGAAACTTCCATCCGAAGCAGACGCTCAGACAAGAGAGCGTGATTGGCTCGTGCTTCTTTACATGTGGTGTCACATGGATTCTGGCTCTGTAGCTAAAAGAAAATTCCCGTTCTCTAAATCTGCCTGATTTGCTAATATATCGGCAACAGGAGATCCACATGGACAAGACCTCAGTCGTCAACGCCCTTCTTCAGAACCCTCAGCCTACGCAGCAGGACGAAAAGACACAGAAAGTCATCAATGCTTTGCTTGGAGAGAGAGCGTCACAACAGTTTGGCCTTCTCCCATACCAGCCAGGATATAACTTCCCGCAGGACGTTGGCCTTGGTGGCCTCTCGACGGAATACACGGCAACAGACACGGCTCCTGACGGCCAGATATTCAATTACCCTCAGATATGGTTTACCCAAGAAGGTGAAGCCGTAGTTCTGCCTCGTGACCAAGCATATGACGAAGCGACGGCATATGAGCGCAATACGGCCAAACGCTTTCCACGCTTCAATAGCCTTGGAAACGCCGAGACGTACGCAGAGCATAGATCCATGAGCGGCGGGGCCGAACAAACCCCCCTCGCAAGCTTGTTTGGATTTTTTGGCGGTCCTCGTAAATAGCTATTGACGAAATAGGACAATTGGTCCATATTCCAATCATCAACAAGGGGATTAGAAATGACCAACCTAACCGCCAGCCGCCACGAAGTTCTGAACGGCAAGAAGCTCTCGATTTTCGATATCGTCCGCGACGGCCAGCGCCTTGCCTCGGTGATGACTTGGGATAGCCCGTTTGCCAAGTGGTCTGTCCATACCGACTCTGGCCGCGTTCAGTTTGATACCAAAGCTGACGCAATGAACTACTGCACCATGCTGTGAGGGAAAATGACTGATTGGAACGAATTAGAAAAGCCGGGTTATATTGGTCCTAACGCTTGGGCCAAAAGCGCTGAAGTTATTGAAGAAATAAAGCGGACAAATATGGTCCGTATATCTATCGCCAGAGCTTTGTCTTTTCTCGATGCGGGGCCGAAAAGAAAAGGGTACTGGATGTCTACCGCAGCCGGGGAAAAGCCTGATTGGATTGGAGAATAACAAAATGGACGACAAAACGTGAGTAATTTTGATAGTGTGGACGCTATTAATCGTCTTATGGTGGAGAGGCGTCTAAAGCGAAGCGACATTTTTCCATCTAAGGCTCGGGCGTCCGATTGTTTAAATCGAAAAAGACCTTTGTCTATTTATATGATCCGTAAGCTTCATTTTGAATACGGTATTCCAGCAGAGATACTTATTTCTCCATACAAAAAAACAGAGGAAAATATGGGTGTCGATACATGAACATCAAAGACATTCAAAAGCGAGCAATCAAACTCGGTGCCGGTGAATGGGCCGTAAAGAAATGGCGAGTCCGCAAGAAAATCCCGCTGGAATGGCAGGTCAAGCTTATGCAAGACGAGCCTGGAGTTTTTTCTTTTTCCGACTTCAAGCGCATTCATGAGGAGATGAGACGTGGGTGATTTTATCAAATGGACGCACTACACTGACGGAAGCGACGATGTATCAGTTGAGCCGTCACAGGCTTACAAAGAGGGGTTCGTGGCGTATGGCCATCATTACATAGATGACAACCCGTACGAAGAATACACGGAAGAACATGACGACTGGCGGCACGGTTATGACGACGCTGCTATAAAAGAAGTCCTCGAAGGACCGTCGGCCTAAGCCCAAGGGGAAATAAAGATGAATGAAGATAAAAAGGTTTACAACGTGAGGCCTAGGCATTTCGTGACGCTGTCTAACGCCAAGCTGGAGGACCAGCCATGATCGACATCACCGAGAAGCTTCAGCGTGTCCTGCAAACGATGACAAACGACGACAAGTCGGCTCCCCGGTCTCCCAATCGCGAGCGCTTCGTTGAGCGTTCAAACCTCTTGCTGGAATGTATTTCTGCGTTGAACTCCCCACCGCCCCGATCACATGTGATGGGGAGCTTCCTCCCCACAGAAGACGGTGAATTTAATGGCAATGTGCCAGAGTTCGGGAAGATTGATGATGTCTTGAAGACTGCCGAGCGCATTATCCAGAGCGTGTGCGAACTGCAGGAGATGCCGCAGTTGGACGATCCTGAAACCATCGTCATTAACGTCAATGACCTCCGGACAATAGTCGAGAACTGGTTGGAGCGCGCCGCTCTCTCTGCACCGGAGGCAGAGGGATGAAAAGCCTTGACCTATTCCGCTCTGGCCTCGACACCTACGAAATATCTCAAAAGCTTCATAAGCCAGAACATGAAGTAAGCAGAGCAATATACATGGCACGGTGTAACGAGAAGGGGCTGGAGATCCGCACACAGAAATCTCCATACGCATTGAAGCTGACTGGAAAGCCTCATACCGGCAAGAATCCAGGAAGGGTTTGGAAGAGTCATGCCTGAAGCGAAGTGTTTTTTGCCGTGGCCCGACAGGAAGTTATCACCAAATTTCCGAGGTCACTGGACAGTAGTTGCCAAAGCCAAAAAGAAGGCTAAGAATGACACCTACTACGCGGTCCTAGAGCAGGGCATAGGAAAGATAGAGGCAGATCGTATTACGGTGCGGTACTCGTTCTATCCTCCTAACCGTCATCACTACGATACAGACAACTTGGTTTCCAGGATGAAGGCCGCAGGAGACGGAATAGCGCTGGCGATTGGAATTGATGACTCCAAATGGGAGCTGCAGATAGCCCCGCGTGGGCCGATTGAGAAGCATGGCATGGTTATGGTTCAACTAGAGTGGTAAGGGGAAAATATGCGTAAAGAGGTAATAGGGGATTGCACGCTTTATCTTGGCGATTGCTTTCCAATCATGAGACAACTGCCGAATGTTGATGCTGTCCTTACAGATCCTCCATACGGAATAGGAAAGGACGGGCAGAAACGTACAAAAGGAGGTCACGGAGGGCGTAAAGAGTACGAATTTAAAAATTGGGACAGCGAGAGGCCGTCAGAGGCAACGTTTAAGGAAATCCTTAGAATTGCTCCTGATCTGATCATTTGGGGCGGAAACTATTTTGCTGATCTTCTTCCGGCGACAGGACAATGGCTTGTTTGGGACAAGGGTCAGAGAATAAACCAATCAGACGGTGAATTAGCTTGGACAAACAAAAACGGCGCTTTGAGAATATTTACTCTTAACAGAGTGGCATTGATGACCGACGGCGCTCAGCACCCAACGCAAAAGCCAGTTGAACTAATGCAATGGTGCCTTGGCTTTTTACGTCAAGGTTGCTGCGTACTAGACCCGTTCATGGGTAGCGGTACTACAGGGGTCGCTTGTGTTAGGAGGGGTCACTCATTCATAGGCATTGAAAGAGACCCCGAATATTTTGAAATTGCTTGTGAAAGAATAAAGAAGGCGTACAGGCAACCTGATATGTTTGTAACGCCTGCAGAGACGTGGAAGCAAGGGGAAATGATATGAAACGTAAACTCACTAAGGCAGACGAAACACCAGAGTTTCAAGAGTTCTGGTCATTCTGGATGAATTACGCCAGAGACACAGACGGCAGGGGCTTAGCAAGAGACGCATTCTTCAAGCATGTATGGGCAGGAGCAGACCCAAGGGATATCATAGACGCTGCTCACTTCTTTGTGCTTCGAAAGCTAAAGGATAAGAACTTCATCCCTCTCGTAGCAAGCTGGCTAAATTCGCAGGCCTACGAAGATCTGGCAGAGGAAGAGCGCAATTACCAGAAGCGCCTCCAGGAACGCCAGACACAGCCAACAAACGTAGTCCGCATGGTATCTCTACCGGCTCATCACTTTCTAAACCGCAGTGCCTAAACAAGGGGAAACACATGATACATTCAGAACTGCTCAGGCAGCAAAACCACTATGGGGCAATCCGTAAACGGCTATGGGGAAAGCCACAGAAGCCCAAGGCTGCGAATGAGAACATTCCCGTAGTAATCGAGCCTCCAAAGCCCAAGCCTTCATGGCGCTTGGCGGCTAGCTTCTTTGACGCTCATGTAAATTCCTATAGAGCACATAAATTCAACAAATACACGTCATTCATCAAGCAGAGGTGTGACGACATCGGAATCCAGTACGAGGCGTTTCTGAATACCAGCCGCCGCCGTAAGGGGAGCATGGACCTTTCGATGAAGCGACATCAAATCCGATGGGAAACAAAGAAGAATTTCCCTGAGCTAACGCTTCTGCAGATGTCCAGAATATGCGGTAATCTAGATCATTCATCGCTTCTCTGGAGTTTCAAAAGAATGGATGAGCTTGTTGCAAAAGGGTATAAGCTTTTAGGGGAAGAAAATGCAGCCGTTTGATTTGGATCTAGCTATCAGAATGTGGAAAGAGGGCGCTTCTGCTTCGCAAATCGCCAAAGCTTTGGGTTCAACGCGAGGTTCCGTTATGGGGCATGTGCATCGAAAGCGTGATTTATTCGAACGCAGGGGGACGCCAATACATTCTCCTCCAGAGCCGCGTAAGCCCGTTTCATTGGAAAAAAGAACGCAATACGACAGTTCCAGGATTGAATTTGCAAAGCCTTTGATTGACCTGGAGAGGGGAGAATGCAAATGGCCCTTGACGGAACGGGGACCGCACCTTTTTTGTGCGGCGGAGACGAAAACGAATTACTGCGATCACCACACCGCGAGATATTACCGCTGCGCATGATGGATAACCCACTTACGCCCCAACAAAAGGAAGTTGTTGAATGGCTATCTCACGGAAAAACTTTTGGCGAAATTGCCATCATTCTAGACGTTTCTTACAAGGCTGTAACGAGGCGTATGGAAAGGGTATGGATTAATACCGGAACAAGCAACCGACACGGTATTGTGGCTATGGCTCTGAGAAACCACTGGATAGAGTAGTGTAGGGGCTTGAAACAAACAAAGGGGTACTGTAATTATTAACCATTCGACGTTGAGCGCTTGAAGCTTCCTCCCCCTTGGCTGAGTTCCGTTGAATCTTAAGGCCCTGGCTGTTCCCCGGCTGGGGCCTTTTCTTTTCAAATAAATTGTTTTATGATATCTCCAAACCAAGGAGATACAATGGCTATCAAGATCAAGACAGACACCGCGCCTGATGAGCGCAAGAAATCGGCAGGGTTTAGTAATCGTTCTCATGCAGTCGGTTCAGAAATGGACGCTAAAGGTGGTGCCGTCCCCAGCGGGGGAGATAACCAACGAGACGAAGCAGGTGCGACTCCTGCGCCGCTACAGGTAGCGAACGATACCCCTTCACGCACATTCCGAACACGAGCGCCTAATAACACGTTTGACCGCAAGGCGTACATGGCTGAGTACATGCGGCAGTACAACGCAAAAAAGAAGGCTAAGAAGCAGAATGATGTTGACTAGAAGATAAAACTGTTTTAGGTTTCTGATATTCACTTACCGCACACCTAAAAGGGGAAATGCAATGAAATTTGATGTTCTTGATCGCTACACAGGCGAAGTAAAATTTACGGCTGACATTTCTTGTGATAAGTCGGCGCTTCCATCGGTTAAGCTTGGGCTTGCAGTTAAGTGGGCCATTAAGGAAAACGCCAACCTGCGCTCCGCCGACCTGCGCTCCGCCGACCTGAGCTACGCCAACCTGAGCTCCGCCGACCTGAGCTCCGCCGACCTGCGCTCCGCCGACCTGAGCTACGCCAACCTGAGCTACGCCGACCTGCGCTCCGCCGACCTGAGCTCCGCCGACCTGCGCTACGCCAACCTGAGCTACGCCGACCTGAGCTACGCCGACCTGCGCTCCGCCAAAAATGCAGAATGGGCTGTAGCTGTAACGCGCATTCTTCCAGAGGGTGATTTGATCGGATGGAAAAAATGCCGTGAAAATGTTATTGTAAAGCTTAGAATTCCTGAAGACGCTAAGCGTTCTCATGCTTTTGGTAGAAAGTGCCGCGCTGAATATGCTGATGTTATTGAAGTCATTGGAGCAGATAGGGGAATTTCTATACATGACGGAAAGACAGAATATGTAGCCGGTACTCGTGTAACTCCTGATAGCTTTGACGAAAATTGGTCAGAAGAATGCTCTTCAGGAGTTCATTTTTTCATAACTCGGATTGAGGCTGAAAAGTATGTTTAGACCAAACTATCACTACATCGAGGCGAAGGGTAAATACTTCTTCGGCTGGTGGGATTTGGAAACGATGGAAAAGCCGTGCTTTAGTTCGGATGAGGAGTGCGTGATGATGTACTCTCTTCCATACCATACTTCCGAAGCCCAAGAAGATTACGCAAGACTACAGGAACTAGGATACGACGCAGAGATCTGCAGTGCGTATGTGGGGAGATGAAGATGGAAGATAATGAAAAGAGCCCACCGCCACAGGAAAAAATGATGGGGGAGAGAGCATTGCGTTCTGCCTTAGAATTCTATGCTGCGCCGGAAAACTGGACAGAACCAAATCAGGCTAACAGCCAAGAGCTTTTTGATACGGCTATGGGTCTTGATCTTGGTTCCCGAGCCAGAGAAGCGCTTGCATGTTATGCCCCGACACCAGCTGTCGAGCAATGGCAGCCGATTGAAAGCGCCCCTAAAGACGGCCGTCACGTCATCCTTTACTGCGATTATTACGGCGTTGGTCGTTGCGCGTGGGAAGGCTGGCGCAAGGTATGGCGTTCGGACGATCCAAGCCACGGCATAGGGTTTCCGCATCCGACGCATTGGATGCCACTGCCTGATTTTCCGCCCGGATCAGTACGGGCAGAAAACGCACGTCTGACCGCTCTTGCAGCAACAACGGAGGCAGAAGGTTCGACAAGCACCTAACATTCAGATAAGATAAAACAAACAGGAGATGCACGGATATGGGTTTAGTCCTTCTAATCATTCTTATCGTTTTGCTCATCGGCGGTCTTCCTAACTGGCCGTATATGGCAAACTACGGGTGGGGACCGAGTGGTGGAATTGGGCTTATTCTCCTGGTTGTCGTCATTCTGCTCCTTCTAGGGAAAATCTGATGTCTGTGATTCTTGATGAATTCCATTATCATGAGGCATTAGACCGTGCATCTTTGATGTGCGACATTGTTTCAGAGAGCCTAGAAAATCATCCGGTTATTACGCATCATCCTGAGCTAAGGGCGCGTGTAGAAGCAGCAGTTCACGAGCTGTTTCAGCTTTATCAGGATTTGGGTACCATGACATTGAAGGGCGATACACAGTGGAAATCCCAGACTTCAACTGCGTAGAGACAACGCTTAGAGGCAATAGAGAGATCTACTGGGGTCCTCTGCCTCAATCTTTCGAAGGTGAGCGTGACCTAAAGAACCGTAGCGTAGTAATCAACGGAGAAATCCGCGTTATTCGAGACGTAGAGTTCTTCCATAAGGTAAAGCCAGTTGCCGGTGAATACGTTGGCATTAGCTTTTATCACCAAATGGAGAATCCTAGATAAATTAGGCGTTGACAGCCGCGTAAAACAGTTTATAAATGTAGTTATTGAAACAGACAAACGGCGCGGCAATCCCGCTAGCGCTTTTAGCCTTAAGGAGGCTCTCGTGGTTGTTTCTTTCTCTACTCTCGCTGGTGGCGTTTTCGTTGAAGTTCTTTCCGGCATGGAGCGCACTGGCCGCGAGCGCTGCTTCCGCTTTGATAAGGCTGGAAACGCGGAATATGCAGTTCTTTCCGAACTGGAGTCTAACGCCAACGCCGCCCGTTGGTATGGGCACGCCTTCAAGGCAAAGGACTTTACCTTCTGTTGAAGGGGATGGCCGTATTAATTTAAACAAAGGGGATTAAAATGATCGCAAAGATTAATGAAAATGAAGGCGTTTGCATTGAAGGCCGTTGGAAGGGTTGGCTGTTCAAGCGTCTTAGGGACGGGCAGTGGGTTTCTGTAAAAAAGCTTAAGGAAGAAAACCCTGCTGAAAGCCTTACGTTGGGACACATCCTAAATTCTGCTCTTTTGAAAAGGTAGGTGTATGGTGTCTGTTTTTACTTCAACAAGGAAAATAACCTTCAATGAGGCAATTGAAGAAATGGACCGTCGCGGAAGGGTTATTGAAGATCTTGAGAAAAAGATTAAGATTGCTGAAGCGGCGTTCTTAGACATTGATGCAGTTCAGTGTGATTTTGGCTATTACGAACAGGCGGCTAACACGATGAAAAATATTGCCAAAAAAGCTTCCAGGGAGATTTAAATGGAAAAGATTGAGCAAAGGCACCGTGAAGCTGCAGTAACAAAAATCAAAGGGGACGATCCAAAAAGCGTTTCCGTGCGCTCTAAAATTCTGCTCGGAGAATGCGATGATCACCCTTCGGTTCAAGCATGCGTTTTTTACGAACGAGTTCAAAGCCAGTAGCTCATGAATACGTAGGATTGAGCTTGTATCATAAAGGGGAAAGCAGATAATGCCAAAAGTCATACCGTACATCGCGACCGTGGAATTTGAAAAGCATGGGGACTGGTATGTTTTTACGAACGTATCTACTACAGAGCAGACTTTCTCGGTAAATTTCAATGGCCGTGATGAGGAGTTTACTCTAGGTCCAGGTCTTTCGATGCTATACCCCACAGATTCTGTAAAATTGGACAGCATTTATAGGCCTGTAAGCAATACAGCTTATAACTAAGGGGAATGATGATGAGAACGGCTCTCTTAACCATCCTCCTCATAACAGCTTCAACACCAGTATATGCAGATGGAATAAAGGATGCTGCTATCCTGGCAATTGATAAAACACTTTGCGGCTTCAACGTTCCTCAGACGCTCATTGACTCCAGCATTGTTCAGGGGATGAGGGAATACGGCATCAACTACGATCAAGCCATCCTCGCTGCAGGATACGTAGGGCAGGATCTGGAAAACCGCATCATTGCCAAAAACGTGCCAACACAGTATTGTGAAGCACGAAGACAGACGTGGATTAACATGCTTCAATGAGCCAAGGACTTTCAAAAATACTGCTGAGAGTATTCCAATGCCCTATCTCGTACGCCTAAGTAAGCTTCCGGCCTTGGCTCGACCTTCTAGCCCGGAGAAGATATGGGAACTCAGTAAAACAGTTTATGGGGAATTAGTTCATGAATTCTGGAAAGAGTAAATAATTTTATGGCAGCAGATCGCGGTAGAAAAGCTGGATTCCAGATGTCAAATGAGCATCGGGTTAAAATCCAGAATTCAAATATCCTCAATGCGTTGATTGAGCATGTTGAGGGTATTCGTGAAATGAGTGCAACTCAGGTTAGTGCTGGCCTTGGTTTGCTTAAGAAAGTGTTGCCTGATCTGGCTGCTTCAGCCGATACAAATGCAGATGGTGAGCTTCGCCAAGTAGACAGGATGACAGATGCAGAGCTTGAAGCCATCGCCGCAAGCAGCAGCAATGGAACTGCTTCGCCGTCGAAGAGCAAGAACCTCCTTAATTGATTACGCTCGATACATTGAGGTTCCTGGCGCTCCCCTGACTGAAGGGGATGAGGATGCAGAGACATTCAAGCCTGTTGAGACAGTCCTTGCTGGTCATCACAAGCTAATCCTAGACGCCACACAGCGCTGCATTGAGCGATACAATGGGCGCACGATGCTGTTTCTGCCTCCTGGCTCAGCAAAGTCCACGTATGCAACAGTCGTCTCTCCTACATGGGCTATGGGGAAGTGGCCCGGTTTCAAGGTTATCGCGGCGAGCTATGGTTCAGACCTGACGAAGAAGTTCGGTCGCCGTATGCGCTCCATTGCCAAGCAGCCAGCATTCAATACGCTATTCGATACCAAGCTCAGCGCTGAGAGTGCTGCAGCGGATGAATGGGCGCTTGAGAACGGCTCTGAATTCATGGGTGGCGGCATCCTATCCGGCATCACTGGTAACCGAGCAGACTTCGTTCCTATCGATGACCCTATCAAGGGCAGACAGGAAGCTGACTCCGAAGTCATTCAGAAGCGCACGATGGAAGAGTATCAGGACTCCATTCTTACGCGTCTAAAGCCCGGCGGCTCTGTGATGCTAACCCAGACGCGCTGGAACATGAACGACCTTGCAGGGCAGATCCTGCCAGAGGACTACGCTGGCCAGTCTGGCATGATTATGTGCCGTGATGGCAATGAGTGGGAGGTTATATGCATTCCCGCTCAGGCAGAGCGCCATGACGATCCTCTAGGCCGTGATATTGGGGAGTATATCTGGCCGGAATGGTTCAAGGAAAGCCATTGGGATCAGTTCAAGCGCATCCCTAGAACATGGAATGCGCTGTATCAGCAGAGGCCAGCACCTGAGACTGGTTCTTATTTCGAAAGAGACTGGATTCGCCTCGTAGACAAGATGCCGCCCAAGGAAACGCTATCGGTCTACGGCGCTTCTGACTACGCAGTAACGGCGGATGGCGGCGACTACACCGTTCACGTAGTTGTGGGCGTCGATCATGAGGGCCGTATGTGGCTTCTCGATATGTGGCGTCAACAGGCAAGCTCAGACGTATGGGTAGAGGCATTCTGTAACCTTGTCCGCAAGTGGAAGCCGATTGGGTGGGCTGAGGAAACAGGGCAGATCAAGTCAGGTGTAGGCCCGTTCCTTGTCAAACGCATGCTCGAAAGCCAATCATATGTCGCTCGTGAGCAGTTCGCCACTCGTGGAGACAAGGCAATCCGCGCGCAGTCTATCCGTGGCCGCATGGCGCTCCAGGGGCTGTATATCCAGCGTGATCAGCCATGGCTTTCCGATCTCATAAGCGAGATGATGAGCTTTCCCGTTGGTGTGCATGACGATGCCGTTGACGCTCTTGGCCTATGCGGGCAGTTGATGGATAGAATGTTCATGGGCAACAAGCCAAAGCAGCCGGAACGCAAGCTGGAGATTGGCGCTGTGTATGCGCCTGCATTGCCGAGGGTTAGACGATAAAACTATTTACAATGGTGTAAAATAGTTTATTGTAAAATTGTTTATGAAAGGGGAGCCGGAATGGCCTACGGCAACTATGACATCAAAACTGAACATATGATTAAGCTGGTTGAATCCGAGCTTGATGATAAGATCAAGAGAGCGGATGCAATTGATAAGAAGGTTAAGGAAATCCAAGACCTCAGTGATTTGATTGTGGCGGCTTTGGTTGATTCAGGGCATCAGCAGCTTGCAACTTATGTCGTGAACAGGATCGCTATTTTGAATAAATAGGAACATTCGTGCTATAAACCCGTTCTAACGTCATCCACAGGAGGATATGACATGTCGCGACACAAGAATGCAGATCCGGCCATTGAGGCAGCAGCCAAGCAGCGTGAAGAGGAAATGACGCCGACTCCGGTTGTTCATGAATCCTTCGAAGCCATGCAGGAACGCACTGAGGCTGACCGCAAGGGTACGAACGAAGACCCTTCTATTACCAACGATCCGACCCGCGCTCGCTTCGAGTCTATGGAAAAGGCTAAGGATGAGCAGAACAAGCTCTATCTGAAGCAGCATGACGGAAAAGCTAAGGTATAACCTTGGTTTGACGTTTAAGCAGTTTTGCGCTAATTATAGGCCCGTTCATGAACAGAGCGGGCCTTATGTCATCTGAAGACGAAGTAGAGCTTGAGCCAAGCGATTCCCTGAAAGAACCAGACGACGCAAAATCGTCCGCTATTGTATTGAAGCAATTGCGTGAATGGGAAAAGACCGAACGCGAATGGCAGGACATTTGCGACCAGATCGATGAAGTATATTCCCGCACGGATCGCAACTACACGGCTCTAGAGCGCACTTCTCCTGGTGTATGGGATGATGCAGAGCTAGACCTGTTTTGGGCGTCTTATGAGATCCTGAAGCCAGCCGTTTATGCCCGCCCTCCCAAGCCTGTTGTCTCTCCTCAGTTCAAAGATCGTCGTCCGGTAAAGAACAAGACGGCAGAGCTTCTAGAGCGCACGTCTATTTCTGCTTTTGACAGGTCTGATATCAACAACGTCATGTGCGAGATCAGAGATGACCTGATCTTTACCAATCGTGGCGTTATGTGGCTTACGTATGAGACTGAAGGCGGACAGAAGGTTTGTTTTGAGCAGATCGATCGCAAGGACTTCCGTCACCAGCCAGCCCGCAAATGGTCTGAGGTAGGTGCAGTAGCCCGCCGTGCATGGATGACGAAGCGCGACATGAAGAAGCGCTTTGCCTCACACTCCGGGGATGCGTACAAGGACGCCAACTTCACGGTAAAGCGAGATGAGGAAGAAAACGGCTCCGTAGATCACAGCCGCAAGGCCAGCGTATGGGAAGTCTGGCACAAGGTAGACAACAAGGTTTATTGGGTCTCTGAGGGCGTGGACGTTCTGCTTGACGTGAGTGAGCCTGAACTGAAGCTTCGTGACTTCTTCCCATGCCCCAAGCCTGCATTCGGTACTCTCCAGCGCCGATCGCTTATTCCTGTGCCTGATTATGAACGTTATGCGGTTCATTTTGGCAAAATAAACACTCTCACAAGCCGAATCTATCTCCTCCTCGACAAAGTGAAGATGAAGGGTCTTATCCCTTCTGGCGGTGACGTAGCAGATGCTATCGAGGAGCTTATCCGCTCTGATGATGATGAGATTCTGATTCCTGTTCCGAGCGCGTCCCTCACCGGCGATATGGCTAACTTTGTGCAGTGGATGCCCATTGCTGATGTTGCCACGACGATTCAGGGCCTCATTACTGCCCGTTCGCAGCTTATCGATGACTTTTACCAGCTTTCCGGCATCTCAGACATCATGCGTGGGGCCACTGAGGCTGAGGAGACACTAGGCGCTCAGCAACTCAAGACCCAATACGGCTCCATTCGTGTTAAACAAAAGGTAAGCGAACTGCAGCGTATTGCCTGTGACGCGGTAAAGATTGCCTCAGAGATCATTGCGGAGAAGTTCTCTCAAGAGACGCTTCTTGAAATGTCTCAGATGGAGATTCCGACTAAGGCGGATATCACCAAGCAGATTGACGGCATCGAGAAGGCTGCAAAGCAGGAACTGAAGGCGCTTGAGGACAAGGCGCGGCAGATGGCTTCCCAGATGGGCGGTCAGGCTGATCCTCAGCAGGCGCAGAAAGCGCAACAGGAATTCCAGCAGGCTCAACAGCAAATCCTTGCCAAGTATGCGCCTATGCTCAATGAGGCAAAGGCTGAAGTCCCGATTGAAGACATTATGAAGCTCCTGCGCGATGATAAGGCGCGGGGCTTTGCGTTCGAGATCGAAGACGAATCCACCATCATTGCTGACGAGCAGGCAGAGAAACAGAGCCGTAACGAGTTTATGGCTGCATTCTCGACTGCAGCACAGGCATTGGCTCCTCTCGTCCAGAGTGGGCCAGATGGAGCTAAGCTCGCAGGTGCGCTTCTCAAGTTCCAGCTTGCTCCATACCGTGTAGGCCGTGAACTGGAATCCATGATTGATGATTGGATTGACAGCGTAGCCAATACGCCTCCTCAGAGCCAGGATGACGGCAGTGCAGAACTTGCTGCCGCTCAGAACAAACTCGCTGAGGCAGAACAGGTAAAAGCTCAGGCTGCTATGGCCAACGTCCAAGCCAAGGCCGCACTGGATAAGGCTGAGAACCAGCGGAAATTCCTTGAAATGCAGCAGAAGGCAATGGCTGAGGCGGCCAAGTTCGAACAGGAGAACGAAAAGCTTCGCCAGTCCCTTGCTGCTGAACAGACAAAGACGGCCCTCATTGAAGCGCAGGTCAACAAACTCACGGCAGAAACCGCAAAGATTCTTGCCTCCATTGGCCTTGACGAACGTAAGCAGCAATTGAGTGAGTACACGGCTGAGAACAATGAACAGCAGAGGCAAGTGGACACGGCTATGGCTCTCAAATCTGAAGACCGCGCTCAGCGTGGCGAGGATAGAGCAGATCGCCAGCAGGACTTCAGTGAACAGCAAGGAACACGCCAGCAGGACTTTGCTGAGCGGCAGGCCATGACGCAAGGAGACGACTAAATGGCACAGAATAACCTAGGCGCTCCGGTTTATGTGACCAATAACGCCGCCAATCCTATTTCTACGTCTGTTTCTGATGGTGCAGGCGGTACGGCTACGGCCCTTCCTCCAGGCCGAGCAGCGGCTGCAGCTTCTGTGCCTGTGGTCTTCAGCAACGAAGATTTCCAGACATTCGCTCCAACGTCAACCGCGCGTCTTGTGTCTGCTGCTGCTTCCACGAATGCTACTTCTGTCAAGGCGTCTCAAGGCAGAGTCTTCCGAATCACCGGATACAATTCCAACGCTGCGGCTCGATATCTCAAGATGTACAACAAGGCATCATTACCTACCGTTGGAACAGATACGCCAATCTGGACTGAATACCTAGCTGCACAGACGAAATTCTCCATTGATGTAAACGGCCTTAACTTCTCTACGGGTATTGCTTACGCATTGACGACTGCCGGGGCGGATAGCGACACTGGAGCGCTCACGGCGGGCGATGTCACAAACCTCAATATCGCTTATTCGTAGGTGATAAGATGGCCCAGAATAACTTTTCGTTCCGAAGGTCAACAGACCCTCTTTTGCTTCCTGTAGCGACGACTGCAACACAATTCACTGTTCCGGCAGGATATTTCCTTCAGGGCGGTCCTGGATTTGGCGCAACGTCGTTCTGGGTATGCAATGCCAATAACTTTTGGGTTCGCCTCAGAGGGTCTGGAATTATGACCGACGTAAACGGATCTTATTCCTACACTGCCGTAACAGATACGACCGGATGGCTTTTCCCTCCTGGATATATGGGGGCCTTTTCTACTCAATATCCAATGTGGATGAGCACGCTGTCTGTATCTCGTCAGGGTCTCCCTGCCGGGACTGGAACCCTTGAGCTAAGCTATGGTGGCGGCAACTGATGTCTCAGCGCAGCACATTCTCTCCAGCTACAGCGGGCGCTCAGGGACCAAAGGGTGACACTGGCCCTCAAGGTGATATTGGGCCACAAGGCCCAGCAGGAGCTACTGGCTCTACTGGGGCGGCAGGAACAAACGCAACAGTTCTAGTCGGGACTGTAACCCTTGGGGAGACATCTCTTATCACCTTGGCTCTTGGTGTTCGGCGCGTGACGGTGGCCTTGACAGGAACCGTAACCGCAGGCTCATACATGGCTATACCGACCGCTGCGCCTCCATCGGGATATTCCATACAGGATTGCTACTGCACGACAGCAGGACAGATTACGGTTGGTATTCTGGTTCCTGTTCTTGGCGTTGCAACATCCTATTCCATCCCCGTAAAAATCTTCAGGATAAATTAAATGGCAGGAGAGCTTACGGTACTGAGATTGAGGCAGCGTATGGGCGTTGTGGGTGGTGTAATCATCCTCAATAATCTAACTCTGTCTTCCGTAGCGGCAAACCCAAGCTACAGCGCTACGATAATTGGTAAAACCGCAGGGTCTACCGTAACAGGCGTTTCTTCTGACGGAACGACGATAAACATCACAGGCTCTTCGGTCACTGCTACGTTTACTGCCAACGGGACACCGACAATCACGCTTACAGAGACCTTTGCAGGAGCCTCGAATAGCCCGAAAGTCTCAACGCCAATTTCTATAACTGTAACTGGCGCTAGTGTGATTGTGCCATTGGACGCTCCTGTCACAGCTTCGATGGTAAGCGCAGGGAAGCTTATCGGTGCTTGGGGATTTGATAGACTAGTCGAGAACTACAGCGGCAATACCATCAATGCTGTTAATAACGATACAGCGGGCAATTTTTCACTAGGGTTCGACGGAACGTCGTTTGCGTTCAATTCTGCTGGACTACCAGCTAACTCAAACCTCCTTTCCTTTGTTGACCAATCAGGAAATAACAACCCCCTCTCTACCGTCTCGGGGGCTACTGTCCAATTAACAAGATCTGGTGTTGCGTCTCGGTTTGGGACGAAGCGAGACTCTACGGAGCAGTTAACACGCTCTCCTACTCTTGGGGGTGTAGGCGCTGGCTTTGCCGGTACTGGCACTATGTCAACGGCGGCATTGGCAATGGCTCTATCGACCACTGGCTACGAGATTCATATGCTTTGGTCTCCAAACAATCGGAAAATAGCCTCTAACGACACATCCGATCCCGTTCCAGGCGGCAATAACACTCGCGAAAGCCTGTTCTGCTATGGGAATAACCTAAGCAACATGATGATGTGCTATCTAGGAGGCGGGACTTTCGTAGACATTGGGCGAATGGCTGTAGGAGGAACTGCAAATCAGGTTAACAACAAGGGGCAAAACTCTAGCTTCTATAGGTACAAAGCGAAGGGCCAGCACGTCACCTCATACACCATGAACTCCACCAATTGGCAGGAGATAGAGAGCGGCAAGATCACCAAGAGCGTAACGCTTGGTGGGTCTTCTCAGACTGGCGTTGCTGGTGGCGCGCTAGATAACGGCATCTTTGCCTTTGGTGGCTATTTCAATTCGGCGTCTAACAACTCCCTGATCACTACGAATAGGCCAGATTTCATTCTTGGTGCGGTTATCATTACCAAGGCATTGACGGATGCTGAACGTTACCAGCTTCAGGCTAAGCTTTCGGCCATCGGCCAGCAGCATCGTGTTGCTGACGTTAATACAGTTAAGGGATATTTTGACGAAATCGTTGACCACCGTGACGTAAACGCCGGGACTGGTCGCGTAGTTGGGAAAAACAATAAGCTTACGACTGACTTCAATATTGGATCGGGCTTTTTTTCTGCAGGATACACAATCCCTGGAATTGGCACGACCGGGATGAGGTCAACTTCAACTTCATCCACTGCGTCATATCAGGCGACAGACAATTATTTCTATGATGTCATTGAAGGCACCGTTATGAGGCTTTCCTTCTGGGAAAGTAACGCTCAGAACGGAAACCTTGCATGGGATCTAGGAACTGGTTCTGCTTTGCCTACCGATCAAACCCAGTACAGTTTGCTACTAGGATGCCATCACACTATCCCAGCGGTGGCTACAAAGCCATCTGAAGTCTTGGACACACTTCCTCGCCTGGGGTCACGTCGTCTATCGGATTTGACTCTTTGGGGTGTAGATCCAGCAGGAAACCAGAGCACTCTGAAATACAATATGCTTACGTCTCACGTTCCGACTCTATACGGTCAGACGTATGATAACTACGTTTGGTCGAAGGCTGCATTGGAGAACTCAGAGCCGACTGTCACCGTCACTGGATCGATCTCAGGAACCACGCTGACCGTTACAGCCACGAACGGCGTCATCAAGGTCGGCAGTGCTATCAGCGGAAGCGGCGTGACTGCTGCCCGCATTTCTAGCCAGTTGACCGGCACAACGGGAGATGTCGGAACCTATCAGGTCAGCGTCTCACAGACCGTCGCCTCGACCTCGATTGCGGTAGATCAGCCATATCGGTTTGACGCGCCTGTCTATATGTATGTTGGGGATTCTGCACAGTATCCCTTCAAGCCAAACCAGTTGCAGCTTCATATCGCGACGTTCTCTCCTGATCCAAGTTATAACCCATCTAGTCCTGACCCAAATCTTTTCCTGAGTGGCCGAGTCAACTCATATGTTTGCGGTGGCGCTCAAGATCCTGTCGGACATATGGACGGTTCTATTGCTAAAAACTCTAGGACGGGAACGAGGCAGGCCACCAGCGGGCACAAGATTCAATCAGTTCAGTATCAGTATGCTTGGCAAGGAACACGCTGCATGTGGGGCTTTGTTAAGCGGCAGTTGACTGAGGCTGAAATAGAAACCGTACAGGTAAATTGCTACAAACTAGTATCTTAAAAAAGAAGATGCTATAACGATTAACCAAAGGAGACTAAAGCATGGCAACCACAATCGCTCGACTTGCAGAACGCAGCATGGTCCCCGAACTTGCTCGGGAAATCGTTCGCAACCTTCCTGGCAGCAACACCGCAGTTGTAGCCCTTACGCCGCTTACTGGCGCATCCGGCACGACTGGTAACGCTATCGTTGACGTTGGCGCATCGTTTAGCCAGACGACGCTCAACAACAACTTCCGCGCCCTTGAAGACAAGGTCAACGCTATCATCGCCGCTCTCCAGTCATGATTGAAAAGCGTTGGTACACATTGGCTAATGGAAGGCAGGTCTATCGGGCCGTGCCTTCCGCCGCATCTTCTGGTTCAGGCTCTTCCTTCCCTTGCCCTCGTTTTGCACGAGACGAGATTGAACCGACTTGGGGGGCGGACGGTAAGCAGTACACTAGCATGGCGGCATACCGGCGCACTCTCAAGGCGGATGGCAACCCACGCGGCGAAGAGTTCATTGAATACGGGAATGAGCCTATTCCAGAGTACAAGGCTCCTGAATTCAACAAAGCCGAACGCATTGAATCCATCAAGAAAGCAATCCACGACGTAGAGACCGGCAACGTGCCTCTCTCCGTATCTGATTAAACGTTACACCTTCTCAGACGAGGTAAAACACATGGAAAATACCCAAATCACTCAGGACATGCAGACGGATTCCACCGTCATTGATACGGATATTGATGGCGTAAAGTCTGGCGGCGGTAAGCCTCCCGTAGAGCAAAAGCCTGAGCCTAATCGTAAAGCTGAATCCGCTCGCGAAAGCCTGGAAGCTGAAGCCAAGAAGCTAACAGACAATCCTCCCAAAGACGAAGACGATGAAGACGAAAAGCCAGCCGTAAAGGACAAGGCGGAAGCCAAGACCGAAAAGGTTGAGGAAAAGCCCGCGAAGACTGAGGAATCTGCCCGCAAGGTAGATGCTAGCGAGCAGGAGGCTAAGAACCCTAAGCCGTCTGAGGGCCGCAGGAATATCGAGGCCCCTGCTCGTTTTCTACCGAATGCAAAAGACGCATGGCGGAATGTTCCGCGTGTCGTTCAGGAAGAATGGGCGCGCTCTGAGACTGAACGTGAGGCCGAAATTGCTCAGTACCGTGAGCATAAGGTGTTTCGCGAGGAGCTGAAGGACTTCGAAGATCTCGCCAAGCGCCATAATGTGCCGTTCAAACAGGCCCTGGATAATTACGTCAAGATTGAGAAGGATTTTGCAGAAGATCCCGCTAAGGGGTTTCGGCAGCTATGCCAGAATCTCAATATCTCGGCACCGCAAGCAATCGGGCATATTCTTCGCTCCGCCAACGTCACCATTCCACAGCTTATCGAGCATATGCAGCGCGAGCCGCACCAATACACGAGCCTAGCTCAGCGCCCTCAGCCGCAGCCAACGCAAGAACAGCAGCCGCAGATTACTCCTGAAGTGCGGGAACTGCAGCAGCAGATCCAGGCTTTGCGTGCTGAACAGGTTGCAAATGCTGTAATTGCCCCATTCGCGCAAGATTATCCCGAATATCACCAGCATGAGGAACAGATTGCTAAAGTCTTGCAATCTGGTATTATCGAACAAATACATGGTTCTGGCCTCAGTCCACGTGACAAGCTTGAAGCCGCTCTTTTTATGGTTGCCCCGCATGTTCGCAGGGTTACGCAAACTGAAGCGGGTGACGGCCTCACGGTTCAAGAGGAAGAACAGTCCAAAGCCCCTGCTCAAGACGTTCAAGGCGGCAAATCCGTCAAATCTTCCATCGGTGGCGTCACAGAGACGACGGTTGCAGATCGGAAGATGTCCATGAGAGACATGCTCGAAGAGGAAGCCCGTAAGATCTCCCGCCGAGCGTAAACAGGAGCAACATACATGCCGATTACTACAGATCGTCAGTATCGCCAGCTTCTCACTGCAGCCGTAGCCCGTCGCAGCCGAGAAGTTCAGGATATTGTCTACAACGCAACCCCACTCTCCCGCATCCTCCGCGATGAAGGCCGAATCAAGACGAAGCGTGCCGGTGGTCCGGAACTTCGCGTTCCGATCATGTTCGACAAGCTTCAGGCTCAGTGGTTCACTGGCTATGACAAGATCGAAATCACCCCGAAGGAACTGCTGAACTCGGCAGTATTCAACTGGTCTCGTGTCGTTAGCATGTTCTCCCTTACGGGTACTGAACTGCTGTACACTCGCGGTCAGGAAGAAGTCATCGACCTGATGGAGACCTACCTCGATGCGGCTGAGAAGTCCGTCAAGGAAGAATGGGAAATCTCCCTCGTAGGTGACGGTACTGGTCAGGGTGGCCGTCAGATGATTGGTCTTGGCGGTGCGATTCCGATCATTGCCAATACGGGTGTCTACGGCGGTATCGACCGCGCCACGGTTCCGAACTGGCGTACGTCCACGTTCAACATTCCGGCTGGTGATGTCGCAGGCTTCACGACCTGGGATGTTTCCACGGTTCGCCCGATCATTGACCGCATCTCTCTCGCCCGTTCGCGTAACGGTCGCTATGCGGATCTCCTGATTGCCGATGCCCGCGCTTATGAGCCTATCGCAGGTTCGTTCGTTGCCCATCAGCGTCTTGGTTCCGAGCGCCTTGGCCGTCTTGGCTTTGCCGGTCTGACCTACATGACGCCTGCAGGTCCGGTTGATATCGTGGCTGCTGGCGGTATCGGTAACGTCATGCCGACCAATACTGTTTACGGCATCGATACTCAGGGCCTCGCCGTCTACACCTTCCCAGGTCAGGAATTCGTACCGTTCCACTCTGGCGATGGTATGCGCCCGATTAACCAGGATGCCTACGCGCAGGGTATCGTATGGTCTGGTCAGTTGGTTCTTGAGAACCCGCTCTTCAGCTACCGTATCGTTACCGTATAAGGAGAAACGACCATGGCGAACTCTCAGCCTTTCCGCACTACTCCGCAGCTTGGCCAGCAGCTTAACGTCATTGAGACGACGCTGCCGTACTACGACCTGCTTGCGAATATCACTACTCCTTCTCCCAAGCTTGGGAACAAGGAAGTCGGCAACGATGGCGCAGATTATGTCTATGTTCAGGCGTCTGCTCTTATCGCCGCAACCGCTACGACCGGCACTCAGGTAACGGTAACGTTCCCGGCGTGGACCGTAGCAACCGGCGCTGGCGGCTATTACACCCCCGTCAATACCGCCGTTCCCTCTGGTGCCTACTTCTGGGCGCGCAAGGGTGCATACAACGCAGTACCGTAATAATGGGGAGCTTCGGCTCCCCTCACCCCTTTCTCAGACAAAGGAAACCACATGACTGAACTTGCACAGATCGACGTTCGAGACATTACCGTAACGCCCGTATTCCGCTGGATGGACATTGAGAACATTCCGAAGTCGGAGGATGCGGGCTACCTCATCAAGGAAAACCGCGAAGTTGTTCAGGTCCGCTTTGCCGGATCGAGCAACTATTCCCCGGTGTTCCCAGTTGATGCTTTCTGGAAGCGTGAGGGAAACCAGATCGTAACCTATCGTGAGCGTTGGGCGGAACAGTACCGCCAGTTCAAGGAAGGCAACCCGCAGGAAGTGAGTGGCACTCCCCTTGAGCAGCTTCGTCCATACGGCATTACTCCTGAGCAGCTTTCCTTCTGCCGCACCATGCGCATTTACAGCATCGAGGCTTTGTGCGCCCTTGAGGGTACGCCTCTCAAGAACCTTGGGATGGATAGCAACAAGCTCAAGGACATGGCTAACCGCTACATCGCAGACCATCGCACCAGCAAGGATGCAATGGCAGAGATCGAGGCACTTAAGGCTCAGATTGCCGCACTCCAGGCTTCTCATGTTACGGTTCCGGTCCCCGCCGAGGACTCTACGCCTGAAGAAATCCAACAGGCCATGCTTTCTCAGATGACAGAAGACGAACTCCGGGCTTTCATTGAAGAGAAGACTGGCGCTAAGCCGGATGGCCGTCTGAAGCATGAAAGCCTCGTGAATCTCGCCAAAGGACTCTAAATGTCTGTTTTGACCGCTCTACAATCCGCAGCAATTAGACTGATTGGCCGCAAGCCGTCAGTCTTTTTCTCGTCTCAGAATCAGTTTGAGATGGAGCTTGTAGATCTGGTCAACGATGCGGCTAACGACATCATGCAGCACAATGATTGGCAGTCCTTGATAGGGATTGCCAATTTTACCGGAGACGGCACGATTTCATCGTTTGATATCCCCGATGGGTATGACCGAATGATGCTGACTGCTGAAGTTCAAGACCTCAACAATTGGGTGTGGGGTTATCAGCATGTCCCGTCAGTCAATGATTTCATTCGGATTCAGGCGCGTGAACTTGGACCTTATCCGGGTATCTGGTGTATCTTTGACGACAAGTTCAACTTCTACCCCGCTCCTCCTGCAGGACAGTTAGCTACGTTCCCGTACATCAGCAAGAACTATGCCCTTGCGTCAGACACGACAACGACCAAGCCAGCCTTTACGGCGGATGATGATACTTTCAGAATCAAGAACGGCGAAAGCCTTTTGACGTTGTGGATTATCTGGCGGTGGAGAGAGAACAAGAAGCTTGATTATACCGGTGATCAGGAAAACTTTACCCTTGCGATTGATCAGCTCGCCGCAAAAGACAAAGGCTCCCGCGTTTACCGTTCCTATACAACTCGTCTGAGAGGCAACTTCAGGACCGCATGGCCGTATACGTTGGGCTGAGGAGAATGAATGTACTATCGCCCCGCTCTGAAGCAGAAGAAGACCGCTCCTCGCGCTTCCCAGGTTAAGGTATTCGGATCTCCCACTGCTGGATGGCTGGCAAACCGGCAGCTTTCCAACCCCGAAGGCGTTCAAGGCGCTGCTCTCCTAGATAATTATTTCCCAACCGCCACATCCGCGATGCTTCGCCGTGGGAAAGAACTGACGGTTACGCTTGGCACTGATGATGTGCTTTCGATGTTTTCGTATAATTTCGGCAATAATGAAAAGCTATTCGCCGCAACCAATGTTGGTATCTATGATGTACCGACCGGTAACATTGTCTACAGCGGAACGACAAATGGGCGCTGGAAAACGACGCAGTTCGCTGCTACCGGAAATACCTATCTCATAGGCGTCAACGGGAGTGATCGCGGATTCATCTACGATGGCTCTAATTATTGGCCGAATGTCAAAGGTGGCGTTTCAGCGCTCAACTACGACGCTCGTACCGTTGCATTCGTTGGGGGAACACTGACGGGCGGAACGTCAGGCGCGACAGGAACGATTTACAAGGTTGTTGTAGGCGTTCCGAATACCATTGGAACGATCTACCTAACCAACGTCACCGGGACATTCCAGGATAACGAAATAATCACTGCTAGCGGAGGTGGATCTGCTACGGCGAATGGTGTTGCCTCGCTGTCTGTTCCTGGCGTTGATTTCGGTACTGGTGTGACTTCTGCGGACATGAGTTTTGTATGGGTCTACAAGAACGCTCTGTACTTCCTGAGAAAAGACAGCCTTTCATTTTACTACCTCCCTGTTGACAGCATTGGAGGGGTGGCGACAGAAGTAAGCCTTGCTGGCGTTCTGACCATCGGCGGCAAGCTCATGATTGGTCAGGGTTGGTCGCTAGATACAGGTCAGGGCGGCGGGCTTTCCGAGCAGTGCGCGTTCATTTCGGACGAAGGCGAAGTTGCCATCTATCAAGGTCTCTCCCCTGCGGCTAATCAGGGATGGAGCCTTGTGGGCATTTACCGGATTGGGGCCGTACTTGGTGATAAGGCATGGGTTAGAGCTGGGGCTGACTTGTTGATTGGAACCACTATTGGAATGGTATCTCTCTCCCAAGCCATCCAAAGGGATGTAGCCGCTATTGCGCCGCAAGCTGTTTCTTATCCTATTCATGACGCATGGGTAGACGCCCTTAATCGCAGAGGCATGACGGATTGGCAGGCAATTATCTGGCCTGAAGGTCAAATGATTGCGGTTGCTCCTCCTAACATCATTGGCGGAGATAAACCGGTAATGTATGTGGTAAACGCAAATACGATGGCGTGGTGCCGCTTTACCAATTGGGATGCTCTATGCTTCTGCGTGTTCCAGGGTAATTTCTATTTTGGATCTCCCAATGGAGAGGTGTATCAAGGAAACGTCTCTGGTTACGATAACGGCCAGCCCTACACAGGGGCTTATATCCCCCTTTTCGAGGACATGGGCGCTCCCAGCAATCTCAAGGTTCCAAAGATGGGCCGCGCTGTCCTGCGCTCTCTGAGCCATGTCGATGACTCCTTGACCTTTAAATCCGAGTATGATGTTTCTCTAAGCGATCCTCCGAATGCCGGAATAGTCTCAGGGGACTCTCTGTGGGGTTCCGCTGTTTGGGGAACCGCTGTGTGGGGTTCGTTCACGGATACGGTAATTGATGAAAATTGGCAGTCAATCGGCGGCGCAGGTTATGCTTGCTCTCTTTTGCATCAGGTAACATCAGGCTCTATCGGAGCGATTGACACGGAGATTGTCCGGCTTGAAATGACCTACACTGTTGGGGAATTCGTGTCGTGATCGAAACTGAGTATTATGGCCCGCAAACACCTCAGCAAAACCGCATTGTAGGAGATTTTGTTTCTAATCTCGTATGGAAACAGCCTGGAATGTTGGAAAAATATTGCACAATGGGTGTTTTTGACGATGGTGAGCTTATCGCCGGTACGGTTTACCATAACTGGCACCCAGACGAAGGAATCATTGAATTGTCCTCGGCTTCGCTAAGTAAGAAGTGGCTGACAAAGCGTGTTATTTCGGCTATGTTCGCGTTACCATTTGAGCGGCTAGGATGCCAGTTGGTTGTCTTGAGGGTTTCGGAGCGAAATACAGGAATGTGCAAGATAGCCCGCCGCTTTGGTTTCGATGAGACTTATATTCCGAGACTAAGGGGACGTGACGAAGGCGAGGTAATCTTTCGCTATACCGATGACCAGTGGCGTGAGTCGCCCTATAGAGGAGATTAACCATTGGGAAAGTCCGCTCCGAAGGCTCCAGATCCCGCAAAGACCGCCGCTGCTCAGGGCCAGTGGAATAGCTTCACTGCACAGCAACAGCAGGCGATGAACCAGACCAATCAGGTTTCTCCGTGGGGTACTCTCACGTATGACCAGACTGGTTCTCAAACCATTATCGACCCGAACGGTAAAGCGGTCCAGGTTCCCAGGTATACAGCGACAACCGCGCTTACTCCTGAGCAGCAAAAGATTTATGATCAGTCGCAGCAGGCAGATATCAACCTCTCGCAGATTGCCAACCAGCAGTCGGCAAAAGTTGGCGAGCTTCTAAACGACCCGTTCAGTTTCAGCAATGACGATGCCTCTCAGTGGGCATATGACCTTGCCTCGCCGCGCATCCTGAAACAGCAGCAGCAGAACCAAGCTTCGCTAGAGACTCAGCTTGTGAACGCTGGTATTCGTCGCGGTACGCCTCAATGGGATGCTGAAATGTCGCGTCTCACAAACGCTAATAGCGACCAGCTTAACCAGCTTGCTTTGACCGGTCGCTCCCAGGCGTTCAGTGAAGCTCTTGCGCAGCGTAACCAGCCGCTTAACGAAATCATTGGCCTCATGTCTGGTACGCAGATCCAGAACCCCAACGCTACCTTTGCTCAAACTCCTCAGAGCCAAGTGGCGGGCGTGGATTACACGGGATTGGTCAATCAGCAGTATCAATCTAAACTCAATGCTTATAACTCGCAGATGGGTGCTCTTGGTGGCCTGTTTGGTGGAGTTGCATCCATATTTGGAGGACTTTAATGGTTGGAAACCTGCGAGACCTTCTTCCGGCAGTCTTCACCGGACCAAATGGACAACCATTGACTCCTGATCAAGTTAGGGCAAGGCAAGCTATTGCGGCGTCCCTTCTAGAGCGAGCCACAGATACATCCCCTACGGCAGGAGGTTGGGCTAGTGTATTGTCAAAGGGCGTTCAGGGTTTCGCTTCAGGTTATAAAAATCGTTCTGCGGAAAGAGGATCTGAAGCGGCAACGAAAGCAGATTCCGATCTGTCTTCTGCCCTTCTTGGCTCTCTAGGCGGCGGTTCTGCACCAACTGTGCCGATGACCGATGCCAATGCGCAAGTAGCGGCGACTTCTCCTTCCGCTCTTCCTTCCGGTGACAATGCGGATTACATCAGAAATGGCCTGATCAGCCGTGGCTTTTCTCCGCAGGTTTCCGATGCCTTCCTTGCAAATTTCCAGGATGAAAGCGGACTCAATCCAGGAATCAATGAGCAGAACCCCGTAGTAGCAGGATCTCGTGGCGGATACGGTCTGTATCAGCTTACAGGGCCTCGCCGTGTGGCCTATGAGAACTTTGCCAAGGAGCGCGGTGTCGATCCCTCCAATATCGACGCTCAGCTTGATTTCCTGAAGTATGAAGTCAATGGGCCTGAAGCAGCCGCAGCCAAGACATTTATGGATGCACCTGATACGGCAACAGCGGCACAAGCGATTGTGAATAATTTCTTGCGTCCAGCGCCTCAATATCGTCAGGAGCGCGCCGCTCGGTATGCTTCTTTGCCTTCAGTGCAGACGGCTCCGGTCTCTACTGTAGAGGTTGCCTCTATTGCTCCTGTAACGGCAACTGACGCTTCTCCAATTGGGCAAGGGCAAACTGTTGCTGATCCGACTGTAGCCACACCGCAGAATATCTCACCTGTTGCTCAGGCTTTGACGGCACCGGTAAAGGGTGATCGTTTAGGCGCAACAACGATGCAGAACTTCAACGACCGGTTCGGTTCTGCCGTGCCAGTGTCTGACATTCCAGAGATCTACAGCCAGCCGCAAGATTTCCCCGCTCCTCAGCAGGCTCCCGTTCAGGCCACCCCACAGCCAGCCCCCGTTGCGGCGGTTCCGTCTTTGCCCGCCATTCAGCCGCCTCCTGCGCTGCCTCCCGCTGTCATTCAGGCGCTTTCCAGCCCTTACGCTAGTGAGAGCACAAAGCGGGTTGCCTATTCTCTTCTGCAGCAAAACCAAGAACAGAAGCAGGCATATCAGGAACAGGTGTTGAAGCGTCAGGCGACACAGCAGGCGTTGCAGCAGCGTCAATCCGTTGCGCAAAGCCTTGGCATAAATCCGCAGTTGGCCGCTGATGATGATGCTTGGAAACAGGCCGTATCGGCCGCTAGTGGGGGTGCTAAGTTCATCAACGCGGGTGATGGGAATATCTACAATTCTCAGACCGGAGAATGGATACAGCGCCCTAATTCTGGACAGCCTAAATTTAGACAGGCGACGACTGAAGAAATTCAGCGGTATGGGGTAAATGGTCAGGTAGACCAAGATGGAAAATTCTACCCCATTACTCCGCCACGAGGAACTTCAATTACTCTTGGTAATGACGGATCTCTTCAGTTTAATGAAGGTGCTGGCGTGACGCAGCGTGCCCCTACTGAGGCGCAGGCAAAAGACGCATTCTTTACCACTAGAATGACGGCGGCTTCTCCGACTCTTGATAAATTCGAACAGACGCTTCTCAGCCCTGATCAGGTAGCGGCGGATTACGTTCCGGGTGGAAGATACTATCAGTCAGAAGAATACCAGCTTGCTAGGGATGCTGGCGACGATTTTGTGGCGTCCTATCTCCGAAAGGATTCTGGCGCAGCCTTGACCAAGGAAGAGCGCTCGGAATATGGGCGGATGCTTCTTCCTCAACCGGGAGACAAACCCGCTGTTATTGACGCAAAAAGACAACGTCGTCAGATTGCTATTCAAGCTATTAAGTCTGGCCTTCCTCCCTCGTCGGTTGACAGCGTTCTTAAAGCTATTCAGGCGGTTCCTGGCGCTGATAAAGCGGCTATGACAACGGAAGAGAAGAATATAATCCAGACAGATATTCCGGGCGTCACAATTCGCAGGAAAAATTAAATGCCAACATACGAAGTTGAAGTAAACGGCCAAAAATTTGATATTGACGCACCGGATGATAACGCTGTGCAAATGGCTGTGCGGCAACTTCAAGGCCAGAAAAATAGTTCCGAAGGCACAGGTCCAAATCTGGATGAGTATTACTCGTCAGGAATATACTCCGGTGCCTATAACCCACTAGGCCCCATCGCAAAGACCGTCGATGCTTTCGCCACAAATGCCCAAGCCGCTCCGTTGTTTGGGTGGGGAGATGAGGCTGTAGGTGGTCTTTCAGTTCTGGGTGGCGGAGATTACCAGAATAACACTAATGCAGTTCGCTCAAGAGAAGAGCAGCTATCGAATAGCAATCCCATTGCTTCCACAGCAGGGACGATTGCCGGTAGCGCGCTGACTGCAGGCGGCTTGTCTCAGGCTGGCGTTCTTCCATCGGGAATGTTGCCGCAGGGCGCATCGCTGCTGTCGAGGGTAG
>Ga0157372_10000507_pt1 | contig 42811 bp, 43 predicted proteins | sample C55metaG_FD_115307 | JGI IMG/M metagenome (GOLD analysis project Ga0157372, IMG submission 115307) | Corn rhizosphere microbial communities from Kellogg Biological Station, Michigan, USA - C5-5 metaG | ecosystem: Host-associated > Plants > Roots > Rhizosphere > Soil | place: USA: Michigan...
AAGACCGGCGCATCCTGGTCGGCCACGCCGAAAAACTGCCCGACGCGGTGGAGGAATTGATCCGCCGCCACGGCGTCGCCAACACCGCGCGCATGCTGACGCGCGACCATGAGCAGGACGGTGTCCTGCTCATGGCGGGAGACCAGATCCTGCTGCCCAATGCACTGGTTGGGCTGGACGAGGCGATCACGCCGGGTGCGATGAGGGTGGATTTTGACCGGCCAGTGGCAGGCCGCATGCCCCGTCACGCCGCCTTCGGCAATGGGCCGCATGCCTGCCCCGGAGCCGGCCTCGCGCGCCGCGAGCTCCGGATCTTCCTGGAAGAATGGCTCGCCGCCATACCTGATTTCCGGCTGGCGCAGGGCGCACGCCCACTTTGCGCGACCGGCACGATAAACGCTGTCCAGCGCCTTGACCTGATATGGGACGCGAGCCGGTGACCGGAATGATTTCACAATGAATAAAAGAGGGGACGAAACCATGAAGACTGCCTTGTTTGCTACGACCGCCGCTTTGGCATTAGCGTTTTCCATCGGCACACCGGCGATGGCGCAGGAGGCGTCCGAAGCCACGCAGACCGGGCTCGACGACATCGTCGTCACGGCGCGCCGCGTAGAGGAGCGTCTCCAGGACGTGCCGGTCGCCATCACCGCCTTCAACGGGGAGGCGCTCGAGGCGCGCAACGTGACCGATGTGCAGTCGCTGGCGAACGTCGCGCCCGGCTTGACGATCACGCCGGCAAACTCGCCGACCACCCTGATCGTCACGATCCGCGGTCTCGGCAATACCAATCCTAATACAGGCGCGGACGCCTCGGTCGGGCTCTACCTCAACGAGGTGCCGATTAACCTGCAGAACGGCACCAACATCGGCATGTTCGACCTCGAAGGCGTACAGGTGCTCAAGGGGCCGCAGGGTACCTTGTTTGGACGCAACACGACTGGCGGCGCCATCCTCCTGAACGCGGCCAAGCCTACAGACCGGCTCGAGGGCCATGTGCAGGGCGGCGGCACCTTCTTCCGCGCCGGCGAGGGATGGCAGGGCGAGGCGGTGGTTAACCTGCCGCTCGGCGAGACATTTCAGGTGCGCGCCGGCATCAGCCTCGTCGACCGCGATGGCTATGTCCGCAACATCCTTCCCCGCAACACGCCAGCCGCGGCGTACGGGATCGTCGCGCTGCCGCAGGGGCGCACGGACTTCAAGAATGAGCTGCCACAGAAATCGCAGGCGTGGCGCTTCAGTGCGCGCTGGACGCCCGCCGACGGGATCGAGAACGTCTTCTTCTATGACGGTGCCTATCTGAAGAGCACCGGCCTACCGTCCTACCCAACCGCCGTGAACCCCAATGGGGCGCTCGTCAGGTTCGCCCCCGCCCTCGGCTTCCCGGACCCACTGGCGGCCTACGCCGCCCTGAACGAGTATAAAAAGGACTATTGGTGGGCGACGATGAGCGTCGGGCGCAACCCGCTGAGCCTGTACACGCATACGCTGTCCAACACGACGACCATCGACCTGTCAGACACGCTTACGCTCAAGAACATTGTAGGCTATCGCCATGTCCGCGAAACCTACTCGCAGGACATTGTCGGGCTTGGCGGCGCCTGGTTCAACTATCGTCAACGGACGGGCGGCTACAACCTGTCGGACGAGTTGCAGCTTCAGGGGCGATCGCTGGGTAACCGGCTGAACTGGGTCGCGGGCCTGTTCTATTTCGAGGAAGCGCGCTTCAACAAATCGGACCATTTTGCCCAATTTGGTGGTCCGGGCTCATCGACCACCGACTTTGCCTCCCGCGCGCGCAGCTACTCCGGCTTCGCGCAGGCGACGTTCAAGGTCACGGACGAGTTCTCCCTCACCGCAGGCGGACGTTACACGGTCGACCGGCGCCGCGCTGACCTGTCACGTCCCACCGTAAACGCTAGCGGCACGCTGGCGGGATGCAGTTTCCCGGGGCGGACGCTGGCGAATTGCGCGTTGTTTGGCAAGGACACGTTCAAGGCTTTCACCTACACGCTTAGCGCCGACTACAAGATCGACAGCGACACGCTGGTCTATATCGCGTCGCGCCGCGGCTATCGCTCAGGTGGCTTCAGTGCGACCCAGGCAACCGCAACCGACGATCGTCTGATCCCGTTCAGGCCAGAGAAGATCATCGATTACGAACTCGGCGCGAAGCGGGACTGGCGATTGGGCGGCGATGCCCAGCTACGTACCAACCTCGCCGTCTTCCGGCAGGATTATTCGGACATTCAGCGGCTCGCGGTCGATGCGCAGAACGTCAGCAACCAGCTCATCATCAACGTGCCGAAGGCCAAGGTGAAGGGCGGCGAGTTCGAGGCGACGCTGGTGCCGATGCGCGGCCTAAGCGTCAGTTACGGCTATTCCTATGTGAAACCACGATACAAAAGCTTCGTCGTTGCGGGCTTCGACAATAGCGGCAATACGTTTAGCTATGCCCCCCGCAACACACATACCGTGTCGGGATCAATCGAACTGCCGGTGCCGGAGTCGGCGGGCAAGGTGTCCCTGACGGCGGACTGGACCCACCGCAGCAAGGCGTTCCACGACGATCAGATCCAGACGACGCGCGGCGGCGTCTATCCGGCTAAAACGCTGGCCGTCCCCGCCTATGACATGGTCGGCGCCAATCTGCGCTGGACCGGCGTGATGGAGAGCCGCTTCGACCTAGAGCTGTTCGTCACCAACCTCACCAATGCGAAGGTGCTGCCCAACGGGACGCCCAACACCTACCCGACACTGGGCAATGGCATCGGCTTCTACGGGGTGCCGCCGCGCATGATGGGCTTCAACCTGCGCTACAATTTCGGGAGCTGACGATGGCGGACGCGCTGGAACAACCCGTCGACGCCGCGCAAGCCCTGGACATGCTGGCGATCCAGCAATGTCTGGGCAGGGCGGTGCTCGGCAACGACCTGCTCGACATTGCGCTGTGGAAATCGGCCTACTGGCCCGACGCAACCGAGGATCACGGCTGGTATGTCGGCAATGCCCACCAGTTCATCGACGAAACCCTGGTCATGCTGGAGCGAGACATGGACACGACCTGGCATGCGCTCGGCGTGCCTGTGATCGCAATCAGCGCGGATGAAGCGCGCTCGATCGCTTATTTCACCGCTTATGTGCGGATGAAGGCGGCGGATGGCGCGACCCCGACAGACCTAGTCAGCGGCGGCCGCTATGTCGACCGCTTGCGCAAGCGCGATGGCGTGTGGCGTATCATCCACCGCGTCAGCAAGGGCGACTGGATCAGGCTCGATCCCGCAAGCTTTGAATGGGGTCAGCCCGGTCTTGGCGGCCATGTCCCGCAAATGGGCTTGCGGGGCCCCGGCGATCCGGGACGCGCACTTCTCGACGAGATCGACGCCGCGCGAGCGTGAAGACCCGTATCGCCCGCCTGCGCGCCGGATGGCAGGAGTAACCCGCCCATGACGAAAATCATCCCGCCGTCCTTCCTGCGCCAGTTGAGCAGCGACGAATATGCGCCGCTGCCGCTGCGCGAGACCGATCTTCGCGCGATCGACCGCACCGACGATCTCCTGGCTCGCGCCGTCCGGGCGCATGGGCCCACATTGCCGTCGCGGCTGGCGACGGCGGCGGGGCTGCGCGCCATCAACGCGGAAGCCGGTGAGCGCTTCTATGACGTGCCCGACGACGCCGTGGCTGACGAGGAAACGGCCGGACATGCCTTTGCGTCGACCGGGCCAGTCATCGACGTGCAAACCCATTTCATGGCCGCTCATTGCGTGCGGGCTGGCGGCCCCGCCAATATGGAGGCGATGTACCGCGCGCTCATGCCTGACTGGTGGCGGGAGCTGGACGATCTCACCACGCTCAGCCTCGACGACTATATCCGCAACGTCTTCCTTGAGACCGAGACCGCCGTGGCCGTGCTGACCTCCGGCCCCGGACTCGACGACAGCCGGAACCTCTTCAATCACGAGATTGGCGCGACCCGCGCGCTGATCGACCGCTTCGGTGGCACTGGGCGTCTGCTCAACCATTGCGTCGTCCACGCGGACCAGCCGCAGGAAATCGAGGCGATGGAATATTGGCGCGACACGTTCAAGCCTGTAGGCTGGAAAGTCTATACGCCCGGCCGCGTCACCGCCGATGCCGACGGCAATTTCCAGTTTGCCCATGGCTGGATGCTGGATGACGAGCGGTTCGGCCTGCCCTTTCTGGAGCGCGCCCGCAACCTTGGAGTGCCGCTCATTTGCGCGCACAAGGGCATCAGCCTGGCGGTCGACAATGGCTCGCCGCGCGACATTGGTCCTGCGGCCAAGGCGTTCCCTGACCTCGCCTTCGTCGTTTATCATTCCGGCTATGAACTGCCCTGGAGCGCGCCAGCCGAAGGCCCGTTCACCGAGGAGACGGCGCATCTCGGCATCAACCGGCTGATCGCTTCAGCGCGCGCGGCGGGCATCGGGAAGGGCGGCAACATCTTTCCGGAGCTGGGCACGACCTGGTTTTCCGTGATCCGCCGTCCGGAGGAGGCCGCCCATATACTGGGCAAGCTGATCGCGTGGTTCGGCGAGGATAATGTGATCTGGGGGTCGGATAGCGCCTGGTACGGGTCCGCCCAGCCGCTGGTGGATGCCTTTCGGGTGTTCCAGATACCCGACTGGATGTGCGACCGGTTCGGCTACGCGAAGCTGACCGACCAGGTGCGCAACAAGATAGCGGGCGAGAATGCAGCCCGCGTCTATGGCATCGACCTGCCAGAGGCGGCGGCGCGGGCGCAGGCCGACGATCTGGCCTGGGCGCGCGCGCTGCTCGCCGACTATCGCGCTAACGGCTTCCCGGCCCTGGACTGAAGGGCCGGAAAGCTGCTCGGCTCAAGCGACCGGATCGAGCTGAATCAGGGTCACGTCAACGCCCGCAATCGGCGCCAGCCGCGCTTCCACCGCCTTGCTGAACAGCGCCTTCCACGAGGGGTTGGCGTGCAGGCAATCGAGCTGCCCGAGCGCCGCATAGCCCGCGCCAGCCGCGCGCGCCTCGCCCGCCTCCAGATCGGGCACTTCATAGACGAGGCCGAAAAAGCCCTCTCCCTTCTCCGCTAGATGCGCGCGCATATGCGCGGCATAGCCGTCCGTGCCATGCGGCGCGATCAGTTCTATGCCGGTGCGCCAAGACACGGTGCAGCGCAGTCCCAAGTCAGGCGGCAAAAATGGCTCGTCGAAATCCTGTATGTTCAGCGCCTCGCGGAAGGAGGCCATGGCCGCGTCGAAATTCTCCTCCTTATACACCAGCACGACGCGGCTGAGGCCGCAACGGTCATCCCTCTTCATGCGCATTCTCTCCTTGTCGGTTCGGCACGTCAGGCAAATTGCCCCATGGTCGTCGCGCCGTGGCTGGTCGCCGGGCACACCGCCGCGAAGGACTCCTCGGTCAGCGCATTGTCGTCCGGGTTGCGCCCGGCCAGGCCCACCAGATCAGCGAAAGCCTGCGGGTTGCGGGCTAGCATCTCCGCCGTCACGTCATAGCGCAGGCGATGGTCGCTCTGGGTGATGTAGAAGCGGCAGAAATAAAGCAGCAGGCTAGCGCGCAGGCCAGGCAGCCGACGCGGCACCGCGCCGTGCCACATGTTGCCGCCCCAGATGATGATCGATCCCGCCTCTGCCTCGACCGGGTGGAATCGCGACAGGTCAGTCGCCTCCTCAATGGTCGGGTGCCGGCACTGGCGATGGCTTCCATCGACGAAGCAGGTCGATCCAAGATCGCCCGAATAGTCGGTCAGCACCCAGGTCGCGTTCGCCGTCTGGGCGTAGGGCGGCAGCGGCGGCGGCGTGCCGACCTGATCAGTGTGCAGTTCCAGATATTCGTCGCCCTGCCCCTTGAGCATGGCCGACATATGGCTGAGCACGCAGCTTTCGCCGAGCAGATAGCGGATGAGGACCAGCGCCGGCGGATGCAGCAGCGCGCGCTCGAAGGACGGGCCCTCGAACAGCATCCGGTCCAGAAACAGGCCGCGCCCGAACAGCATCTTCCGTTCGGGATCCTGGAAGCCTCGGCTCAGGTCGACGTCCACGCGCTCGCGGGCCTTCGCAACGCCGAGAACCCGCGCTAACAGGTCGCGCGCAAGTCCCCCGTCCGCGACCTGGGCCGGCGTCAATATGGTATATCCACGCGCGTCCAGTTCCCATGCACTGGTTTCCAGGCCGAGATCGCGGATCATCCGGAATATGCGCTCGCGGCTCTCCTCGGCGCGACGCGCATCCTGCTGGGAGGACATGCGGAAATCGGCGAACGCCGTCATTATCCCTCGCCCCGCGCGAGCGCCAGATAGGGTGCTGCCGCGGCCAACGCCTTGCGCGACCGCTCGACCGGTCCCATCCCCTCCGCTGCAAGGTCGCTCAGCGGGATTTCAAGACCGATCGGAACGCCGGCGCGCAGAGCGGCGACGAAGGCGGTCAAAGGAAATTCGCCCTCGCCGGTCAGGCGGCGTTGCCGCGACCCTTCCTCCAGCTGCCGCTCAAGGGGCATCGTGGCGGGGCCATCGCACAGCTGAACATAGCGGATCAGGCCGCGCGCGCGATCATCCACATCCGCCGGCGAGCCTCCGGTGCGCTGAAGGTGCAGAGGGTCGAGGATGACGCCGCAATCGCCGCCGATGGCCTCCACAAGATCGCAGGCGTCCGCCAGGGAGGTCAGCCCCGACCGGGCGATAAACTCGACGTCGACGCCAATGCCATGATCGGCCGCCTTCGCCGCTAGCTCGGCCAGCAGCGCCTGCGCCCGCGCGGGCTCCGGATCATAATGCAGCACAATGGCTCGCCGCGCGCCCATCGCCGCGCCGCTTTCCAGCATCGCGTCCCAATGCGGCATCCACCCGGCCGGCGTCAGCACGAACAGTCCGATGCTGAAGATGGCGACGCCGCTCGCGCGCGAAGCGGCGATGGCATCTCGCCGCATCGGCGTATCCCCCATGATCGGATAGGTTTGGACGCCATCGGGCGGCGCATGAAACCACAGCGAAACCGCATCATAGCCGGCTTCCGCCGCACCCTGGATCAGGGCCGGCGGCGCCAGCTCCCATGCCGTCAGATGGTCAAGCACAATCATCACACGCCCCACAGGTTGAAAAAGCCGAAATCGTCCGCCGCCATGCCGAGCCGATAGGTGAGCGCCCGGATATTTTCCTCTGACTGGTGCGTCACATGGTTGGTTGGCCAGATCAGCAGTGGATAGGCGATATGACGGCGATAGGCGTCCCAGGCCGCATCCCTGGACGGCGCATCGACGATGCCCCGCTCCCTTAGCCGGTCGCGATAATGATCGAGCAGGTCGCGCTCATGCCGGCGGCGGTCGTCGACTGACAGCGCCGTCACCATCATATAGGCCACGTCATAGGCCCAGGGACCGCGCGCGACCGTCTGCCAGTCATAGAGGCCCGCGCCTCCGTCACGATCCGAAAAGCAGTTGCCCGGATGGGGATCCCCATGCAGCAGGCACCCGCCAGACGCCGTGTCGAGCGTATCGACCATGCGCCAGAAGGCTCGCTCAATCCGCTCCCCATTGCGGACATGCGCCGGAAGCCCCTCACCGCGCGGGCCGGCCAGGACCATGTCGAGCCGCTCCTTGCCATTGGCCCTCGGCCATTGCGCCAGCGGTCCATGGGCGCGCATCGGCAAGTCGACCGTGGGCATGGAGAGTATGGCTGCATCTTCCCACCAGGCGGCATGGAATTGCGCCAGCGTGTCCAGCATCGCCGCAACATCGGCAACGGGGCGCGCGACGCGGCAGTCCCAGAGGTCGGCGCCGCGATCGTGCAGATCCTCCAGCAGCACGACGGCGCGTCCCTGTTCGTCCCACTGCGCCGCATAGCAGCGTGGCGCGCGCACGCCCGATGCTGCGGCAAGATCAGCGTAGAAATGCGCTTCCTTGGCATAGCTGCCGACCTGCTCGAGCGCGGCGCTATGCGCTTCCCAACCGGCCTTGACCCACAGGGTGCGCGGCATGTCGATGCCAGTTTTCCGATAGGCGATGTCGATCTTCAGCTTGGTCCCGGCGCCGTGGATGAGCGGCCCATGCGTGACTGCCACAATCTCCTCGGGGGCGACATGGCCGGTCAGCGCGTGACTCACCCAGTCTATGTCGACGTCGGCCAGGCCGGCGGGAATGGGAAGTCGGTCATGCCCTGATGTCGCGTCCCGACGATGATGGTTCATGAAGCGGATTTCCCGGCTAGATGTGCGGGAAAGATATGGCCTTCGCACGTCATTGGCATGGCGTGCATGCCCTGAACGTCCGGCTGACCGGCAGTCATCTCTCCCGCCGCGATGGTCCCACGCTACAGGCCTCGGGTAAAGGCATGGGCAAGCAAGACAGAATTGCGCCTCCGGCAAATATTGCCCCTGAGTGACTGCGGTTTTCTGCACCAGCCCCTTCGCCGAGCGCGCATGCGCCGCAACCGGCAGGGCGAGAGTGTGCGAAATGTCCTCCTCCATCGCATCGAAAATTTAATCGAGCGGCGCAAGATGGGGAAAGCACGCCGTCCGGTCGAACATACTGGGCGTTATCGCACTTTCGTGTCATGGCAGGCCCGCTCATTAGGTGCCCACGTTCCGGCATGCGGACGCTTCCGACCGAGGCTGTGTAGAAACGCTTCCGAGGTGAATTGCGCGGGAGATAGATTTTGAGGGCCACGGCGCCTGATGCGCGGCCTTCATGCAGACCCGTCAGGTCCGGATCGCTGTGATGAGGGGCTGGGCGCCCATAATCTGGATCATCCGCTTCATGTTGTAGGCCAGCACGCACAAACTCATCTCGGTTCTGACGTTTTTGAGCGTTTTGGTCAGAAAATGCGTGCTGCCCATCCAAGATTTGAGGGTGCCGAAGACATGCTCGACAGTCCGGCGACGGATGCCCATGGCATTGGGTAACAAGTCGAGCCGCTTTTGCATGGCATCGATGACCGCCTCGTGCTTCCATCGTTTGACACGCTTCACATATTCAGTGGTGCAGCGCGGTCGTAGAACGCAGCTCTGGCAGGCGCTCAGGTTGCGGTAGTGGTCAATGTCGCCATGATGATCGGACCGCGCAGGCGCCTTGGTCAGGTGCTTCCCTACCGGGCAGGTATAATGATCGTGGTCGGCATCGTACACAAAGTCGGCCTTGGTGAATAAGCCGCGCTGGGCTTTGCCGGATGTGTCGGTTCTGGGCACACAGGGTAAAATGCCCGTGCCTTCGCATACCAGCACCTGTTCACCGTTCATATAGCCGCGATCCGCGAGGACGGTGATTTCAGGTTCGGCGATGGCCGCCTGGGCGAGCTGGCTCATCGGCGCGAGTTGCGCCCGGTCGTTGCCCTCGTTCACTACCTCATGCGCGACAATGAGGTGGTGTTGGGCATCCACCGCTGCCTGCAAATTGTAGCCGACGATTCCAGTACCTCGACCGCTGCTGTTCATGGACCTGGCATCCGGATCGGTCAGCGATACCTGATGATCGGGCGTCGCTTCGACTTGCGCGGCCATCTCCTTCAGGAACCGCATCTGGCCGCGCAAGCCAGCGATCTTGTCCCGGATCTGTTCAACCCGTGCCTGGGGCACGTCGCTGGCCTCACGATCGGCACGGTCGAGTGCCGCAAGATAACGCTCGATGCTGGCCTCGACCTGTTCGATCCGCTTGGTCGCCTTGTGTTCTGTGTAGTTGCGATCCCGGTTGTTCACCGCCTTGAACTTGCTGCCATCGATCGCGACGGTTGCCTGTCCAAAAAGGCTCAACTGCCGGCACAACATCACAAACTGACCGCAGACCGCCCGGATTGCTGCACCATTATCCCGTCGAAAGTTGGCGATCGTCTTGAAGTCCGGCGCCAGTCGGCCGGTCAGCCACATCAGCTCGATATTGCGCTGCGTCTCGCGCTCCAGGCGCCGGCTGGACTGGATCCTGTTCAGATAGCCGTAAAGGTAGATCTTGAGCATCGTCGAAGGATGGTAGGCTGGGCGCCCAGTCTCGACGGGCGTCGCTCCGGCAAAACCCAAGGCGTGGAAATCGAGCTCGTCGATAAAGGCCTCGACCACCCGGACCGGGCTGTCCTCGAACACATAATCATCAAGCGAGGCAGGCAGCAAAAAATCCTGCCGGCGGTCTTCCCCTTGAACGAAACGGCCCATCCCAAAGCCTCCCGCAAATCTGGGAAAACCTTAGCATATTCCCGCGTTTTTACACAGCCTCGTGCGGCAGAGGTCAAACAGGAACCGCGACGCCCAGCCCGATCGCATATAGGCATCGCCATAATCGGCGCTCGTCACAATCAGCGGTGTTTCAGCTAGGCCGAGATCCGGGTCCGCGATCCGACCATGGATATGGATGATTCCGCCGAACCCGGCGCTGCCTGGCTGCGGCAAATCCTGCCCGGCGAAGCTGAAGGCACGGACCTGATCGGCATCCTCGGTCTCGATCAGAGCGCGCTCGATCAGCGTGTCGAAGTTCATGGTCACGATTGCGGGGCGGTTTTCGAGATCGCGCGACAAGCGCAGGATGGTGCGATGATGCGAGAGATCCGCGTTGACGGGCGGCTGCAACTCCGCCACGACCGCGCGAGTCATGTCGGCTGGATTGACGATCCGACGGCTGAGCGACCCTAGCGCTTCCTCAAACCGGTTCTCTTTGAACGATAATTGCTCCGACGCGCTCATATCGACGTTGAGACCGGCGAAGCAACGTGTCACCAGCGCACCGAAACCGGGTAAATGTGGCGCGCTGACCCCCGCGCCGCACAAGAAGACGACATCGCCGGTCAGAAGAGCATCGACCAGTTGCTCGGGAAATTCTGGTCCAGCCGCGGAAAAGCGAAGGCTCATATTTAACACCCCGGCATTCGCACACGAGGACGCAGGCGGAGGGGCGCTGCTACTACAACTCCCGGGCGCGCTTTGAAAACCGTTGATGAGGGATCGGTGAACATAGAGTCAACATCCGGGAACCGCTTCCCACTGTCCAGTGGCGGAGGACGCTGGGTCAACGATTTACGTCGCGAGGGTTTGCCATTCTTACTCCACGATGCTCACATCTGACCGCGCCGATCTTTCCGGTTGCACGCATTTAAGTCCAAATCTGCCTAACCGCAGATGGCCCCCTCGGTGGGTCGACGATTGCATCCGTGTAAGGCATAAGCGTCGACTCTCGCTCAAAGCCGTCATTCAGAAGAAGAGTCGGGAACGACCGCTTCGTCCCACACCCGGTTGCTCTGGACCGCACCCGAGCTTGATGAACGAAGGGCAGGTTTTGGGGAGCCGTTTCTAATGGCCGAACGTCCGAGATGTCGGCGGGAGCTGACATCAATGCGCTGAGTCAGGTAGGTCAGCTCTCCGGTCGGGATCGCTCCGAAGCTGACCGAGCGCAAAGTCCCCGAGATGTCTGGGTTTCAATTTGAAAAAGATCGGCGACTCCGCTTCCAACGCGTGACTTTTCACTGCCAAGGGCGCTTGATCCGTTCGCCTCAATGAGCAGCATTCTTGCGCAAATTCGCGATATGGTTCGTGCATATCTCGTGGGTCATTCGCCCAAGAATTTCGATCCGCTCGGCAAGCCAGTTCAGTTCTTCAGGCGTGATCCGGTAGTGCTTTGAATACCGCGCCTTGACATAGGCGTCCTTGAGCTTCTGGAACATCGCCCGTTCCTTGCGGGTGCCGCGCGGCCAAACGTCGAAGAGGGACTTGTCCCGACCTTCGGCCTGGAGCCGCAGAAACGCAATGTTGTGATCGTACGGCGTGTAGAAGGTCAGTGTGAGAAGAATTGTCTGATAGAGGCCTTCAGTTACCTGATGCAAATCGAATGCCGCCTGCTTCAGGTATGACTTCTCAATCGCAATTTTGGCAAGATCGAAGCGGCGCATTGCGTCTGGAAAATACTCGTCAAAATATTCCTGAGCGGTCTCCAGCGCCTGGTTGGGCGTCTTGGGTTTTGGCTTGGCCAGTTCGCGACTGTCCCCGTCATAGAGGGCAATGCCTTGCTCTGCGATCTCCATGAAGAAGACCCGGCCATGGGCCAGGCCCTGGTTCACCTGCTGAAGCGAATGGACGATGAAATGGACGGGCGTATTGATCCGCTTTTCGATGAGATAGGCGTCGATCAGCCGCTGCTCGGCGACCGACCAGTAGGTCGCCATGTCGGTCATCTCCTTCTGGTTGACGATGACCAGGATATCCATGTCGGACTTGTACTGGTTGGCGTCGAACGGCGCATCGACCCAGTCGCCCCGGGCATAGGAGCCGAACAGGATGATCTTGAGGATGCGCGCCGATTTGCGCCGGCCCGTCGCATTTTCGGTCGCCTCGCGGAAATCCGCGAAAAGCATGCGGACGACTTCCTCCAACTCGCGTTGCTTGGCCGGGGGAAGATGATCGAGGTCGGTCCGCATTACTGATGTCCGATGAGGTGGAGGGCGGCCTTGCCACCCTTGACGGCCTTGGGCGACAGGCGCCGGTCGAAGGTGGCGAGCTTGCCCTTGTTGGCGACGGCCAGCGCCAGAAGATAGGTGTCGGTCACCTGAGCGGAGGTGAGCAACTGCGTGGCATCGACATGTTCATTATCGAGCAGGCTGATATCGTCGGCCCAGAACTGGTGGCCCGGAAGGCCGCGCATCTGCGCCACGATCGTCGCAACTTCCGCCGGGGAGCCTGGCGTCGATGGATATTTGACGTTGCCGACGATGCGGATGACCCCGTTTTCGGTGATGGGGCAGGTGGCCCATGCCGCCGCCCCGATCGTCTCGAACCAGTGGTGGGCGGCGTCATGGCCGACATGATTGGGGTCGATGAGCGCGACAAGCACATTGACGTCAAGCAGATAGGTCACGGCGCCTCGTCACGCAGGATATTGACCATTTCCGGCGTTACGACCACGCCCGGCTTGGGCGCGAGCAGGGCGATGCCGTTGCGGCTGCGCGCGGCGTCGGGGGCGCGGAGCGAGCGACGCGCGAGATCGGACACGACCTGGCCGATCGAGCGGTTCTGATGCTCGGCGATGGCGCGCGCGGCTTCCATCACATCATCGTCAATCACCAGGGTGGTCCGCATCGCGCCGTCCTCATCGCATCTAGCATCACGCATCATATGGGATGTGCGGCGGCGACGCAACTCCTCGCCTATCTGGCCCATGCCGCCAGACCATCCATGATACCGTCGAGCGCGCGCCGGGTATCGTCCGTCATAGTGACGATGATCTGCCTTTTGTCCATCTCGTCCCGATAACGGGCCAATATGCCGTTTGAGGCGAGCTTTGCCGCCGAGCGATGCGCGCTGGAATCCGGGATGTCCGCCGACAGGCAAAGGGCGGACTGATAAACGGACCGGCCCACGGCCTGCGCATCATAGAGTTCGAGGAACATATCCCAGTTGGGGTTGGCGCACAGGGTCTTTCCAAATTCCTTGCGGACGAGGCGGCGCTCCTCGACCAGTGCCCGGCATATGCGGACCCGTTCCTGTTTTCGTGCGGCTTCAAGCACGGCGCTGTCGATCGTTTCCAAAAGCATCGTCGTTTCCAGTTCTTGGGTCGGCCATCATCCGGCCGGGCTGAGGTTGGAATGCTGGCTCTCGTTCCGCCAGTTTTCGATGAGGCGGTGCTGCTCGCCGCCCAAGGCGTCGATCGCGCCGCCGGGTGTGTCGGGGTCGCGCAGCAGCATCGAGGGGCAGCGCCCTTCGAAATTGCCGAGGTTCGGGCGGTGAATGCGATAGCCGACAAGGTCCGCCAGTGCCGGTTCGAAGCCGCGGGCGACCTCGGGAGGATAGGCCAGCCACTGCAATTCATAAGGTTTGAGCCATCCCAGGGCGTAGCTCACGATCATGCCCCGGCGCGGCAGAGCGGTACGGTTCGCGCCGCCGGCATGAAGGGTGGAGCCCAGGAACAGCAGGGCCGAGCCCGGCTCCATCTCCGCGACGATCGCGTCGGCGGGATCGAGCAGCAGTGCATCCTGTCGCCGGTGGCTGCCGGGCCAGATCCGCGTAGCGCCATTATCGCCCGTATAGGGCGTGAACGGCCACATGACGTTGATCAGGAACTCGATGCCAAGGGCAGGGTCCACAAGGCGGCTGCATGGCCACATATCCTGGTCGCGGTGCGGAACCTGTTCCAGCGAACCGGGCGTCAATTCGATGGCCTGGGTGAGATTGAGCGCGAAATGATCGCACCAGGGACCGAGGATCCGCTGCACGATCGCAAGGATCAGGTCATGCTGGACGAAGGACTGTGCGGTGGGCGCCCGTCTCAGAAGGCTGCCGAACCGCTTCGTGTCATTGCCGTAAAAGGGACCGCTGGAGGCGGCCGCCTGTTCGAAGTCGCTTTCCAGGTCGGTGGCGAGCGCCTCGGCGGCGCAGCGGGGCAGGGCGGCGGGAATGATGCAATAGCCCTGTTCGAGCAGGGCGCTCGCATGAAGGTCGGCATTCTGGGCAATCAGGGGTAAGTTTGCCATGGTCGCTTCTCCTCAGGCCGCCGCAGCGGCCGCGAAATGGACGGGTTCCTCATGCCAGACGCCGGCTTCCGCCATGCGGGCAGCCGTGTCGGCGCGAATAAGGATTTCCATGGCGCCGGTCATGCCGCAGGGCAGCATCTGCGGCAGGCCAAGCGGGCGGCATTCCCAGCCGAAGGACAGGATCTGGCTGAACCAGGGCATGTCGGCCACGCAGCAATAGCTGGCGATGCCATTGTCCAGCGCGAACTGGGCCGCCATCGTCACGAGCCGGTTGCGAACCTGCCGCCGCTGCGCGGCCCTGAGGTCGCGCGACAGGCAGAAGCGGGAAATCTCCCATACGGTCTCGCTCGCGGGCGGTGCGCCTTCGCACAGGCAATCGAAGATATCGCCCAGCAGATTGGGTCCGCTGGTCGGCAGAAGCCGCATCGATCCCAGATGCGTCCCGTCCGGCTCTGCCGCGATCAGGTACAGGGTCTGGGGTCCGTCGAACTGGTCGATCTCATATTGTCCGGCAAGGACGGGGACATCCCATCCGAGCAGATCGACAAAGACGCTCTTGCGGGCCGCGTACATGGCGCGAAGTACGGCATGCTCCTGCTCGCGGCTGCCCTGGATGATATGTGTCATTGCGTTCCCTTCACTGGCTTGATCGGGTTTGGTGCGAGCCGACAGTGACGCAGGGAGGGAGAAGCGGACATTCCGCGAAAAAGGGGAGTGGCTGCTGGCGGGCAGAGCGGCCATACTCGTACGCGCCAGTGGGCGCGCGTGACGCCGCCGCACAGGGCTGGTGCTTAAGATCGGTGTATGGAGACGAGGAACAGGGCCGCGTGCCGCGCCTCTGCTGCGGCGCGCCGAAAGTTTCGCCAGTTGGCGAGGCCTGTCTTCGGTCCTGCCGGCGAGGCCAGCAGGCCGGGTGCCCGCTCGCGCTATTGCCTGATCAGGGCGCGGTAGCAGATCTGTCCGTCGAACAGGGCACGCACGACGAGCTCGGTGCGCTTGAACACATCATAACGGCGCATCGCGTCATCGACATATTGGCGCACGGTGTAGGGAGAAAGGCCAAGGATGATCCCCATTTCCTTGTCCGTCTTGCCGCAGGCGATGAGTGCTATGCAATCGATCTGCCGCTGGCTCAGTCTCGGCACGTCATGCTCCTCGATGGAAAGTTTCCAGCGCTTGCGCTGCAAGCGACGCGCGGCTTCGAAGGCAAAGGTACCGATGATCTGCACGCAGCCCAGCAAGTGGGCGGTCAGTTCAATCGGATGGCGCCCGCTAAAGGAACATGTGCCGCGATATTCCCCGGGCGCCTGGATCGGGACGGTAATGCCGTCGCACAAGCCAAAGGGCCGCGCCTCATCGAGAATGCGGCGCTGGCGCTGCGTCAGGCGGATCATCGTGGGAATGAGGCTCCACAGAAATGCCGTCACGGTGCGGGTACTGGCGGCATGGACCGGGTCGTCGGCATAATAGTTGCTGAGGAGCGAGCGTTCGACCCAGGCCTCATGATAGTTCATGATCACCATCGCCTCGCGCGGCGGTCCGACAAGATCGACATGGCTGACCAGCGCGAATTGCTCGCACCCCAGTTCCGGCGTGATCGCGCCGAGCAATTCCTTCAATTCGAATTCATCCGTCACCGTCGCGCAATCGGCGACGAAGCCGGCAAGCGTGGGACCGAGATACATGGGCGTTCTCCTCACAAGGGGTGGCGCCTTTGGGCAGCCTTCTCCAGGCAGGACGACGCCCTCCCATCAGCCGGGCGCGCCATGCGTTCGATGCAGTTCGGCATGGCCGATCACATGTCCCGCTCACCGCCTGGCTGATGCCCCTGACCGCTCCTGTCGGGCGGCCGGATCCTTTCGCTCTACGAGACGCGCCAGAGTATCGCGCGCGGGCGCGGAGGATAGTGGGTTTCGCTCGGAAACGGGATTAAATGATATTTTTGTGACGACCGTTGCAGTGCTACGACGGATCGGACTCGTCATTGTGATCATCATGGCCGTGGTTGTTCGCGGATTTTCTTATCGGCAGGTGCGGGAGCCATGTGCCGGAGTGGAGACCGGCCTTGTCGCGCGGCCGGTCGATCCCAGGCGCGTGTGATATCCATGGCGCGATTGTCAGCCTCCTCCTACAAGCGCGGGGAATGACCGAGAGCATATCGCGAGCCGAGGCGCGGCGAATGGCGCTTCACGCCCAGGGGTTCGGCGTATCGCGACCCGCAGCGCCAGGTGCCGCGCATCTGCGGCGCACCATCGAACGCCTGGGCCTGCACCAGATCGACAGCGTGAATGTGGTCGCGCGCGCCCATTATCTTCCGGCCTTCTCCAGGCTTGGCGGCTATGATCGCGCGCTGCTCGACCGCGACGCCTGGGGCGCCCGGCGCGGCCGCCGCCTTTTTGAATATTGGGCGCATGAGGCCTCGCTCCTGCCGTTGGATCTCCATCCGTTGCTGCGCTGGCGCATGGCCAAGGCCGATCGGGGAGAGGCCGGCTGGAAGGGGCTGCGTGTCTTTGCCGGGGCACGGCGAGCCGAAGCGATGGCGCTGCTCGAGCGGATCAGGGCGGAGGGACCGCTCGGAGCCTCCGATTTCGCTTCGGATCGCGGCAAGCCGGGTTGGTGGGAATGGAGCGAGACCAAGCAGATCCTCGAATGGCTGTTCTGGGCCGGGCATCTCACCACCGCCACGCGCCGGGCGGCGTTCGAGCGGGTCTATGATTTGCCCGAGCGGGTCCTTCCGGCGGCCATATTGGCTGCGCCGACGCCTGAACCGCGCGCTGCGCAGCGGGCGCTTATCGCGCGTTCCGCGCGGGCGCTGGGCATCGCGACCGCCGCCGAGTTGCGGGACTATTTTCGCCTCAAGCCCGATGAGGCGGGCGGCGCGATCGCCGATCTCGTGGAAGAGGGGGTGCTGCGCCCCGCGATCGTGGAGGGCTGGCGATTGCCCGCTTACATCCATCGCGATGCCCGCATCCCGCGCCGCGTCCGGGCCGGGGCGCTGCTCGCGCCGTTCGATCCCCTGATCTGGGAGCGTTCGCGAACCGAGCGGATGTTCGATTTCCATTATCGGATCGGCATCTACACACCGGCCGCCAAGCGGACCCATGGCTATTATGTGCTGCCCTTCCTGCTTGGCGATCGCCTCGTCGGGCGGGCCGATCTCAAGGCCGATCGGCAGCGGGGCCAGCTCATCGTGCATTCGATCCATTTCGAACCCGGCGCACCCAAGGAGAGCCGGGACGCGCTGGAGACCGAATTGGCGGCGATGGCGCGGTGGCTCGGCCTGGCCGAAGGCCCAAGCCTTCCCGCCGGCTGAAATCGCAGGCGGTTACTGGGTTTTGCAAACCCTGTAGGACAGAAACGGGGGAGGGCGGCCCGGTCCATTTCAGGCCGGGGGCCGCCCTCCATTCATTTTGCTTTCGCGATCTTCGTGCCATCGGATGATTGGCTGTGAAGAGCCTTGTTTCATCGGCAAGGGTCGCTCTGGCCGATAGCTCAGCCGTTCAGCCGGTCCTTGAGAGCCTTGGCCGGGGTGAAGCCGAGCTTCTTCGAGGCCGCGATGCTGATGGTCTCGCCGGTCGAGGGATTGCGGCCGTCGCGCGCGGCGCTGTGCTTCACCTTGAATTTGCCGAAGCCCGGGACCGCGACTTCCTCATCCTTCTCGGCCGCCGCGGCGATACGCGCGAAGAGGCCGTCGACGACCTTCTTGACGTCGGTCTTGGCGAGGCCTTCGTCGGTCGCGATCGAGGCGATGAGGTCGGTGAGCGTCATGTGCAGGGGACTCCCAAATGTGATTCGTGAGGCCCGGCGATGCCAAAGCCTCGCCGCTCCGTCGAGAGTGAGAATCGCCTGCCTGTCGGTCTCGCGCGAGCACTCAGGCCTTGGCTGTTCGGCTTTTCGGATCAGTCGTCAGCGTCAGGGACTTGAGGGCCTGAACCGCGGCCGGTCCGCCCACCCGGATCGCCTGCTGAAGGATGTCCCGGAATTCCCGTTCGATCAGCGTCTCGACGGGCATCTCCGTGACGATCGCGGCATAGCGCGAGCGCAGCGCGCTTCGCGCCGCCTCGATCTCGTCCTGCAATTTGCGCTGACGCGTTTCCAGATCGGACAGGCGTTCGCGTTCGGTTAGTTTCGGCATGATCCATGGTTCCTTCATGGGTCTGCCCGCCGATATGGGACTGTGCCTGAATTTCAGTTCGATGCAATATCGCAATGCGGCGATGGAAGGTAAGCGCGGGAATATGTTCGTCTTTCTCGACTTCGAGGCCTCTTCACTATCGAAGAGAAGCTATCCGATCGAGGTCGGCTGGGTGTTCGAGGATGGCCGAAGCGACGCCTTCCTGATCCGTCCCGCCCCGCCATGGGACGATTGGGACGAAGCGTCCGAGGCGATTCACCGGATTTCTCGTGCCGAGCTTCATGTCAGCGGCGCCGACCATGATTTCGTTGCCCGGACAATGATCGAGCGTCTGGCTGGTCATGATCTCCTTGCAAGCGCGCCAAGCTGGGACGGAAAATGGCTGAGCACGCTCCTGCGCGCGTGCGGCCTTCCGCGCCACAGCCTGCGGTTGCGCTCCACGGACGAGGGCCTGCGGGACGTCGCCCGCTCCATCCTCGCAGAGAGGCTCGACGGTGACCGGCTCGAAGAGGCGGTCGCGTCGCTGGTCGCGCTTACCGCGCGGCATGACCGCTCCGATCCACCCGCGCACAGGGCCTTGGCCGACGCGCGCGACGAACATCGGCGGTGGCAAGCGGTGCGGCGCGCGGCGCTGGAATTGCTCAACACACAAACGGGTTCGGCCGAGCCTGCCTTGCAGCCGGTGGGGCTGGCGATGGCGCTGCCTTGGGGGACCCAATCCGCAATGACCGCGCGGCTCCGCCCGGTTTAGATCGATCGGAAGCGTATCTGCAGCGGGAAAGCCTGGCTGTGGTCTAGTAGCTGCGCGTCCGGTGATTCGAGGGATTTACGGGCTGTCATCATGCCCTCTATCGGGGCGCGGATGAGCATCATAGCAACCATCATGAACAGCGCGACCGGCCAGCCCATCCAGAAGATGAGCTTCGGCCGCATGCCCAAGCCTTGGGCGACCTTCAACCTCGAAACCGGCGAACGGGTCACCGCGGACCGGGTCCATGTCGGCAAGCCCGCTCCAGGCAAGTTCGTCGCGCCGGTCGAGGTCTGGGTCACGCCCAAGGGCTGAGTCTATTGGGGTGTGGGCATTGAGGAGGGCGAGCGATTGACCAGGCAGAATAGTGTCCGTCTCTGGAATGCGTCGGGCCGCGCAACTGTCGGCCTGGGGCCATGTCCTGGCTGCGTCTTCTCATGCTGATTCGCGCCGCCCTCCTGTTGGGCCGTGAGGTCGGCGCCGTCAGCCAGCTTTCCGGCGGCGATCTCTCGAAAGTCTTCCGGCTGCATCTTGCCGATGGCGGAACGGCCATCGCCAAGCAGGTGCCGCTGGTCGCGGTCGAGGCCCGCATGTTGCGCGCCTTGGCGGAGCGCGGCGTGCGGGTGCCTGCCGTGATCGCGCAGGATGGCGATCTCCTCATCATGGAGGATGTCGTGGCGACGCCAGGCCCGGCACGATCCTGGGCGGACCTCGCCGAACTGCTCGATATTCTTCATGGCAGTGCCGGAACCCATTATGGCTGGGACGAGGATTATGCCTTCGGTCCTGTCGTGATCAGCAATCGTCCCGCGTCGGATTGGGTGTCCTTCTGGGCCGATCAACGCTTGCGCTGTCATCTGCCCTTCCTCGATTTTACGCTGGGGGCGCGGATCGAAGCGCTCTGCGATCGTCTGGGTGACCTGATCCCCTCGAAGCCGGTGCCGGCTCTCCTCCACGGGGATCTGTGGACCGGCAATATCCTGTTCGACGGTCGCCGCGTCGCAGCGCTGGTCGACCCGGCCTGCTATCATGGCGATCGCGAGGTCGATCTTGCCATGCTTGGCCTGTTCGATCAGCCACCCGCGGCCTTCTTCGAGGCCTGTTGTCTGGAGCCTGGTTGGGAGCGGCGGCAGCCGGTCTATCGGCTCTGGCCACTGCTGGTCCATCTGCGGCTCTTTGGGGAGGCCTATGCCCGGCAGGTCGGCGCCTGCCTTGGGGAACTGGGTTTCTGATCGCGCCTTCGGCGCCCATCATGCTACAGGAGCGCTGAAGCTCGGAGCATGACCATGGCGACATTCGAGAATCGCGATCTTCATCTGGTGAAGAAGGCGCTGTGTCTCAGCGTCCTCGTCATCGAGCGGCAGCCTGAAGGGCCGTTCCGGCCGGATTCAGACCTTTCAGATTTCAAGGATCTGGCTGATCGGCTTTTCTCGGGTGACACGGAATTCAGCCACTATATGCGCTCGGCGCATCTCATCCTGAATGGCGGGCCGGGCTGACGCGCTCTGCTCGGGGCGACCGTTGTCTGGACGGCATCTCGTTGATGCCTGACAGGGCCTGCGCCACGATGACGCTGAGCGTATTTATCGGCCCGGTGCTTGAGATCCGCGATCGGACGTCATCCCGGCTCTCTATTTTTAGGTTGCGGCGCATGGCGCCCGTCTCCTCGCGTGGAACGTGCCTTGCTTTAGGGCCTATGCGCCGTGACCTCGACGACGTCGCCTTCGGTGAAGGCCGTTATTTTCCTTCCAAAATGGCGCCTGTCATGCGGTCCCAGGTGCAGGCCGCGACTTGCGCCCCAAGTTTGAAGCCTTCGGTCGAGATCTGTTCGCCGCCGGCAGCGAACACGTCGAAGGTGGTGTTCTCCGGGGTGCCTGCAAGGCTGCAAAGTGCGCGGGCGGCGCGCTCCAGGGGAGATTTTGCCATTGAGGGATAGTAGCAGGATATTGCCTGTTGGCCAGCGAGCCACTTGATTGCGACACACTGACCGATTGCGAAGGGGGGACATTTTGACCGACGATGTGGGGGACACAGCCGTCCCGTTGACAGAGGCCGTGGCAGGATCGTCTGGAGCGCCCCAGACCCGCGATTATTTCGCCGAGATGTATGTTGCCGGCGTGCTCGCCGATGCTGGCTGGGATGTCTATTTCCCGCGTCGCGACAAGGGGTTCGACATGATCGTCAGCCGTCCCGCCGGTGCATCGACGATCGTTCGCCCTGTTCAGGTGAAGGGCAAATATGCGACCGACGAGAAGACCGACAAGGCGAGCTACGGCTATGTCGGGCGCGTCACCGCTTTTCACGACGATATGATCCTCGCCATTCCCTATTTCACCTCGCAAAGCCTCGGTGCCCCGATGCTGATAGCGTGGATGCCGCGCGGAGAGATCAAGCAGCATAGCAAGGGCTGGCGATGTGAACCCGCGCGGTTCGTGGGTGGCGTTCCCGAGGCGCGGCCAGGATACGCTCATTTCTTCGGCGCTGCGGGACTAAGCGTGTTCGAGGCGCAGGTCGGGATTTCGATTATCCAGACCGCTTAGTCGTTACCCATTTCCTGATGGTGCAGGCGCGTCTCCCCTTACGGGGACCGGGCTTTGCTCCGCGTGCCGCTCCGTCGAGCCGGCTGCGCCGTCTCGCCCCTGCGGGCGACAATCCCTGACGCGGATGCGGTCACCGCGCTGCGCGCGCCGGCGCTGGTTGTTGCCGATCCGGCCAAAGCGGTGCGGGCGTCGCTACCCTCTAGGCCCGCCGCGGCGGGCTTCAAGCCGGCAAGCCGGCTCCTCCACTTCGTTCCGGTCCTGCGGATGCCGCCCGCCTCTGACGACGGGCCTGCCGGTTCGCTCTTGCCGCCCACCCCGCTTCGTCCGGGCCGGTGGTGTTTGTAAAGAGAAGGAACCAAGTCATGGAACTCAAGCATATCGACATCGCCAATCTTTCCGTCTCGACCGCCAATATGCGGGGCGTGAAGAAGACGCCTGACCTTGCCAACATCCTGCCTTCCGTCAGAGCGCGGGGCATCCTCGTGCCGCTGATCGTGCGGCAGAATGGCAGCCCGGAAACCTACGAGATCGTCGCGGGCAAGCGGCGCTATCATGCCGCCCTTGTCGTCGCGGAGGAAAATGGCGGCATCGATCCGCTCCCCTGCGCCGTGATTGCGGCGGGAGACGATGCGGCGGCGCTGGAGACTTCGCTCATTGAAAATATCGCGAGGTTGGACCCCGATGAGGTGACGCGCTGGGAAACCTTCACCCGTCTCGTCAAGGAAGGACGGACGCCCGAGGATATTTCCAACACCTTCGGCCTTACCGCCTTGCAGGTAAAGCGGACCCTCGCGCTCGGCAATCTGTTGCCGCGCATCCGGGGCCTCTATCGGGCCGAAAGGATCGACGCGACCACCGTGCGGCATCTGACCCTTGCCTCCAAGCCGCAGCAAAAGGCATGGCTTGCCCTGCTCGACTATGAGGATGCCTATGTGCCCACTGGCCATCGTCTCAAGGAATGGCTTTTTGGCGGGACCAGCATTCCGACCAGCGCGGCGATCTTCCCGCTCGAAGACTATAAGGGCGAGATTGTCGCGGACCTGTTCGGGGAGGACAGTTTCTTCGCCAATGTCGACCAGTTCTGGGAGGCGCAGATGGCCGCTATCGAGGCCAAGGCGGAAAGCTATCATGACGAAGGCTGGACCGATGTCGTCACGCTTGAGCCGGGAGCCTATTTCCATGGCTGGGAACATGAACATTGCCCCAAGAAGAAGGGCGGCCGGGTCTATATCAGCATCGACCATCGCGGCGGCGTCAGCTTCCATGAGGGCTATGTCACCACCAAGGAAGCGCGTAGGCAAGAGAAGGGGGAGAGCATCGAGCGTCCGGCGCGCCCGGAACTCAGCGCCCCGCTCACCGACTATGTGAACCTCCATCGTCATGCGGCGGTGGCGGCGAAGGTTGCCGAAACTCCCGCCGTCGCGTTGCGGCTGATGGTCGCCCATGCCATCTGCGGTTCCGTCCTGTGGCGGGTCGAGCGTCAGTCGCAAAAGAGCAGGAACGATGCGACCAGCGAAAGCGTCGAAAGCTGCCTTTCGGAAGGTTCGACCGACTTCTTCCGGCGCGAGGCACTGGCGATGCTCGCGCTGGACGAGGATGAACCGGCCCTCGTCGGATGCGATGCCGAAATCGTGCCCCTCTTCGCAAGGCTCATGGCGCTGCCCGACAAGGACGTTCTTGCCGTGCTCTCGGTGGTGATGGCCGAGTCGCTCCAGTCGGGAACCAAGCTGATCGAATTGCTGGGCAGCCAGCTGGAGGTCGATATGGCGCAGGTCTGGGAGGCGGACGACGCCTTTATCGAGCTGCTGCGCGACAAGGAGTTGGTCGGTCATCTGCTTGCCGATGTGGTCGGGGCCGAGGTGGCGGCGTCGAACGCGAAGGAGAGCGGCAAGGTCCAGCGCGGGATCATCTTCAACTGCCTCCACGGGGTTATGGGATGGGAGAAGTGCGAGGGCTGGGTGCCCCGCTGGATGAGCTTCCCGCCGAGCGCCTATACCGGCCGGGGCGGGGTTGCTCCGGTCGATCAATGGGCGGCGCTGGAGGCCGCGCTCGCACCGGCACCGGAACAGCCCGAAGAAGCGGAAGGGCCGGTAACGCCCGATGCGGTCGAACCCGCCGACGCGGCGGATGAAGCCGCAGCCGACCCCGCGACGGACGAGGACGAAGGGCCGGAACAGCTGGCCGCTTGAACACCACGGGGCATGTGGCGGCACGTTCCGCCGCCTGCCTTTTTCGCGTGAAAGGAACCGCATCATGGCTGCCCGCAGGCCCGAAGGCTGCATGGCCGACCGCTTCCGCATCGGCCTCGCCACCCTCAACTATCTCCCTCGTATTACCTATTATCTCCATGTGAAGGACGACTTCACCTTTCCCGAAATCGCCTTCCGCATCGGCTGCTCGGTCTGGGATGTCGAGGAGCATTTTGCCGCCGCGCTCGCCCATCTCGACAAGGCGGTCCACCCCGAAGGCTGATGCCGGGTGTGGGCCTGCCGTCCAGTTACCGATCCGGTGTCCCGTCCAGATAAAAGCTTCGAGCAGGCATTGCAGAGCGCTGCGAGTGGCAGCGCGAAGAGGTCGGGCGGCCACCGCGCCTGGGCGCGGTGATGTTTGTCGGGTGGTTTGACCGGCTTCCGGGGAGGCGGGGGTGGGCGTCGCTACCCTTTAGGCCCACCGCGGCGAGCCGCAAGCCGGGGCTAAAGCCCCAACTCCTCCACTGCGTTGCGGCCCTTCGGGTGCGGCCCGCCTCGGTCGGTGGGCCTGCCAGTTCGCTCCTGCCGCCCACCCCCGCCTTTCCGGCAGCCGGTGCGGTATGAAGGGAGTAAGGAAGATGGAAAATCAGCATAAAGTGCAGCGCTTCGGTTCCACCCTCTACGCCGAGGTGACGGATCGCATCATTGCCGAACTGGAGGCGGGAACCCTGCCATGGGTCAAGCCTTGGGATGATGGCAGGGCGACGCTTGGCCTGCCGCGCAACGCCGGAACCAGACGGCGCTATTCAGGCATAAACATACTCATCCTCTGGAGCACCCTGTTCGAGCGAGGCTACCAGTCGCAGGGCTGGCTTACCTATCGGCAGGCGGTCGCGCTTGGGGGACATGTCCGCAAAGGCGAGCAGGGCACGACCGTCTGCTATGCCGACAAGTTCACGCCCAAGGCCAAGGACGGCGAGTCTGTCAAAGAAGGCGACGAGGCGCGGCAGGTCGCTTTCTTGAAGCGGTTCACGGTCTTCAATCTTGACCAGATCGAGGGGGTGGAAGTTGAACCCGCCCCGACCATCGGCACGAATAATGAGGCGGTCCTGATCCCCCGCGCACAGGCGTTGATCGATGCGACCGGCGCGGAAATCCGCATCGGCGGGAGCGACGCCTATTATGCCCCCGCCACCGATCACATCTGCGTTCCCCCGCCCGAAGTCTATTATGAACCGATCAACTGGTATCGGACGGTCCTGCATGAATTGACCCATTTTTCGGGGCATCGTTCGCGCCTCGACCGCCTGCCCAAGACCGGATTCGGCAGTCCCGATTATGCCCGCGAGGAACTGATCGCGGAAATGGGGAGCGCCTTCCTTTGCGCCGAATTGGGGATCGTACCGACCGTTCGGCATAGCGACTATCTGGGGTCTTGGCTTTCCGTCCTTCGCGAGGATGCCCGCGCCATCTTCCGCGCCGCCAGTCAGGCGAGCAAGGCCGCCGACTTTCTTCTGGGCTTCCTTCCACCGGCGCAGTCGGGCGAGGAAGCGATGACCATCGAGGGGAGGTCCTCCTCAGACACGTGGCTGAGGAGGACGGCATGATCCTCCTTGAACCCCAGCACATCGCCGCCCTTCAGGCGAACACCGCAGCGCGCCGCGCGGCGCAGGAGAGGGGTGAACGGGAGCCGGACCCGGTCCCGGTGGTCAAATTCTTCAATCCGATGGGCGCGGCGACATGGCTTGTGACCGAGCTGTGCGAGGATGGCGTCGCAGGGAGTCACGTGCCTCCCCGCGACTTGTTCGGATTGGCTGACCTTGGCTTTGGCTGTCCCGAAATGGGCTATTTCAGCCTCACGGAGATAACGGCCCTTCGCCTTCCCTTTGGGCTTCGGATCGAGCGGGACATCGGCTTTGATGGCCTTGTTCCGCTGTCCCTTTGGGCGGACGCCGCGCGGGTCGCGGGTTCCATCATCCAAGCCCAACCCCTCATCTGGGCCATCGCCGGAAACCTCCCGGACGAACCCGAGAGCGGCAAGGCCAGAGACTGAATACGGCACCGAGGCGGGATCGCTGACAGCGATCCCGACCTCTTCAAATCTTGAACACAAAGGATGGGAGAAAAACCGTGACCCCCTATTTCAACGACAATGACGCGGCCAATGGGGGCGGTCCTCTATCGACCCTTCGGGCGGAATTCGAGGAAGCCACCGCCGACGCGCATCGCCGTTGCGGCCTATCCTATGAATTTTATGTCCGCCTTTTTAGCGCCGAAGCCGAACCGCTGCTGGCAGCCATCGATCCCGCTTTACGAACCGACGCCATCCAGATTGCCGCCGAGTTCGGCTATTATGACGGTGAGGAAGAACCGGACTGTGGGCCGGGCGTCTGCACGCTGACTGGCATTGACGACTATTGCTGTCCCTGCGGCGGCATCCCTGACGGCCGGTGATCCGCCTCGCTCGCGTTTCGTGCGGTCCCGCCGGTCCGCACGGCGCTACGCCTCGGCGGGGAGGCCAACACATAGATACTTTCACAAAAGTCCCATGATGGCAGACCGCCTTCACCCGCCTCAAGGATCGGTGGCCCCTCCAATTTAGTTGCCGCCGCTACCACGCTTCGCGCGGCGGCGGCGGCAACTAAATCGGTTCCTCCACCGCCCGCTGCGCGGTCGCCGGCTGCGCCGGCGCTCCTTGACCCGGGCTTGTCGGCCCGCCGCCGAACCTCCCGTCTTTTCCAGATGAAGGAGGCTCCCATGCAGATGAATGCCGCTTACAACCACAGCGCTTTTCTCGCCGCACTCCGCAACGCCGAACGTCGCGCCGCTGCGAGTTACTTCGACCAGCATGTCCTGGATGACGGAGAGCAGGGCTATGTCGCCATCGACGAGGGGGATTATTCGACGCTGCCCGATACGCTCATCGAGCGGATCGTCCACACCGCACCGGGTAGGCTCGTCGACGAAATCTGAACGAGGGGAGGTGCCGTACGCCCCTCCGGCTTATGCTTTCTCAGGGGCACGGCCATGGGGACGTCGAGCCCCCATTGCCCTTGTTCCAAAGAGGCCCGCGCCTTCCGGCTCGAAGCCTGCGCAGCGCGGGATCGCGCTACGAAGAGGGGACGCACGCCGGGGGCGTTTTGTAATGCACCGTACGCACGGGTGCTGCGAGCACGAATCGCAAGCATTTGCGCAGTTTTCTGGCCGAATACGCGTCGTCGCCTGATGGCACTGATTGACGCCGCCCGGCACGCTTTGGCTGACGTTTCGGATGGCCGAGTGGCTAAGTCGTTGATCTGCCTTGGCACCGTTTGGCTGCCGCTCTGACTACATGTAATCAATTGAGATCAGGTTGAAATTCCGATATAAGGCCATTGCTTCATCACGATTGGCCAGGCGACGAACAGGAGTTCGGCGCTTGCCCAGAGTTACCATCAGGTTCAAGGACGCGCTCTTCGGGCGTCTTGTCGTCGGCGCTCAGGCGGCCGGCTCGACCATCCCCGACTATGTCCGGGATATCCTCAACCGCTATGAAGGCATGGATGCGGCCGGCTATCATGGCCGCTTCGACGAGGTGCAGGCGACCCTCATCCAGGTCTTCGCCATCCTCGCCGCATCGGTTGGCACACGCCGGCCGGATATCCTCCAAAAGGGGATGGAAGATGCCCGCGCCCTGCTCCTGGAACGGGGCCTTCTCGATCCCGAGGAGGTGAAATCATGAGCATCTTCCGGAACGACACCTTGGGTTCCTGGACGAGGGGCGGGCAGGCCATTGTCCACAATGTCCGCATGACCACGCAGGTCTTCTTCCAGACCCTGCTGGCGGGGCTCGCCATCTGGATCGGTGGAACCATCTGGTATGTGCTGGAGAAATCCACCGACTATCAGCGCTTCGTGGCGGTCAAGATCGCCGAGGCGACGCTCAAAAGCGATGTGCCCGGCGGCGCGCCGGTCCTCTTTCGGACCCAATCGGGTCGCCAATATTGGACGACGTCCGATGCTTTGCTCGGCTCCCGCATCGCCAAGAAGACCCTTCAGGCGATGGAGCATCATCTGGTTTATGGCGCCGCTCTGGCGGGCGCCTTCGCCCTGCTGATGCTGGCCTGGGCCTGGTTCTATTTTACCAGAACGGGGAAGGGCCTTGGTTCCAATCAGTTCCTCCGTGGTGCGCGCTTTGGCACCGCGCGGCAACTCCGGCGGCAATTGTGGCGCAGCCGGAAAGGAAGCTTTGCGATCGGCGGCGTGCCCGTCCCCGACGCCTTCGAGCCTGAACATATCCTCATTTGCGGTGCGCCCGGCACCGGCAAGACCAACATCATCGTCAAGATGCTGGATGGCATGCGCAAGCAGGGCAAGCGGGCGATCGTCTATGATACCGCCGGCACCTTCGTCGAGAAATTCTACCGGCCCGGTCACGACATTCTGCTCAATCCGCTGGACGAGCGCGCCGACTGCTGGTCGCCGTGGGTCGATGTGCCGCGCGACTATCATTATGACCAGATCGCGGAGTCCACGATCCCCGAAAAGGGCGGCGACCCTTTCTGGGCCAAGGCGGCGCGCGGCACGCTGGTCGCGGTCCTGCGCAAGCTCGCCCGGCATGAGCGGACGCTGGTGTCCGCGCTCCTGGAAACGGTGCTGCGCAGCCCCCTGAAGACGCTCGCGAGTTTCGCAGAAGGCACCGATGCCGCGGCCTTCATCTCGATGGAAGGCGACAGAACGTCGGCCGGCATTCGCGCAGAGCTGGCGTCGGTGATGCGCAGCTTCTCCTATCTGGACGATACCGCCGATGGTTTCTCGATCCGGGACTGGGTCGCCAATGAGGAGGATGACAGCTGGCTCTTCATCACCGTGAAGGCGGACCAGCTTCCTTCGCTACGTCCCCTCGTGACCGTCTGGCTCGACATCGCGATCAGCGCCATCATGAGCCTGTCGCCCGACCGCAAGCGACGCCTCTATTGCGTCATCGACGAGCTTCCCACACTTCAGAAATTGCCATCGCTCAGCGACTTCCTCGCCCGGGCGCGCAAATATGGCGGATGCGGCATATTGGGGTTCCAGTCCTACCCGCAACTGGAGGCTACCTACGGCATCCAGGACGCCGCGGCGATCACCGGCTATTGTTCGACCTGGGTGGCGCTGCGCGCCAACGATACGTCTACCGCAAAGCATGTTTCCGAAAATCTGGGGCAGGTCGAACAGGTCGAGGCCAATGAGGGCATGTCCTATGGCGTCAACGATATGCGGGATGGGGTCAACCTGTCGCGGATGCAGGTGACCCGCCCGCTGGTGATGCATACCGAGGTCACCAATCTTCCCAATCTCGCGGGCTTCCTCCGGTTCGGCCGTAACCTCCCCGTCGTCCGTTTTTCCGATAGCTACAATGCTCTGCCCAGCCCGGAGGCCGCGTTTGTCGAGCGGCTGGTGCCGCCCGTTCGTCTCGCCCCGGAAGAGGAAGACAAGTCCGTCTCGACGCCGTCAGGATCGCCACCCAAGCGGCAGCGGCCGAAGAAGGCCGAAGCGCCCGAATTCCCGCTCGAAGCGGACGAGGGCAGCACGCCCGCGCATGACGAGGTCAGCCCGGAAGAACGATCAATTGACCCCGGCGAGGGTGAAGCCGGAAACGAGGATAGGGGACTTCCACGGCTCCTCGGGCGCGCAAGCGGTTTTCGCCTACGTCAACATGGCCGCGCATCGGGCGACCGTAATGATGCGAGGCCGGCATGATGCATCCGCGCCGCCTGAAGGGTTCGCCTGGCAATATCGCACGCTACTACGCGATTGGGGATTATTATACGAAAGGCGAGGCGGAACGGTCATCCTGGGGCGGGACTCTGGCAAGTGAACTCGATCTATCCGGTGAGGTTGATCCTGAAACCTTTCGCACCCTGCTCGCCGGCAAGGTCGCGGGGCAGCAACTCGGTCGCCATCGCGCTGACGGCATCCAGCATCATCCCGGCTGGGACTTTGCGATCAGCGCGCCCAAATCCGCTTCGGTGATGGCGCTGGCCTTGGGGGACGAGCGCATCGTCCAGCTCCATGAACGCGCTGTCGATGTCGCGCTCGCCTATCTGCAGGAGCATGCCCAACTGCGAAAGCGGGAGGAGGGAAGCATCATCCATGAGACGACCGGCCGATTGCTGTGGGCGCGGTTTACCGAGCATGCGAGCCGCGAACTCGATCCCCATCTCCACACCCATGTCGTCGTCCTCAATATGACCAACGGGCAAGAGGGCGATCCGATGGCGAGCCTGGAAACCCGCGCCATGTATGCCGAGCAGATGACCAGCGGGCAGATCTACCGGAATGAACTCGCCCATGGCCTGCGCGAGCTTGGCTATGAGATCGACTTCGATCCGCGCCGGGGTCTCTTCGAAATCAGGGGCGTTCCCAAGGCCCTGATCGAGGAGATGTCGCGGCGCGCGGAGCAGATCAATGAACATGCTGCCGAGCATGGCCTTGTCGGCCAGGCGGCGCGTCGCCAATCCTTCTACGCGACCCGTGGTGCCAAGGTGACAATCGGGATCGATACGCTGCTCATCCAGTGGCGTGGGCGGCTGGGGTTACATGAAAAGCCGCTTGAAGCAGTGAAGGAAGGTGCAAGCCAAGTGGGCGAGCATCCTGTTCCGGTCGATCGAGCCGATGCCGCCCGCGCCGCTCTGTTCGGGATAAGGCAGTCGGATGGCAAGGAGGCAGTGAACCCGCTCGGCCGCCTTTATTCCACGGGGCTTGCATCCCATGTCGGTGAGGTCCGGTTTCGGGATTTGCGGACCCTGATCGATGCGCATGAGGAAAGGCGCAAGCTGCTGGCGACGCGTGGCCAGACGGGGGACGAGATTCTGACTCGGGGCCGGACGACCCGCCGGACGGCGCGGCTGGAGCAGTCGCTCGCCATGCATCTGGCGCTCGCCGTCGGGGACGGACGGCCTGTGGCGAGCGCCGATCGTCTGCTTCCCGTGCTGGAACGGGCGGGGCTTTCTCCGGAGCAGGAACAGGCGCTGGTGGACATGGCGACGTCGCGGGACCGAGTGACCGGCGTTCACGGTGTGGCGGGAGCAGGAAAGTCAACGCTCGTCCGTTCGCTGAAAGACGCTGCGTTGCCGGGGACGACCCTCATCGCCCTGGCGCCGACATCATCTGCGGCCGCCGAATTGGGGGAGAAGGCGCAGATCGAGTCGCGCACGGTCGCGAGCCTTCTGGCGGGCGGCGGTTATGGGATCAGCGGCAACCATGTGCTGGTCCTCGATGAGGCAGGACAGCTTGGGAGCCGCCAGGCCTTGCGCGTTCTGGAGATCAGCCGTGCCACCGGCGCTCGCCTCATTCTCTTGGGCGATAATAAGCAGACCGGGGCGATCGAGCAGGGCAAGGCCTTCTGGCTTATGCAGAAGCTGGGCATGGAAACTGCCGAGCTGACCGAATCGCGCAGGCAGGAAACAGAGGCGATGCGAGAAGCTGTCGCGCATGCGCGGGCGGGGGATTATGCTGCCTCGATTGGTCGGCTCGACAAGGTGGTGGGCGGTGATGATGCCGCCACGCTGGCTGGAGGCGTGGTCGCGGAGTGGACGCGTCTCAGCCCCAAAAGCCGCGCTGCGACCAACATTCTCGTTCTCGACAATGCGTCACGCCTCATAGTGAACAGCAAGATCAGGGAGGTCCTCCAGCGCGAGGGTGTCGTTGCAGCCGAGGAGGCCCGCCTTCAGGTCCTGACGCCCGGCGGGCTGAGCGATCAGGAAAAGCGACTGGCGCGATTTTATTCGGGAGGCCAGGTGGTGACCTTCGGCCGCGATCAGCCAGGAACGGGGCTAGGGCGGGATAGTGAATATCGCGTCGCAGGAGTGGTTCGGGACGGTCGAGGTCGGCAACTGGTCCGGTTGGTGGATGAGCAGGGACGCGTCCATCTATGGGATCCCCGCACGGCCAAATCCTCGCAGGTCAACGTCTTCATGGACGAGAAGAGAAACCTCAGCGAAGGCGACCGCATCCAGTGGCGCCTGGCGTCCCGCGAACTCCAGCTTAAAAATGCGGAGCGAGGGACGGTCGAGAAGCTCGAGGGCTCGCTGGCAACGATCCGCTGGGATCGCGGCAAGCGAGTTCAGATGGTCGACCTCTCACGGCACAAGACCTGGGATCATGGCTATGCCGAGACCATATATTCGGCACAGTCCAAGACCTATGACAGGGTCTATGTTCTGGCGCCGGTCGGGTCGCCGCTGGTGAACGCGCAGAATTTCTACACGGCGATCACCCGCGCCCAATATGGGGTGAAACTTTGGACGCAGGATCCCCAAAAGCTGGTCGAGCGGCTCGCAGAACGATCAGGTGAAAAGACGTCAGGCCTCGAAGGACTTGGGCGCCTGGAGCGCGATCATCGCGACCGAATGGTCGCGCGACAAGGACCGCATCTTCAGCAACTGAAGGAGGATCAGGACAGGGAGAGACGCCTGCGCAGCGATCGCCGGCTTGAGCGCGAGCTTTGGGCTCGAAGCACAAGACCCAGAGGCGTGGCCGACAAGCTCGCCGCGCGTGCTCAACAGGTTTTCGAGGCGCTCGATCAGCATCTTCAATCTTTGCTGAGCGACCGTCACGGCAATCGGGACACGACTGCCCCTGAGCGCGAGCAGCAGACCCGCGACAATGGAAGGGAGGGCGGCCGTGGTCTGGATCGCTGATCGACGTTGGATCTGCATCGCCATACTGGTGCTGATGGCGGCATTACCTTTCGAAGGCGCTGTAGCGGCAAGGCCGCTGGAACCCGAGGTGGCTCGGTGCATCCGGCAGGCGGCACGCGGCCAGCCCTGGCTCGAAAAGACGCTCTGGGGCTTGCGCGATCAGGAAGCCGGCTGGATCGGTGCGGAAATCCTGAACAGCAACGGAAGCCATGATCTGGGGCCGCTCCAGATCAACAGCTGGTGGGTGCCGAGAATTGCAGTGCTGCTGTCTCGCCGCGAGGGTGAAGTCCGGCGCTGGCTCCAATTTGATCCCTGCTTCAACGCCGAGGCGGCGCGCTGGATATTCCTCGACGCGCTCAGGACGGGTGGCAGTTACTGGAAGGCAGTGGGTATCTATCATAGCCCGAACGGTGCCCGCCAACGTCGCTATGCTGCCCTGGTCGCGGTTCACCTGCACAAGCGGTTCGGGGCCGATGTGTTTGGGAGGCGGCTCGTCAGGCTGGCGCGGCCATGTCCCTGACTGTATTCTGGGGGCCTTCTCCCCTGGAAACGGAGGCGGTATGTCGAAATCCCTGCAAGACCGTGCGTTAGCGGAGACGCAGAAACGGCAATCTCAACGGCACGCGGCATTCCATGCACCAATGAGGCTTCGCGCTTATTGCTCCTGCAGCGCACCAGTTCCGGGGGCAAGCGCGTCGCTGATCATCGCCGCCAATGTTTCTTCGGCGCGACCACGCGCGGCTGCGTCCTTGGATTCCAGATCATGCCGCAGCCATTGGGGCGCGCGTTCAATCACCTTTAAAATCGTGGCACTCATTTGATCGTTCATTTGGCAAGCCTATGACGGTGGAACGACGCCGGCGCAACATAGCAAAGCTTGCCAGTTCTGAGACCGGGCTGCTCCGGCATTGCACCTATTTCGACCAGGTAATCCTGGCCCAGGTGCGATTCGAAACGGGCTGGCTCGCGCGATTCTCGACAAAACAAACTGGAAAAGGACACCGATATGACCCCCCTGCCGGTCGAATTGCCAGAATGCTGCGCGATGCCGTGGCGTCAACACCTTGACGGCTGGTGCGGCACATTGCCAACTTGCTTCGCAAGTGGATCAAATTGTCGTGGACCTGTAAGACTTGTTGTGCAAATAGCGGAACATAAAGAAGATATGGGTCGCTTCGGTTTGTCAGGTGAAGCAATTTGCCTGAGTTGAAATTGGGGCAATAGCGGCATTTCCTGGGGTCACGAAATGCCGATTTCGATGCGGGTGCATCGGAAGGCGTCATCTGCCTGTTGCATGAATTATGCAGCGTTGCGCTTGGGCGCGCGGCGCGGTGTTGGTGTGCCTGTTCAGGGCTGTTGCGTCCGCCAGGATGCGAACAGTTCGCGGATAGGGATGCCGCGTACTGGGGGGTGTAATGCGGTTCATGATCCGCGCGATACTTGTCGCGCTCGTTTGCGCTGCCATGGGCTGTGCGCCTGCCGGCGCGCAGGGCAGATTATCTACTGCCACCACTGCCGGGTATGATGGGCGCGGAATAGAAATCCTGTCCGGTGTCTTCGGACGTATCGGCAAGGCGCGTAAGCTCGACATCGTCGAAAGGGCCCAATCCTTGTGTGGAACGGGCGCGAACAGCTGCCAGCTATTCTGCTCGGAGACCAGTTTCGGGCGCTATAGCCTGGGCCGCAAGCCGATCTGCCGGATCACCTGGCGTTGCCCCGATGGCAATGTCCACGCGATCGAGGCGGCGAAGGAAGAGCCTATGCTGATGCGGTGTTCCCGGCGTGCGAGGATCGAACCGGCAGTGGATGAACTGCCGCCGCTGACCTACACGCCGCCGGGGCGCTGATGAGGAAGCCGTTTCTGGCCGCAGCCGCGATTTGCGCAGCGGTATCCGGCTGTGCCGGACCGCGCGTGCCGTTCACCCACCGCCATCCGCCTACCTCGCGGCATCGGGAGGAAGCGGGCGATTGGCGGCTTGAAATCCGGCGCGACAAATTCACCGGCGAAATCGCTTGCCGGCTTTACGCGCGCAAGCACAAGGCAATCTTCCTTGGCGGCGCGGTTGCTTTCCGTTTCCACAAGGACTGGAATACCGGACGGGCGATCTACCGGCTTGATGGTCACGCGCCGCGCCATTGGCGCGAGGATATACCCGAGCTCATCCGCATTGGCGCGCCCTTCGAGCGCGGCGGGATAGATAATCCGGGGCAGGGGCTGGTGTGGATTCCCTACAGGCGCCTGGAAGAGGCCAATAGCATTGCGATCGAGGCTCGGCCCGATCGCGCCCCGGTCACCTTCCATTTCCGGGGCTTGAAGGGTCTCTATCGATCAGCTGTCGATCAGGGCTGCTCGCCCGACAGTCGCTTTGTCGGATGAAGGGCGCATGCGCAAAGCCGGTTCAGCCCTTTTTGATGGGCCTCGCGCTCGTCCCAGCCTTCGGATCGTCCCCATGGCTGGCAGCATATGCGGCGCCTGCTCGTGCCTACCCGGCCCGTGCCGACGGCGCCACGCGGGTTTCGGAAAAATGGCGCTTGCCGAAACTCGACGTGCCTGCCGAGCCGATCCCGACCGAAACGCTGGCCGATGCGCTCGATGCGGCCTATCGCAGTGCGCCGGCGCTTCAAGCCCGCCGTTATGATTTGAGAGCAAGCGACGAGGATTATGCGCAGGCTCTGGCTGAACTGCGCCCCACCGTGCAGGCGCAGATAAGTGGCAGCTACAGCAAAACGGTTCCCGGGCGAACCACGCAGGCGGATCGCCCACTGGCCGACCGTCTGGCGTCACCCATCATCACGACCAACAATGCCGCCGCCGAGATGATCGTCGATCAGCCGCTTTATACCGGCGGCAAAGCCAGCGCCGATGCGGCGGTGGCGCGTGAGGCGATCCACGCGGGACGCGAGGAACTGCGGGCAACGGAGGGCGATCTGTTCCTGCGGGTGATTACCGCCTATGCCGACGTGCGCCGCGATAGTGCGACACTCGCGCTGCGCAAGGCCAGTGTCACCCAGCTGGAATCGACCTTCTACGAAGTGACAGCCCGCCGCCAGGCCGGGGAACTGACCCGCACCGATATCGCCCAGGCATCTACCCAAGTTGATGCCGCGATTGCGACCTCCAACCTCACCGAGCAACAGTTGCAGCAGGATCGTTCGGCCTTCGCCGCGCTGGTGGGGCATGATCCCGGCATATTGGCGCCGGAGCCGTCCTTGCCGCAGCTGCCGCACTCGCTCGATGCGGCGTTCGATCTCGCGCAAAGGCTCAATCCTGGCCTTACCCAGGCGATCGCGACCGAGCGCGCTTCCCGCGCGCGGATCGCGACCGCCAAGGCGGAAGGCCATCCGCGCGTTTCGCTTCGTGGGACGGCGCGCCTCGGCGGCCAGGCAGCGCCCTTCTCCCTGCACAATGAGGACCAGGAATTTGCAGGGCAAGCGGTCCTGACCATCCCACTCTGGCAGGGCGGGCGGACCAGTTCGCTGGTCGCGCAAGCGCGCGATCGTAATTCAGGGGATCGCGAGCGGATCGAGGAAGCGCGCCGCGTCATGGTGCAGGCCGTGGTGGACGCCTGGAACGGGGTGGCGACCGCGCAGCGCAATCTGGTCGTGCAGCAAGCCCAACTCGCATCCGCCCGCGTTCTCGACGAGGGCACTTTCCAGGAATATCGGGCGGGACTTCGCTCGACCTTCGACGTGCTCTTCGCGCATGGATCATTACGCGATGCGGAAATCGCGCTAGTTTCCACCCGGCGTGACCTTTACGTCGCGCAGGCCACGCTACTGCGGCAGATCGGCCTCCTTGAAGCGCGTTCGATCCTGACTGAGACGCCGCTCTATGATCCGGCGGTCAATACGCGCGCGGCGGCCCGCCGAAACGCTCTCCCGTTCGATCCGGCGCTGCGCAGCTTGGATCGTGTCGCGCAGCCTGAAGCGACCCAGCGCGGACTGGAGCAACCTTCCTTGCCTGACCGCAAACCCGAGATGATGCCCGCCACACCGATGCCGTCCGTGCCCATAACCACAACGCCCGCTCTGCCGCCCTTGCCTGGCACCGTCGGCGCACCCAGACCCGCTCATGGGCGCAAACGCCCATGAGCGCGGACTACACCGCGGCGCCGCCCGAGCCTGAGCAGACGATCGGCCTGGCGAGCGACGAGAGTGGCCTGGTCGCCTTTGCTGCACTGCTGGCGATGCACCGCATTGCCGTCGATCCGGCGCAGATGCGCCATAGCCTCGGGCATTATCGGGCGATCGAGAGCGAGGATCTGCTGCGCCTGGCCAAGATGCAGGGCAAGGAAGCGGGTATTCGCGCGCGTTCGGTTCGCAGCAGCTTCGACAAACTCGAGCGCATGCCGGTGCCCGCGCTGGCCAATGGACCCAATGGCTGGTTCCTGATCGGGCGGGTCCAGGGCGGCGAGGCGCTGATCCAGCTTGCCTTGCCGCAATCGGGCGCCGATGGTTCGGCGATCCGCAAGGTCGATCGGGCAGCGCTTGAGGCGATGTGGTCGGGCGAGCTGGTGCTGCTGACGACGCGGGAGAATGTCGCGGGCCAGGCTGGAAAATTCGACGTAACCTGGTTCATTCCGCAGATCGTCAAATACCGCCGGCTCATCGGCGAGGTTCTGCTCATCACCCTCGCGCTCAACCTGCTGGGCCTCGCCGCGCCGTTGTTCTTCCAGAACGTCGTCGACAAGGTGCTGGTCCATGACACGTTGGATACGCTGACCGTGCTCGCCATCGGCTATGTCGCGGTATCGCTCTGGGAGACCGCCTTCGGCTGGCTGCGAACGCGGCTTTATTCGCGGACCAGCCAGAAAATCGACGTTGAGCTCGGTGCTCGCCTGTTCCGTCATCTCCTCGGCCTGCCGATCGGCTATTTCGAGGCGCGGCGGGTGGGCGACATCGCCATGCGCGTCCGCCAGCTCGAAACGATCCGGGAGTTCCTCACCAACGCTTCGCTGACCGTGCTGGTCGATCCCGTATTCACGGTCGTGTTCCTGGGCGTCATGTGGATCTATTCGGTCAAGCTTTTCGTGATCTCGGTGCTGACCATCCCGGCCTATATCGCGGTCGCCCTCTTCGTGACCCGGCCGCTTCAGGCGCGGATCGAGGAGAAGTTCGAGCGCGGTGCGGCGAACAATGCCCTGCTCGTTGAAAGCATCGGCGGCATCCAGACAGTCAAGGCCGGCGCGGTCGAGCCGCAATGGCAGGAACGCTGGGAACGGCAACTGGCCGGCTACAGCATGGCGAGCCAGCGGGTAATCGATCTTGGTAACAGCGGCAGCCAGCTCATTCAGCTGATTTCCAAGCTCAACCTTGCCGCCATTCTCTATTTCGGCGCGGGAGCGGTGATCCATCACCAGCTGACCGTGGGCGGGCTGGTCGCGTTCAACATGTTCGCGCAGCGCGTGTCTGGGCCGGTTATCCGCATGGCGCAGCTGTGGCAGGACTTCCAGCAGGTTCGCATCGCCATCGCCAGGCTGGGCGACGTGCTCAATCAGCCGACCGAGCCGGGCGCCGGCAGCCGTACGGCGCTGCCCGCCATCCGCGGTGATATCGCCTTCGATGGCGTCAAATTCCGTTACAGCCTCGATGGACCATGGACTCTGGATGACATTGACCTTGCAATTCCGGCGGGAACCTCGCTTGGCATCGTCGGTTCCTCAGGCTCGGGCAAATCCACCCTGACCAAATTGCTGCAGCGGCTCTATGTGCCCCAGGGCGGACGCATCTTGATCGACGGCGTCGATATCGCGCAGATCGATCCCGCCTGGCTCAGGCGTCAGATTGGCGTGGTCCTTCAGGAAAACCTGCTGTTCAACCGTTCGATCCGCGAAAACATCGCGCTCGCCAATCCGGCGATGCCATTGGAAGCCGTGGTGGAGGCGGCGACGCTGGCCGGCGCGCATGAGTTCATCGTTCGTTTGCCCCAGGGCTATGACACGGTGGTGGAAGAGCGCGGCGCGAACCTGTCTGGCGGTCAGCGCCAGCGCCTTGCCATTGCCAGGGCGCTGGTCACCAAGCCGCGCATACTGATCCTTGACGAGGCGACCAGCGCGCTTGACGCTGAAAGCGAGGAAATCATCCAGACCAATCTCAAGGCGATGAGCGCGGGACGCACTGTGCTGATCATTGCCCACCGCCTTTCGGCCGTGCGCCAATGCGACCATCTCATCGCGCTGGAGGCGGGCCGCATCGTAGAGCGCGGCACGCATGATGAACTGCTGCGGGCGGGCGGGCGCTATGCCGACCTGCATCGACGGCAGACCGGGCTGGCCATGGCGGGGCTTGCGCCTGCGGAGAATCCGGCATGAGCGGGTTCGCGCACAGCTGGCGCGTCATCCGCGAGGCGCTCAAGGCGGATCGCGAACGGCAGCGAATGGCGGTGCCCTCGGCCGATGCGGAATTTCTACCCGCTGCGCTCGAGGTGATCGAAACTCCGGTCTCGCCTACCGGGCGGCTGACTACCTGGATTCTTCTCGCGGGAATGGTCGTGACGCTGCTCTGGCTCGTGCTGGGGAGGGTGGATGTCGTCTCCAGCGCGCCGGGCAAGCTGGTGCCGGCCGGCAGCGTCAAGATCGTGCAGTCTGCGGGCAGCGGCGTGATCCGTTCGATCCTCGTGCATGACGGGGATCGTGTTCGGAAAGGGCAATTGCTCATCGAGCTCGACACCACGCTTGCCACCGCTGAATTGCAGCAGGCTGCCAAGGCGCTGCTCGCGGTCGAACTCGACGTTGCGCGCAACAAGGCGATAGCCGATGCGCTGGGAGCGGGTGGGGGAGGAGGCACGCCACGTTTCGTCGCTCCTACCGGGACGCCGCCCGACATCGCCGCGACCCAGCGCCGGCTGGTTGATGCCCAGGTCGGTGAAGTGCTGGCAAGCGTCGCTGGATTGGAGGCAGGGCGTCGCTCGGCCCTGTCCGAAGCGGATGCCGCATCGGCCACCCGGGCCAAGCTCGATGAGACGCTACCGATCCTCGATCATGAACTGGAGGCAATGCAGCGGCTGGATGAGCAGGGGTACGCTCCTGGCCTTCGCTTGTTGGAATTGCAGCGTCAGCGGCGTTCGGAAGCAGGGGATCGTGACGTCGCCATCGCCCAGCATGCACGCGGTCTCTCCGAAGCGGGCAAGCTGTCGCAGCAGATCGGCCAAACGCGTGAGCAGGCCCGCCGTATCGCGCTTGCCGATCTTGCAAAGGCGGAGAGTGAGGTCGTTCTACGCCGTGAAGATGTGATCAAGGCCAAACGCCGCACTGGACTTCAGCGGCTCTATGCCGCCGAGGATGGCACCGTGCAGCAGTTGGCGGTCCATACCATCGGCGGCGTGGTGGAGCCGGCGCGCACGCTCATGGTCATCGTGCCTGAGCGGGGCGGCATTGAACTCGAGGCCCATGTGCTGAACAAGGATGCAGGCTTTGTACGCGAAGGGCAGGGCGCGGTGGTGAAGCTCGACGCGTTCCCGTTCACGCGCTACGGGACGATCACGGGTACCGTCGTGTCGCTCAGCCGGGACGCGGTGCCAGATCCCAAGCTTGGCCCCACTTATGTGGCGCGCGTACGGCTCTCGCGTGCCAGCCTGGTGGTCGATGGCAAGCCGGTGGCGCTAGGCGCCGGGCTCAATGCCGTGGCCGATATCCGGACCGGTTCGCGGCGGATTATTTCCTGGCTGCTGAGCCCGGTGCAGACGACGGTGGCGCAGGCGGCACGTGAGCGATAAGGATAATGGCCTATCGGCTTTGCCTTGCGGACAGCGTTCCAACTTCAGGTCGGGCATTCTTGTAGCGTTTGGCCTTTAATTTTCTCGACTTAGGGGAAAGCCATTTGCCGAAGTTGCTCAAGACCTATCTGATCGTAACCGGTGCCTTGTCATTTGTTGCGCTGGCTTTCCCGGCCTTGGTGGTGATTGGAATGTTCCTCATCATTCCTGGCCTAATCCTTGGCCTCGCTCCCACGGCGTTTCTATGGGGGTGCATATATGCCGTGGCATATTGGATCGCCCGTAGTCTGCTGCGGCCCGCGTTGGCTGTACCCGTTGCCCTGCTGCTCGGCGCGCTGGCGCTTTGGCTTATCCCGCAACCGTCCGTACTCTTGGCCAAGGCCATGCTCGCGCGGTACGAACTCGCCAATGTGAGGCCGGGTGCACCTATTCGGCCACAAGGTGACATTCGAATAGATACGCAGTTCGCTCATGTGGACAACGCCAGCTGGGACAAACTCGGCTTCTGGTCTTATTCCTGCGACAATCGCTGCCTCGCTCTCCTGTTCGAGCCGGGGGTCCGAAGCGTCACGATGACAAGCACGGTCACACCGACCTTCGAGGACATCCGGGATGGAGACAATAGGCTCGGTGATAAAGCGCGGACCTACAGGCTGTTGCCCAAGACGCAATGCGGGGATCACGCTCTGGAACCTGATATTGCTGGCCTGATCGGACAGTTCGGCCGATCGCTCGACGACAATCGCGCGATAGCGGCCGAATGGGGGTTAAAGCTCACCACGGATGTCTGTCTCGTAGGTGAAGCGCCGATCGGCCACTATGACATGCTAATCCGAACCGGCGCGTGGCGGTCGGACAAACAGGATGCACCCGCCAGATCGTCCTGGGGCTGGCCCACGGGCGATGCCAGCGCCAACTTTGGGGAAATTCGCGGGAACCGCGGGAAAGTTCTGTTCCGCCGGTTCAATCTCGCGGTTCGCGCCTTGTCTGTGCCGCTGTTCATCGACGCGCAAGGTGGTATCGAAAATTTCCGTTTTGGCTGGGGGACGCGGAATCTGCCGCCGAGGATTTCGACCAATTGGGAAGACCCGATCAAGGATGTTGACGCAGCTCTGTCTGTCCAACGCACGCTCGATCCGGCAACAGGTCTAATTTCGGCACGCAAGGCGGTCCGGGCCGCCCTTGATGCCCCGTCCGGCACCGACGCTGTGATTTCACCGTTCGTCGGCAATTACATGGATCTTCTGGCCAAGGCCGATCCGACTCCAGAGGACATGGCGCTGATCGTTGACCTGCTGCAGGATACGCGCCTGACAGATTTCAGGGGCGTATGGGTGCTCCCGAAAAAGCTGACGGACACACAACTCAAGGGTCTGCTTCCGCTCATAATTCACAAGCTCTCGATCCTACCCGATACGGTTCGCTTCGATTCAAGCGCATTGGGCAGCGCACTTGAAAAATGGCCGCAGGGTTCGTTCTCCGATCCGGACCATGACACGCTTGGTCTTCTCGCTGACCCGATGCGGCGGCGACGGGCGACCGGGCTAATCGCACGCTTGTCGGACATGGGCGCACGCGGGGCACCCATGATTGCCGACATCGTCGCGTGGCATGCCCATGCCGCGCAGAATTTTAACAGCCGTGATCCCGCGCTTTCACCGACCGAAGAATATGGTGGCTTTCCGGCGCATCAATCGACTGTAAGTGCAGGCGTCACGGCGATGTGCCGTCTCGGTCCGCTCGCCGGAGGTCAACTGCCAAAAATGATCGAGATCGAACAACGATTTGGTCGCGGGGGTTTTGAGCGCCGCGATTGGGACCGGATGATGCTGCGCATTGGCAAACCACTTGCTCAGATCAGGAAACCTTCGGACCTATCGGGAAGCGAGGAGAATTATCGCCACAATCTTACTCAATGGCTGGCTCGCTTCGACCCTGAACGATCCTGTAAATAGGGCCACTCGCTTTCAAAACCGCCGTTGTTAAAGGAGCGTTTTGCAGACGATTAACAGAATGGCGGTGCGCCCATGCTATGATCTGCCGGGAAGGGAAGCTTGTTCGCAGCTTCCCTTGATATGTTTTTAGGGGTGCCGCCGCATGAATGTAGCCGACTTACGTATCTTGACCGCCCGTATGCGGTTCGCCGTAGAGGGGAAGGATGCGTATCCTCGGACACTGAAAGAAGCTCGCGAAACGGGAAAATCGCTTGCTGACGCGTTGATCGAGAGCCTCGCATTGTCGGAGCAAGAAGCCTCTATATTGAACCGCCCCGGGTTTGCCGGAGGCTCCAATTTCTGAGTAAGTGGAGCCGATATGAGCAAGACGACGAACAAGTTTGCCCCCGAGGTTCGCGCACGGGCGGTGCGGATGGTGCTGGATCAC
>Ga0157372_10000508_pt1 | contig 42774 bp, 27 predicted proteins | sample C55metaG_FD_115307 | JGI IMG/M metagenome (GOLD analysis project Ga0157372, IMG submission 115307) | Corn rhizosphere microbial communities from Kellogg Biological Station, Michigan, USA - C5-5 metaG | ecosystem: Host-associated > Plants > Roots > Rhizosphere > Soil | place: USA: Michigan...
ATCTATAATGCGAAGGATGCACCGGAAATTTCGTATTTTACGGGTAATTATAAGCTGGCCGCCTGGCTTTACAGATAACCGGGCCTTGGCGAATAACCGAGCCATTGGCGAAGGTTACGACCGAGGAGGACCGTGGCGAAGCAGTCCGACGAAGGCCCCAGACATTAGCGATATGCGAGAATTGGGCTATTTTTCATGCGAGACCAATTCTCGCACTTATATCGATGGTGCCTTCTATCACCGTCACGGCCTCGCCGGATAGGGACACCCTGTCGCCCCTGAGCGAGATCTTCAGCTCGCCGCCACGGGGGGATGCCTGGAAGGCGAAGAAGGTCGTTTTATTCAGCCGGTGGGCCCAATAAGTGGCCAGGCTGCAATGTGCCGTGCCCGTAACGGGATCTTCGGGTACGCCTACGGGATGGGCGAAATAGCGGGATATAAAATCATAGGGGCTGTCTTTTTCTGCCGCGCTGGTGATGACGAGCCGGTGTTGTTGCAGGATAGGCGCGTCGGGTGTAAATGTTCTTACGGCAGCGGCGGAAGGCAGCTCTACCATATACCTGTCCACGCTGTATACGATGTCGAGATACCCGTCGGGGAAAAGCTGTTTCAACTCTTCCGGAATGCCGCGGCGTTCGATGCGGCGGGCGGGGAAGTCCAGCTCGATCCAGCCATCCTGCCAGGTGGCGGTCAGTATACCGCCGAGGGTGTCGAACTGAAGAGGCTTGCCTTGCGGCTCCCTGCCCGTCTCCCAGAGAATATGTGCGGTGGCCAGGGTGGCATGACCACAGAGCGGCATTTCTTTCTTGGGAGAGAACCAGCGCAGGCTGTATCCCTCGGAGCGTGACGGCAAACCGGCCACGGGTCGGTTGCCCGAAGGGCCATCATTAGCCATTTCCAGCCCGAAGGTATTTTTCCTTTGGACCGCAGGGCTGGACAAACCGGCCACGGGCCGGTTGCCCGAAGGGCCATCATTAGCCATTTCCAGCCCGAAGGTATTTTTCCTTTGGACCGCAGGGCTGGAAATCAAAAAAGCTGTCTCCGCCAGGTTGTTCTCGAGGGCGATGGCTTGCATCAGCGTGTCGGAGATGGGTGTATCGAGCAGACAGATGGCGGCCGGATTGCCCTTGAAGGGTTGATGGGTGAAAGCGTCTACCTGGTAAAAGGGGATGTTCATCGTGCGGCCTTTTTGGGTTAGAACAATTACCCGGCGGAATTGTTGTTGGCTGCAAACTTATCGATCCATGGCTGAGAATACGATCATCCGCCGTCATCTGCTTACAGCTGATACCGGGACGCGCCCGCTCACTTCGGTGCAGGCGCATGAGATACATTTCGCTCCCGGACAGAAAGGAGCGCTGCATTTTCATCCCTGTCCCGTTACGGGCTATATCATCGAAGGAACGGCGCTGGTGCAGATAGAGGGTGAAGAGGAACAGGTGTTGCCGGCGGGAAGCGCTTTTTTCGAACCGGCCGACGCCCGGATCCTGCATTTCGATAATAATTCCGATACGGAGCCGATGGTTTTTGTCGCCTTTTACCTTTTGAACGGGGAGCAAAAACTGATCGAGATGCTGGATGCATGACCTGGCAGTGACAGGGCGATCATATTCGGCAATTATTGCATATATTTAAAGGGTAAAAACCCACTGAATGTCCCTGATCAAATGGTCCCTTATGGCCGGACTGGCGTTGATGTCCTATACCACGTCGGCCCAGTCTGCCGTATCTGCCTATAAAGAGCTTTATCGTCCTCTGCTGCATTTTTCTCCCAGGGAGAAATGGACCAATGATCCCAATGGACTGGTCTATTACCGGGGTAGGTATCATCTTTTTTTTCAGTATTATCCCGGCGACATCATCTGGGGCCCGATGCATTGGGGCCACGCCACCAGCAGGGACCTGATCCATTGGAAACAACAGCCCATCGCCTTGTATCCGGACAGTCTGGGATATATTTTCTCGGGCAGCGTCGTCGTCGACTCGGGCAATACCAGCGGTTTGGGGCAAAAAGGGAGGCCTCCGCTGGTGGCGATATTCACGCATCATGATCCGGCGGGGGAAAAGAAGGGAGCAGTGGACTACCAGAACCAGAGTCTTGCTTACAGCCTGGACAATGGCAATACATGGTCCAAGTACAGCAATAACCCCGTGCTGAAGAATCCGGGAATTACGGATTTTCGTGACCCGAATGTCCTATGGTACAGGCCGGGCAGGAAATGGGTGATGTCGCTGGCGACGAAGGATAAGATCAGCTTTTATTCTTCTCCTGATCTGAAGAGCTGGACAAAGGAGAGTGATTTTGGCCAGGACCTGGGCGCTCATGGGGGAGTATGGGAATGTCCGAACCTTTTCCCCATGCAGCTGGATAGCGTAACCTACTGGGTATTGCTGGTAAGCACCAATCCCGGCGGCCCCAATGGAGGGTCGGGGACGCAATATTTCATCGGTCAGTTTGACGGCAGAAAATTTTATCCCAACGGCAGCACGACCAAATGGATCGACTATGGACCGGATGATTATGCAGGGATCACCTGGAACAATACGGGGAAGAGAAGGATCTTTCTGGGATGGATGAGCAACTGGGTCTATGCCAACCAGGTGCCTACTACTACCTGGCGCAATGCGATGACGCTGCCCCGGGAGCTGAAGCTCGTGCATGCAAAAGAGGAGATCTATCTGAGCTCCAACCCGGTGCGGGAGCTGGACAGGCTGGCCCTGAAGAAACCGCAGGTCATAAGGGATATAGCGGTGGACACGATGACGGATATTTCGGGGAAGATGCGTCTTTCGGGAGGGCAGTATAAATTGGAGCTGCATGCCGACACGCTGCATGATTTCTTTATTGCTTTCTCCAATTCCGCAGGGCAGCAGATGGTGTTGGGATATGATAAGACTTCTAATGCATGGTATATAGATCGTACTTTGTCCGGACGAACGGATTTTAACAAGGAGTTCCCTAAGCGATGCCTTGCTCCCAGGCTGGCGGCAGGCGAGGGACTGGATCTCACCGTGGTGATGGATGCGAGCTCGCTGGAAATGTTCGCGGACAAAGGGCTGACCGTGATGACGTCCATCTTCTTTCCGGACAGTCCGTTGGAACAGCTGCATATAGGATCGAGGACGCCCTGGACGATCCAACGTTTGTCATACACTCCATTGCGGTCGATCTGGTAAGGCAGCCACCGGCATGGCAGCCCGGGCCGGTGGTCCGAAGGGCCTGCCTGACAATTAAAGTAGGCGCGTGCGCGTTCTTTGAGTATGAGAAAAACCCTGTGGTACTGTCTGTTCGTTGTATTGTTCATGGGTGTGTCTGAAGCCGGCCGGGCCCAGATGCATCGCCGGAAACATCATACTGTCCATAAGCCCGTCAAACCTATCAATTACCGCCCTGCGGGATGGAGCAGCAGCCGTCCGGCCTATACGCATGCTCCTATTGTATGGGAGGGCTACCGTTATTATACCTGCCGCCGATATTACGCGCATCCTTATATGCCTGCCGTGGCGCGGGATACGGTGTCCGTGAAGGTGGGAGATGATACGTATTACTACTATGCGGGCAGGTTTTATACGCCTGTGCAGGAGCAGACAGGGTATCAGCTGGTAAAGGCGCCGGCGGGAGCCTGTGTGTATGACCTGCCGCCGGGATGCACCCGGATACATGCCGGGTCTGTTATTTTTCTGCAATACAATGGGGATTATTTTCTGCCCGTCATGATCGGCCGGCGGCCGGGTTATGAGGTGGTCAATATTGAGCCGTCATCTCCTCGGTGGTAGCGTGGACGCGAACCTGTTGTGGCGCCACTACGGAAATGCTTTTCGGGGCCGCCTTGGGTCGTGCGGGTATGGGTGGCGGCGCGGACAGGGTCGTGCATAGGGGAGCCTCCTGGCGGGAGGGTACAGAATGGCTGGGGGACCCGGTGCGTGTGACTGGCATAGGTTCGGGCTCCGGCAGGAGGGCCACCGGGTGCGCAATCGCAGCCCGGCGGATCCTTTTTAAAAGGGTACGCCCGCCGAAGATAAAACAAGCAAACAGGATAAAGCCACCCCTCAGGTGCAGGGTGCTGTACTCCGTAAAAGGGGTATTGATATCTGCGTGGACGCCGAAAGAATCGATGCCATTGCGTACTACCCGGGGCAGGAACCCCTCTGCGAAATGATAGAGCAGCGCTCCGGCTGCCATCCAGCAGGCCAGGATAAAGACGCCGCCCCAGATGCTGCTCAATCCACCTCCCTCATTGCCCGTCCGGCGGGCGGGTACCATGGAATAAAAAAGAGAGAAAAGCACTGCCACCGGCAGAGGGTCTATCAGCGGTAACGCCACGGGTATATCCAGGAATACGACCATCAGGCTTGTGCCTCCCAGACTGGGCATCCAGGGGCAGAGGACGGATACCAGGTATCTATCCAATAACATTGATATTGCCAATAATAGCAATACGATGAGCAAGGGCCGGGCTCGGCCATGATCGGCTGGCATGTACAAACTTTAAAAATGTTAACGAGTAGAGATTGGATCTATAGCTATTTCAGGGGATCTTGGAGATTAGATCGAGACCGCTGGAAGCGGTTCTGACGTACAATAACGGAGGGGGACAGGGTCTGCGTATAAAGGAATTGCCAAAATACCGTTAAAGTGCCTCCTGCAGGCCGGCAGGTAGGGGGTATAAAATGCACGGTTATTGGCAAAATCGACACGCCTGTTGCCAAAAGCGCACGGTTATCAAATTAAGCTTCCATATATACGTATTGTTGCTAACTTGATGAGGATTAGTGCTTATGTTGTCATGATTTTTAGGTAGATGATATGACAATTTTGACAATGGTTAAGTCTCAAAACATAGGTTTGAATAATTTGCTTTGTTCAAGACTTCACTTTTAGCGGTAAGTCTTTTCTGGAGGGAGTTCTCTCTCTTTAGATCATCATCTCAGAGGGGCCGTCCAGGTAATTTTTTTACGGGTCGGCCTCTTGCTATTTATTTAACTACTTTTATTGGATGACGATCCCTTCTTTGCGAAGCAGAGCGCTGATAGCCGCCGTCGTGACACTGTTGTTGTTCTTCATCTTTAAGCAATTCTATCCATTTGCCTCCTTTTTTCAGGACAGCTATACCTATCTCGATGTTGCCGCGCATGGGGACTCTATCAGCTACCGGCCTGTCGGGTATTCCTGGTTCCTGATCCTGATCCATTTTATCACATCTTCCAACACTGTTCTTGTCCTCGTCCAATACTGCATTTTGCAGCTGGCGGGGTGGCGCCTGTATCGTTCCATCGAGCTGTTGTATAGTCCCCGGAGGGTGGTAGGGAATATCCTCTTCCTTTTTCTTCTCTTCAATCCGCTCAACCTGTACCTGGCCAATGCGGTGTCCAGCGATGCCTTGTTCACGGCGCTGAGCGTCATCTGGCTGACAGAGCTGTTATGGCTCATGCACCAGCCGTCGTGGGGACGGCTGATACGCCAGACAGTGTTGCTGGTGGTGATATTTTACATCCGATATAACGCGCTTTGTTATCCTGTCATCGCCGCGGCTGCCTTTTTGTTCACCCGTAAAACAGCGGGGTTTAAGATCGCCGGTATCGCGTCCAGTGTCCTGACGCTGGTATTGGGGGCGATGATCGTGGGACAGATGACGAAAGAGCAGACGGGCGTGCGGGTCTTCTCTGCCTTCAGCGGGTGGCAGATGGCCAACAATGCGCTCTATGTTTATCCTTATGTCAAGGTGGAGAGGGATCGCCTGCCTTCTCCGGAATGCAGGGAGCTGGACAGCATGGTTGCTGCGTATTTTAATGCATCGGGTCCATCCCGCCGGGGACATCAGCCTGTGGACACCTGGTATATGTGGGATCCCGGCAGCCCGCTGAAGGGGTATATGTTTTTGCGTCAGCGAAGGGAGCATGTCTCTTATTTTACGGCCTGGAACAAGGTAGGGCCTGTATTCTCCCAATATGGATTTTACTTATTAAGTCATCATCCGCTGGTGTTCGGCCGCGAGTATGTCTGGCCCAGCGCCCGTATGTTCTTTTATCCGCCGATGGATGTGCTGGGGCAGTACAATCAAGGGGCGAAAGAAGTGGATCCGCTGGCGGTAGAGTGGTTCCATCTGAAGAGCACGCGGGTATGGGCGAGGTCCTTTACGGCGGAGAGTATCATCCTTGGATGGGCGCCTGCTCTTTACCTGGTATTGAATGTGGCTTTTGCCATAGCGGCCTTGCTCCTGCTGCTGAAATACAGAAAGGGAGAATTCCGGGCGGCCATGGTGCTCACCGGCGGCTATTTTATAGTGAATGCCGCCTTTTGTATCCTCTCCACACCCAATGTGCTACGCTACCAGGTGGCGCCGCTGATCTGGCTTTTTGCCTTCACCGTACTGGCCTGTCACCGCCTGTTCAGCCTGTGGAATCCCGAACCTGCAGCTCGGAGGGAATAACGAGGACATTCTGCGAGAGATCCATGCTTTTATTGCCCAGGGCTTTGAACAGAAGGGTGGCGGCTGTGCGGCCCATTTCAAAGGCGGGCTGGGTGATGGTGGTGAGGGAGGGATTTAGCAGAGAGGCTGTGACGAGATTGGAGAACCCCACGACCTTGACATCGCCTGGAATATTCAGTTTCAGCTCGCGGCAGGCCTGGTAGACCTGTACGGCCAGCTTTTCCACAGAGGCGATAATGCCATCGGGCCGGCGTTTTTTGCTCAGTATGTCTTTTAACAGGCGAACATTGTCCTCCGCATGGTGTGTGCAGGGAATGATATTTTCCGGTGAGAATTTTATCCCTCTCTCGTCGAGGGCGTGCTTATATCCTTCTATGCGTTCATGGCTGATGGAAAGATTTTCGGAGATGCTGAGAAAGGCTATTTCCTGACAGCCGCAGCGTATAAGATGATCAGCGGCCTTGTAGGCGCTGTTGCGATCGTCCGTCACCACTTTCGCCGTGTCCAGCTCTTCACATACCCTGTCGAAGAATACTACGGGCACACCTTTCTCCTGCAATTCCAGGATAGACGAGGGGGCGGTGGTCTCCGAGCACGAAGAGATGAGAATGCCGTCGGCACGGCCTCCCAGCATTTCGTGAAGGATGGCCTGTTCCTTATGCGCGCGTTCATGCGTGAGACATACCAGGACATGATAGCCTTTATCCTGTGCGATGGCTTCGATGCCGTCGATGGCCTGGGAGAAAAAACTATCGGCTACTTCGGGAAGCACGACGGCAATGGTCTTGCTTTTTTTTCTGCGAAGGCTGCTGGCGTAGGGATTGGGTGTATAGTTGAGCGCTGCCGCCATTTCCAGCACCCTTTTTTTTGTCGACTGGCTGATCTCATGGCTATCGGCCAGCGCTTTGGAGACAGTGGCTGCAGACAGCTGTAATTCACGGGCTAATATGCGAATCGTTACGTTCCCCATAGTGGTCATCGGTCCGGGTGAGTCCGGGTGTGATTACGAAAACGGTTAAGTAAATAAAGATAGGCTCTTATTCGTACAATCGTCAAAAGTTTATCATATTTACTATGATTAAAACCTGCATGCCATGAGCGCAACGAATATTCCCGAAAAAAATCCTCTCTCTTCACTGGATGTCTGGGAAGACGACCTGCTACAAAGATATCCTGATCCTGAGACCATTGCAAAGGAAAAAACTACAGAAGAATATCGCAATTACGAAGCTCCCGCCCGGGACTCCGTCCGCGAGTTCTATCGGCTGAACCACACCTACCAGACATATGACTTCGTACAGCAGAAGAAAGCGGAGTTCCTGAAGTTCGATAAGAAGGAGATGTCCGTGTGGGGAGCATTCGACTTTTTAAACCAGCTGGTGGATGATTCGGATCCCGACACCGACCTGGATCAGTTCCAGCATTTATTACAGACCTCCGAGGCCATTCGCGCCGACGGTCATCCCGACTGGATGGTGGTGGCCGGCCTGTTCCACGATATGGGTAAGGTGCTTTGTCTGTTCGACGAGCCGCAATGGGCTGTAGTAGGAGATACTTTCCCCGTAGGCTGCGCCTATAGCGACAAGATCGTCTATCCGGAGTTCTTTGTGAACAATCCGGACTATAATCATGAAGTGTACAGTACAAAATATGGTGTGTATTCACATGGATGCGGACTTCGTAATGTAGACCTGTCCTGGGGACATGATGAATATGTTTATCAAATGATGAAGGATCATCTTCCCGAGCCTGCTCTTTATATGTTACGGTATCACTCCTTTTATTCCCAGCACCGGGAAGGCGCCTATGATCATCTGATGGATGATCATGACAGGGAAATGTTCCGTTGGGTGAAGCTGTTCAATCCATACGATCTTTATTCCAAAAACCCGACACCGCCCAATTGGAACGAGCTGCGTCCTTATTATGAAGACCTGGTGGCCAAATACCTGCCGGCTACGTTGAGATTCTGACAATCAGTCAGCTATACTGACGACCTTCGAGCTGCCCCCTGGCATTTCAATTGCGGTTGATCTTTAGTCTAATGAATTTTATGACAAAACTAAAGATCGCCCAGGTGGCTCCTTTATTTGAATCCGTGCCGCCCAAATTATATGGAGGGACGGAAAGGATCGTGTCCTATCTTACTGAAGCGCTGGTAGGAATGGGGCATGATGTCACTCTTTTTGCGTCGGGAGATTCCATTACAAAGGCCCGGCTGAAGCCAATCGTAAACCGCGCCCTCCGTCTGAGCCGGTGTGTAGACCCCATGGCGGCGCAGGTAGTACAGCTGCAGGAAGTCATCGAATCTGCAAAGGAGTTCGATATCATTCATTTTCATACAGACTATTTTCATTTCCCCATTTCACAGCTGCTGCGTCTTCCAACGGTGACGACCTTGCATGGCAGGCTTGACCTTCCGGAGCTCGGTCCCGTATATGCAAAATTCCTTACGATGCCCGTGATCTCCATCTCGGACGCCCAGCGTCTGCACCTGCCCAAGGCGTATTGGGCTGGCACGGTATATCATGGGCTGCCGATGGGACTTTACAGAATGGGGAAAGGAAAGGGCGACTATGCTTTATTTTTGGGGCGTATCTCTCCTGAAAAGAGGCCCGATAGAGCCATTGAAATAGCCCGTAAAGCCAATATGCGGCTGGTGATCGCGGCCAAAGTGGATGCGGCCGACCGGCAGTATTATGAGCAGCAGATCAGCCCGCTGCTCCATCAACCCCATGTAGAGTTCATCGGAGAAGTGAGCGAAGATATCAAGGAGCATCTGCTGGGCAATGCAAAGGCCCTGCTTTTCCCAATCGACTGGCCGGAGCCTTTTGGGCTCGTAATGATAGAATCGCTGGCCTGCGGTACACCCGTGGTCGCTTATGGAAAAGGATCTGTTCCGGAGATCATCACGCACCGTAAGACCGGATATATCGTGAACAGCCTGGACCAGGCGGCAGATGCCCTTCGCCACGTGGAAACGCTGAGCCGCGATACATGCCGCCAGGAATTCGAAAACCGGTTCTCCGCCCACCGGATGGCCGGTGATTATGTAAAAATATATGAGAAGCTGCTTTCCGAAGACCCTTCGCCTGTCTCTTCTTTGAGAACAGTAAAAAAGCAAATGGCATGACCTGAGCTTGCGAAAGCCATGATACCTGATACCATTTAAAAGACATCAACTCATCATGAACACCATTAAAAAAAAGGATGCGCTGCTGAAGCTGGAAGATAATAACTATTATTTTCTGGCATCTTCCTCCTATGCGGATGATACCCTCCGCACACTGAACTATGGAGATACCTTCGCCGTGTTCGACCGGTGGGGAGACATCAACCCCATCGGCAAAGGCGTACAGGGCGTCTATCACCGCGGCACCCGCTTCATCAATAGTATGCAGCTTAGGTTGAACGACCATCGTCCCATGCTGCTCAGCTCCAATATCAAATTTGAGAATGAGATACTATCCGTGGACCTTGCCAATCCTCCCATGGACGATCTGGCGGGCAAGAGCATTCTCCAGGGCACGATACATATCCAGCGGACCATCTTTCTGCAGGACGGGGCCATTCATGAAGAGATCCATCTGCGCAATTATGGGCAGGAGACCTATCATCTGCGATTGCACATTTCCTGCGAGGCGGATTTTAAGGATATTTTCGAGATCAGGGGTTTGCAGCGCAAGCAGAAAGGACAGCTGTCTCCTTCCAGGGCCGTCGGCAGCAATAAGATACGATGGTCCTACAAAGGGCTTGACGATATCCAGCGGAGCGTGGAGCTGCGGCTGTCACCGGATCCCAATGAGCTGAACGATCAGTCCGGGACCTATCATATGACGCTGCATGCCAAAGGGTCGATCAATGTTCATTGTGCGGCCAACCTTTATGCAGAGGAGGAGGCTCCGCGGGAAGAAACGTATATGGAGGCATATGGCAAGATCGTCCCCTGGCTGGAAAAAAGCAAATCCATCATTGCTCATGTCCATACCAGCAACGAGCAGTTCAATCACTGGGTGAACAGGTCAAAGAACGATCTGCTGTCGCTGCTGGCGCGCACTTCCGGAGGAGTCTATCCTTATGCCGGAGTGCCCTGGTACAATACCATCTTCGGCAGGGATGGCATCATCACAGCCATGTCCACTTTGTGGGCTGCCCCGGAAATATCCAGGGGAGTCCTGGCATTTCTGGCCGAAAACCAGGCCAGGCATGAGGATCCCGTTCAGGACGCGGAGCCGGGAAAGATCCTGCATGAGATGCGATATGGGGAGATGGCGTCCACCGGAGAGGTTCCCTTCCAAAGATACTATGGCACCATCGACGCCACGCCTTTGTTCATTATGCTGGCAGGCCGGTATCTCCAAAGGACGGACGATCTGCCTTTTATCCGGGCGATATGGGAGAATATAACAGCCGCATTGCATTGGATAGATAACTACGGCGACCTCGACGGGGATGGTTTTGTGGAATACCAGCGGAAAGCCGCCAGCGGGCTGGCCAATCAGGGCTGGAAAGATTCTCATGATTCCATCAGCCACGCGGATGGCGAGCTTGCCACCGGCGCAATAGCCTTATGTGAGGTGCAGGGATATGTGTACGAAGCCAAATGCCAGGCCGCCTATATTGCCGGCAGGCTGGGGTACGATCGGCAAAAGGAGGAGCTGCTGGAGGCGGCGCAAAAATTGAAACAGCGCTTCAACGACCAGTTCTGGGACGAAAAGCTGGGTTGTTATGTGCTGGCGTTGGATGGGGATAAAGCGCCCTGCCGTGTACGATCCTCCAATGCCGGTCATTGTCTTTTTACAGGCATCGCCACGCCGGAGAAGGCCCTCATCACGGCAGGAACCCTGATGGGAAAAGAGATGTTCACGGGCTGGGGTATACGCACACTGGCCGCGAATGAAGCGCGTTATAACCCCATGTCCTATCACAATGGCTCTGTCTGGCCGCATGACACGGCGATAGTCGCTGCGGGATTCGCACGTTATGGCATGATGCATGAAACCATGCGGCTGCTCCAGGGTTTGTTCGAGGCGTCCCTCTTTATCGACCTGCAGCGTATGCCCGAGCTGTTTTGTGGATTTGACGCCCGGCAGGGGGAAGGACCTACATCCTATCCCGTCGCCTGTTCCCCGCAGGCATGGTCTGTGGCCGCCGTCTTCCTTTTGCTGCAGTCCTGTCTGCGGCTGGGGATCGAGGCCCCTGAAAAAGAGCTGCGCTTCGATGGGCCGGAGCTGCCGTCCTGGGTGGATGACATCGATATCTCCAATCTGCCCGTAGACGGTCAGTTCGTAGGGGTGAGGATATGCCGTTCCGAAGGAGATATGGACATCGATATATCCCGGAAGCCGGCAGACTGGAAAAGCCTGGTCATGTAGCCAGGAAATCCTCCAGGTCGTCCAGCTTTTTGGTCCAGAATTTCTTATACCGGTCTGTCCAGTCCGACACCTGTTTTAGCTTTCTCAGATCGGCCTGGCAAAAGCGTTCGCGTCCTTCTTTGCGGATGACCAGCAGTCCACATTCCGTCAATATGCGTACGTGTCTGGAAATGGCGGGGCGGCTGATATCGAAATTATCTGCAACTGCATTTATAGTAAGGGGCTGCCGGGCCAGCAGCTGGATGATCTCTCTACGGGTGGGATCGGCGATGGCCTGAAAAACATCTCTTCTCATACCAATAGTTAACGTAAGAAAATTACTAACTGCAAAGATACGTAACTCATCGGTTACATCATATATTACGACATAACAATATCGTAATATATCTTAACTTCATTTTAGTGTTCGACCTTCGGATATTTGCTACCTGCTATGAGCGAAATTGTATCCAATATTAAATTGGGACATATAGAAACATTCCAGATGGTATATCGCCAATACCATCCCAAGCTTTATTTCTACGTATTGAAGCATACGAGATCTCCTTACCTGGCGGAGGAGACGGTCCAGCTGACTTTTATAAAACTTTGGGAAAGAAGGACAGCCCTGTCCGAAGAGGTCGATATATCTCTCCAGATCTTCAGGATCGCCAAAAGCCTCATGTTCGACCTGCTGAGAAAAGAAACAAGCACGCGCGAATCCATGGCTGCCCTGGCCAGGAACAACAAAACTGTTCAGACCGACCCGGATGTATTTAAAAGAGCCGAGCTGCGGGATGTATATGAGACCATCGAACAAATGTCGCCTGTCCGCCAAAAGGTCTTCAAGCTTAGCCGCATCGACGGGCTGCCGAATAAAGCCATCGCCGAGCAGCTCTCCATTTCCCCCAAAACAGTTGAAAATCACATCGGAAGAGCCTTACGTGAATTAAAAGACGCTCGCTCACCGGCCGGATCCCCTAAATAAATATTTTTTTGGACGCTGGGGGTTTCGGTCCTTTACAACGAATACTATATATATGAACGTGACGGAGACAATGATCCAGGCATATTTCAAGGATGAGCTGGATGCAAACGGACAGGCGCTCGTGGAGGAGTATTTCAGGCAGTATCCCGAAAGACTGCAATACCACCTTACGGACCAAAGCTGGGAAGATTTTCCCGGCCCTGAGACGATGGATCCCGTCGTGTCCGATAAAATGCTGGAAGTTATATCGTCCGCCACCTATGGAAAAGGCAGGGTAAGAAAGATGATCTATCGTTGGGCATCCGTCGCTGCAGCGCTATTTATTGTCATCGCCGGCATTTTTTTGTTGACTGGCAGAAGGCCTAAAAGTGATCCCACACCTGTCCAGGCTGTGGCTGCTGTCCCTGCCAGGGATATGGAATGGATGACGGACAGCAATGGCACGGACAAAAAGCTGCGGCTGTCCCTGGAAGACGGCAGTGTAGTGGAGCTATCGAAAGGCAGCCGGATCCGTTATCAAAAGCATTTCGAATCTGACGCCAGAAATATCTGGTTGAGGGGCAGCGCCTTATTCGATGTCGGTAAGGATAAGGCCCGGGCTTTTACCGTGCATGCGGAGGGGTTCGATGTGACGGCGTTGGGTACGGTTTTCAGGATAGACAGGTCTGCGGATAATGATGACCGTGGGGCAATGGAAGTAAGTTTGCTCAGCGGAAGGATCATGGTGAACCCGGACAGCCTGCTGGCAATAAAAGGGCTAAAAGCCGTATACATGCAGCCCGGACAGACCCTGGTGCTGAACAGGCAGCTGGGTTCGATGGCCTTTGCACGTCCTGCGGCGAAAGCCCGCAAAGCCGGTGGCGGAGCTTTGTCAAAGATCACGACACTGACTTTTAATAACCAGCCGCTGATAAATATATTAGATACGCTGAAAGCAGCTTACGGACTAAAGCTGATCTACAGGCAGGAACTATTGAAGGACATGCGCTTCACCGGTGTATTTAACAGTCGTCAGGAAACATTGGAGAGCTTCCTTGGCACGTTGGCGGTTCTTTATAACCTTACCATTAAGCAGGATAAAAACACCATCCGCATCACCCAGTAATCCAGGTTAAAATTATAAGAGTCCCCTGCGGGAAATTGCATCCAATCGATGCCAGGGGAACCTTTATCAAAACTCAACGCAAAATGAAAGAGAAAATGAACCCGCTATCAGGTGTTTTCAAAGCCTTTTGGCTGGCGGTAATGCTGCTGGCCGGCATTCCTTCCCTGCAGGCGCAAAGCTCCGGACCTGTAGCCACCGGAATTATCAGGAATGAGCAGGGCGAAGCCGTCAACGGCGCGGTCGTCCAGGTGGAGGACGAAGGCAATAACAAAATTGCCGTGGTCACCAGCAATCAAAAAGGACTGTTTGTGTTTGCCAGGCTGCCTTTGGGGGGACCTTATCACTTTATCACAAGCCATGTGGGATATACATCCGATACATTGAGAGGGTACCAGATCGATGCCAACAGTAAGCTGGCTCTCTCGGTGATACTGCATACAAAGAACCAGGAGCTGGGGCAGGTGGTCGTGACGGCGTTGGGTATCGTACAGAAAAAGGTATCGCTGGGTTATGCCAGCCAGGAAGTAAAGGGCGCAACGTTGAATGAAGCCAGAGATAATAACTTTGTCAATTCCCTCTCCGGCAGGGTGGCGGGCGTCAACATCATTTCCGGCAACGGCGTAGGCAGTTCCGCGCGTATCACCATCCGTGGCGAGTCTTCCCTGAATTACCAGAAAAATCAGCCCCTCATCGTCGTGGATGGTATCCCGGTGGGAAACGATCCGGTGCAGAACAGCGGGGGCACCGTACCCGACTTTGGCAGCTCCATAGGTGAGTTCAATCCCGCCGATATAGAGTCTGTCAACGTATTGAAAGGAGCCGCGGCCTCCGCCTTATATGGATCGAGAGCCGCCAATGGCGTGCTTGTCATCACTACAAAGTCGGGCAAGGGCAAAAGAGGATTGGGTGTGACGTACACCGGCGGGTACACCTGGGAGAACCCTTTGCGGCTGCCCAAATTCCAAAACTCATTTGGAGCGGGGACGGATGGCACCTATAAAGGATCCAATTTCGGCTATAGCAATGGAGGCCTGTATCCTGATGGGATCCATGAGGACTGGGATGAAAGCTGGGGCCCTCGTTTCGACGGCTCGCCGATGACCCAGTTCGACGGTCCTACTACAAACGGTTTCCGGGGCGGGGATGTTTATTTGCCCAACAGGGGCGATATTATTGCTACTCCCTGGATAGCTCACCCGAACAATATGAAGGATTTTTTTGTCACCGGCCACACTAGGTTCAATACGGTGGCGCTGGCAGGGAGCAATGACATTTCCTCTTTCCGCCTGGCCTATACGAATAACGAAGAGCTGGGGATCACACCGAATAACAATCTCACCCGGAATGTATTCAATCTGAAAGCAGACTATAAATTATCCACCAACCTTACGGCCGCGGTGGCAGCCAATTACACCAAGACCCTCAGCTCCAGCCGGCCCGACCTTGGATATGGTCAGGGTACTCCCATGTATGAGTTCGTGTGGCTGGACAGGAATGTCAACATGAACAGTCTGCGGAAGTACTGGCAGCCGGGCCTTGAAGGACTGCAGCAGTTCACCCAGGACTACGCCAACGGCCATGACAACCCTTTCTTCTATGCGTATGAAAATACCAGCGGACAGAACAAGGATCAGCTTTTCGGCAATATCAAGCTGACGTATAAGATCCTGGAGAACCTGTCCGTCATGGGACGCGTGGGCACGGACTATTTCAATGATTTCAGACCAAGGAGGATGGCCTTCAGCACCTTCAATTATCCGCAGGGATATTACCAGGAGCTGACATTGAAATACCAGGAAAACAATTACGACTTCCTCGTGAATTATCGGGCGGACTATAAAGACTTTCATTTCGACATTTCCGCGGGCGGCAATACGATGGAAAGAATGAGAAGCAGCAAAGGCACTGCCGCGGGACAGCTCCTGACGCCGGGGATCTACAGCCTCAGCAATACGGCCGTTCCGCTCCAGAGCATCGCCAATTCGGACGAGCGGCGCAGGACCAACAGCCTGTATGCCTTTTTTCAAATGGATTACCAGGGTAAGCTCTTTGTAAATATCACCGGGCGAAATGACTGGTCCAGCACGCTGCCGGCAGCGCATAATTCCTACTTCTATCCATCCATCAACACCAGCCTGCTTCTCAACAAGCTGTTCGACATGTCGACAAAAATAGACCTCCTGAAACTACGATTGGCCTATGCGCAGGCCGGTAATGACGCCGACCCGTACAGCACCACCACTCCTTATCTCTACCAGACCTTATACGGAGGCCTGCCCTCCCTCTCGGAAAGTTCCCAACTGAACAATGCGAACATCAAGCCGGAGAAAAGCAGCACCGCCGAAGTGGGCGCCGAACTGCAGCTATTCAAAGGCCGGCTGGGCGTCGATCTCACCCTTTATTCAACCAGCTCCAAAAACCAGATCCTCGCTTTGCCGACGGCTACCTCTTCCGGATATGACGCCCGATCCATCAACGCAGGTGAAATATCCAATAAGGGCGTGGAAGTACAGCTCAATCTCGTTCCCGTACGTCTGCGAAATGGATTTGAATGGGATATGAGCGTCAACTTTGCAAAGAACATCAGTAAGATCGTGTCGCTGTACCCCGGTGTGGAAAAGATCGTACAGGAAGCTCCCGGCGAGGATGCTACTATCGAGGCGCATGTAGGACAGCGCATGGGCGCCTTGTATGGTCCGGGCTTTCAGCGGGTGACAACGGACAAGGGCGGAATGAAAGGCATGATCATCATCGGCTCGAATGGCCGTCCGCAGATCACCGCCGCCTCCATGTACCTGGGCAATATCAATCCGGACTGGACAATGGGCATCAATAACAGGTGGTCCTATAAAGGTGTGTACCTGGAATGTCTTTTCGATATCAATAAAGGCGGCGTAATGGTATCCCGCTTTATCAACAAAGCCATTGGCGCCGGCCAGCTGATAGAGACGGCTGACGTGCGGCTGAAAAGGGCCAAGGGACAGGAGTATAATGCCGACTACTACCGGGATGGCGCTGTATTGCAACCCGACGGCAGCTACCAGCGCAACCTGCAAATATTCGATGGCACTTATAGCAAAGGGCTGAATGGAACAGGCCCTCGTGATTTTTACAAACGCTATTATGACCATAACTCCGAGGCGCAGCTCATCGACAGGTCCTTTGTCAAGCTGCGGGAGCTGAAAATTGGCTATAGCATCCCCAAAAGAATGTATGCGGCGATACCCGTACAGAACATATCTTTTTCATTGGTAGGGCGTAACCTGGCCCTCTGGACAAAAAATCAGCATTTCGATCCGGAAACAGGCGCCTCTACGGGCCAGGGCCTGGTAGGCGGCTTTGAAAACCTCAGTCTTCCTACGACGAGGAGCCTTGGCGTCAATCTCAATATTAATTTTTAAAATCGTCATATGCGTACAAGATCGTTGTTTACTATCTGCGGCCTGCTGGGGATCCTTCTTTTTTCCGAAGGCTGCGGTAAGAACCTGGCCAGTATCAACGTGGACCCCAATTCCCCGCAGAGCGTGGAAAATCCGCAGCTGCTGATACCGTCCATCATCAAGAATGCCATGCGTAATTACTCTTATACATCAGAATTTACGGCCAGCGTCTGCGGAGATTATTACGCCAACCAATATACCAGCGGATTCGACGATGCCTGGACCCCCGGGCAGACTACAGGCAACTTCCTCTGGAACCTCTACGAGCAGCTGAGGGATGTGGAGAACCTTCGCATTTTAAGCCATGCAAAGGGATTTGGCAATAATGAAGGCGTTGCGCTGGTGCTGAAGGCCTGGATGTTCCAGGTGCTGACCGATAATTTCGGGGATATTCCTTTCAGCGAAGCGCTGGCGGGCAAGACGGCTGGAAATTTCGAGCCTAAATTCGACAGCCAGAAAGACGTATATGTCGGACTGCTCGACATGTTAAAGACGGCCAATACCCTGCTGTCGACGGGAAAAGACCCCATCAATTCGGATATTCTCATGGGAGGAAGCGCCCTGCGCTGGCGGGAGTTTGCCAACGGGCTCAGTCTACGGCTGCTGATGCGTATGTCCTCCACCACCGGATCAGGCGTCGACATCGCAGGAGAAATGGGTAAGATCGCGGGTGATCCATCGACCTATCCATTATTCACTTCTTATGCCGATCAGGCTGCGCTCAGCTTCCTGAACGAGCTGAACAACGAGTTTCCCGCCTACCACAACAACCCCATTGGGGATTATCACCTGAGCACTACCTTTGAAACGAACCTGAAAAACCTCAACGATCCCCGCATTGCCTACTATGCCACCCGGACTCCCGCCAGCGTTGTTTCCGGGACTCCCGCCTTCGGCGGCGTGCCCAATTGCATTGGAACCTCCGAATCGTCTTATGATGGCGGCACGGCCAACCAGTCCCAGGTTGCTCCCATACTCCAGCCACTGGCCAATTCCGCGGGCCAGCCTGCTTCTCCGACGGCTGCACAGGGTATGATACTCACTTATGCGGAAGTACAATTTATCCTGGCCGAAGCCAGGGAGCGGGGGCTGATCACCGTGGGTGTCGCCGATTCATTTTATTACCGCGGCATCAGGGACCAGTTCGCTTATTTGCAAAGCCGCCTTGCCGTGGCGGGTTTTGCGTATCCCCGGCCCTCGGATATAGCGCCCGACCCTTCCTATTACCAGCAGACGGGCGTATCGTACACCGGTACTACGGACCAGAAGCTGTATATGATACGCCTGCAGAAATGGTTTGCCTTGTTCTACGATGGATTTGAAGGATGGTCTGAATGGAGAAGGACGGGCGTCCCGAAAGAGACAAAGACCGGCCCCAACAGCGCCATCTCTGAATGGCCCCGCCGCACCAGGTACCCGCTGTCGGAACAGACGATCAATTCGGACAATTACAAAGCAGCCGTACAGAACATGGGCGCCGATGATCTTATCACGCGCGTGTGGTGGAATAAATAACAGGCGACTCTTTAAAATCGCTTACCTTTCCCCTATGAGAAACTATCTGTTTGTATGCATCTTTTTTTTCACGGGCGCCGCCCTGCACGCACAAACCTGGCAGGCCAGCTGGGGGTCACTGGATCAGCGCCCCGTACCACAATGGTTCAAGGACGCCAAGTTTGGCATTTTCATCCACTGGGGAGTATATTCCGTACCCGGGTGGAGCAGCAAGGGGCAATATGCGGAATGGTATCAGCAGGGATTGAACAGCGGCGACAGCGCGCGTATAAAATATCATAAGGCGAAATTCGGCAACCTTACGTATTATCAGCTGGCGGATCAGTTCAAGGCGGAGCTGTACAATCCGGATGAGTGGGCCCATATCATCGAACAGTCGGGCGCGAAGTATGTCGTCCTTACCTCCAAGCATCATGACGGGTGGGCCAACTGGCCCAGCGCATTGACGGCGACGGCCTGGAGCATGCCCTGGAATGCGGGTGTGGCGGGACCGCGCAGGGATCTGTTAGGGGACCTGTTTACGGCGCTGCGAAAGACCTCCGTGCATCCGGGGATGTATTACTCCCTGTACGAGTGGTTCAATCCCCTCTACAAAAAGAATAGGCAAGCTTACGTGTCGAACTATATGTGGCCGCAGATGAAGGAGCTCATCAATACCTATCGTCCCGATGTCTTTTGGACGGATGGGGAATGGGACGGTCCCGACACCTTGTGGAAATCCACGCAATTCCTGGCATGGTTATACAATGAGAGTCCCGTGAAGGACCGGGTCGTCACATACGACAGGTGGGGCGCCGGCATCCGGTTCCACCACGGTGGAGTATATACGCCGGAATACCAGCCCGATGCAGACTTTGAAGATCACGCGTGGGAGGAGAGCCGCGGAATGGGGTTTTCTTATGGGTACAATCGGGGGGAGGATTCCTGGGATTATAATTCGACACAGTCGCTGGTGCTGCAGCTGATCGACAAGGTCAGCCGGGGCGGTAATTTTTTGTTAGACATCGGTCCGGACGAACACGGTAAGATACCCCCCATTATGGAGGAGCGCTTGCTGCAGATAGGGGATTGGATGAAGATCAATAACGAAGCCATCTACAACACTATCCGCTGGCGAGCCCCTTCGCAGCGGAGTGGGGCGGTAAAAGAGTGTTTCTTTACCTATAATGCACAGCACAATGACCTTTATGTGCTGCTACCCGGGTGGCCGGCTGTTGGCCCTGCGGGGACAGCCACTTTTACCGTACATGACCTGGCGCCCGGGGCCGGCACGCGGATAGAGCTGTTGGAGACACATCAGCCGCTGACCTGGCGTCAGCAGGGGGGTGATTGCGTCATCGGGCTGCCTGCCTATGATCCTTCGAAAATGAAGAGCAGCTATGCCTATGTCATCAAGCTGTTCAATACCGGGGCTTTTGCACCCAGGCCGGTCGTCAGCATCGGCTATCCCAACAAGGCCATACACCCCCTGATCACCGTACAACCAAAGGCCGGTACAAAATATTTTTATACACTGGATGGTACATTTCCCACGGAAAACGCCTCTTTATACACGGAACCTTTTACCGTAAACAGCAGCGGCACGCTGATGGTACGGGCATTCAAGCCCGGAAGCCTACCCGGCGCCGTGGCGACCCTGCCGCTGCAGGTCTTCGACTGGATGCCTGCCGCCAAACCCGGAAAGGTAATACCCGGCCTGCATTATACCGCCTATGAAGGGCCTGACGGGGGCCTGCATTCCATAAAGCAGCTGCCTGATCTGAAGCCTGCAGGGAGCGGGACAGCCGCTGCTATCGACAGGGCGCGGATGCCGCGGAAGGACAATGCGGGATTGATATTCGACGGCTATCTGAAAGTGCCGGCAGACGGGATCTACACCCTGTATCTTGCTTCCGATGATGGCAGCGGACTGTGGATAGATGGACAGGCCGTCATCGATAACGACGGGTCCCATGCCTCCGATGACCGTTCCATCCGGATGCCGCTGAAAAAGGGCTTTCACGCATTGCGCCTGGCTTATTTCAATGGCGCGGGTGAGGCCGATCTTTCGTTGCAATACAGCCTGGACGGCAGGAAAAAAGTCCCTGTACCCGATGAATTTTTCTTTCAACCTGTAAAGTAATCTATCGATGCGTTTTCTCTTTTTTATCCTTCTGCTGGGTATCACCGGCTCCGCCTTTTCACAATCCGTCCGCGAACACCGCAATTTCGACGAAGGCTGGAAATTTCATTTAGGGCATGCTTCGGACCCGCACAGGGATTTTAACTATGGCATAGCCAATATATTGGCAAAGACAGGCGATCCGGGTCATAACACCGCCATCAATATGGACTTTGACGACAGGGGCTGGGCTTCCGTGCAGCTGCCGCATGACTGGGTCGTAGGGCTTCCCTTCGAGCATGTATCCAACGGGGATGTGGATGCGCATGGCTATCATGCTGTAGGTGGTCTTTTTCCCGAGAACAGCATCGGATGGTATCGCAAGACCTTCACCATCGACAGGGCCGACTCCGGTCGCCGGTTTGTCCTCCAGTTCGACGGCATTTTTCGGGACAGCAAGGTCTGGATCAACAACTGTTATCTGGGAGGGCATTTCAGCGGCTACTCCGGCTCGTCATATGACATTACCGACTTTATAAGATTCAATGCGAAAAATACAATAGTAGTGCGCGTGGACGCCAGCCAGTATGAAGGCTGGTTCTATGAGGGCGCCGGGATCTATCGTCATGCCTGGCTGAATGTATTCGACGACCTGCATATTGCACAAGAAGGGGGTGTGTATGTACGGACCGCCTCTGCGGGTGACAAGGCCACCGTCACAGTGACCACGCGGGTGGAGAACAGGAATATACAGGCGGCGGCCGCCACCGTCAGCGCTTATATCACGGACAGGACGGGCAAACAGCTGGCCCGGACAAAGGAGCAGCCGCTGAACCTGGCTGTGAATGGCATCGGGTCGGCGACCGACGTGCTGGAACTGGCCGCGCCCCAGCTGTGGTCATTGGATAATCCCTATCTGTACCGGCTGGTTGCTGTGGTGCGTGATGCTTCGGGTAAGGTGGTGGACCAGCAGACGGTGAAGTTCGGTGTCCGTACTATCACCGTGGACAAGGACAAAGGCCTTTTCCTGAATGGCAAGCCCGTGAAGATACAGGGCGTCTGCTGTCACCAGGACCATGCGGGGGTAGGGAGCGCATTGCCGGACTTTTTACAATACTATCGCATACAGCTGTTGAAGGAGATGGGAGTGAACGGCTATCGTACCAGCCATAATCCTCCTACGCCCGAGCTGCTGGACGCCTGTGACAGCCTGGGGATGCTGGTGCTGGACGAGACGCGGCTGCTCAACAGCGGGGCGGAGTATGGCGCGGAATGGGAAAAGCTGATCCTGCGGGACAGAAATCATCCTTCCGTCTTCATGTGGTCCATCGGCAATGAAGAATGGATGATCCAGCAGTCCAACTGGGGCAAACGCATCGCACAGAACCAGGTGCTGAAGCAGCAGGAGCTGGACCCTTCGCGTACGGCAACCTATGCCGCCAATGTGGGGAACACCTGGCATGGCGTCAATGAGGTGATACCCGTCCGGGGTTTCAATTATAATTTGTCCGGGCTCGACGGCTATCATAAGGAACATCCCGATCAGCCTGTCATGGGTACGGAAGTAGCGAGCACGGTCAGCACGCGAGGCATTTATTACAGAGATACTGTCAACGCATATGTTCCCGACTATGACAGCGTGGCGCCGCCATGGGCCAGCACCGCCGAGTACTGGTGGAAAATCGCCGCCGACAGGGAGTGGTTCATGGGTGGATTCGCCTGGACAGGGTTTGACTACCGGGGCGAGCCTACGCCTTTTGCCTGGCCGGATATCAATTCTCATTTTGGCATCATGGATATGTGCGGATTCCCCAAGACTGTTTACTACTATTATCAGTCGTGGTGGACGGACAAAGATGTGCTGCATATCGCGCCGCACTGGAACTGGAAGGGTAGGGAAGGGCAGCCCATACCCGTGTGGGTTCACAGCAACGCGGACAATGTGGAGCTGCTGCTGAATGGGAAGAGCCTGGGCAAAAAAAACATGCCGCGCAACGGACATCTCGAATGGACGGTCGATTATGCTCCCGGCAAATTAGAGGCCATTGCTTATAAGAAGGGAAAGAAGCTGACTGCCGTGGTACAGACCACCGGAGACGCATATCGTATCATCGTGAAGCCTGTCAAGACCAGCCTGGTCCTGGATGGCAGGGACGCCACTGTGTTCAATATCTCCGTGGTGGACAGGCAGGGACTGGAAGTGCCGGATGCAGCCAACCTGCTTCATTTCTCCCTTACGGGCAGCGCTCATATCATCGGGGTAGGTAACGGTAATCCCAGCAGTCATGAGCCGGACAAATTTGCCGCCCAGGACTGGCAGCGGAAGCTGTTCAGCGGCAGGTGCCAGGTCATCATTCAGTCGGATGCCGCGAAGTCGCCCGGTGAGGTTCTTTTCCGTGCAGATGGCGAGGGGCTGGTTTCAGCAGTTTCGGCTGTGCATGGGGTTTTGTGATCAATCTCCTATTACCACCAGCTTCTTCGTCTGGATATGATCGCCATCCATCGGCGCCAGCCCGATGGCATAGGTCCCCTTTGCATAGAGGTTCATTTCTATGACGCCGCGACCGTTCACAGGCTCGCGATGGATCAGTCTGCCCGCGACGTCCCAGATCATCACCTCGCGCACGGCCGATGGTCTGCTGATGCCTACGAAGAACCTGCCCGGACTTGGATTTGGCCATAAGGTCCATCCAAAATTGTCGGGTACGCCGCCTACGGCTACGATATTGGAATAAGTGATATTCCCATTATAGTCCACCATCATCAGCCGGTAGAAGCTGGTACCCTGGTAGCTGTTAGGATCGTTGATATTATAGTTGAGGTTAACAAAGCTGGACCCGTTGACAGCCTTGGAGCGCAATGTATCCCGGGAACTGAAGGCTGTTTCCGTGATAAGCCTCCGCTGCACGACAAAATACCGGATGCCGATCTCGGGATTGGTGGCCCAGTAGACGTATACATTGTCCTTATCGGTGCGATAGGCGCTGAACCAAAGACTGGTTTTGTTCTTCGTGCTGTCATAACCGGCCAGCTTCGTGAAGTAGGCAGCCTGCGACATCGTATATTGAAAAGTGCTGGTATTGACCCCGCCATTTATCAGCGGAGCCCCGGTAGTCAATGTCCCTAAGCCGGGCGCCGACTGCTGATAGCCGATGCTCCAGGTCCCGCTGATATATTGGGATACATAAGCCGTCTGCCGATGGGCCTTAAAAAATGCGCCTTCGTCATTCAGGTCATGCTGCAGGGTGATGTCCACGGGAGCTTCGCCAGAATGTTGCAGCTGGCCTATCTGCCAGGTCTTGTTCACCGACCAGGGAGAAAGATCTTCTCCATTCGTCAGCTGCGCCCTGACACTGTCCGACACCCGGACATAAAAGTCGTCCGGCAGACTGCCCTGATAATGTATGGCCGCCGGTGTATAATGCCCTGCCGCGGTACCTACAGGAAATACTACATTCCCATTGGCGGCCGAGATCCTTTCCCGTAAAAGAAAGCCTCCGTTGGAGGCAGAACCCGTAATAATAAAGTTCTTATCATTATACCCCGTTATCTGCCCAGGGTTATTATCTCCTACGACAAGGATAAAGCCATTGACGTCCAGCGTTCCTGCCGCGAGATCCAGCCGCTGTCTTACCTTCATGCTCCTGTATAACAACCGGACGCCGGAAGGATTGGCAATGGTCAGATTAGGGAACGCAGGTCCCATCCGGCTGGCGGCATTGTACCCCGCAGTGATGAACTGCAGCAGGCTGCCGCTGTCAGGGGTAAGAAACCGGATGGTGCCTCCCGAGCTATGCCCTCCCTTCTCATCTGTGATATCCGACGCTCCGGCGTTAGTCCAGTGATGGCCTTTAAAATTTAAGATTGCATTTCGGCCCACGCCCAGCTGCCCCTGGTTGTTGAGATCCGAGAAGATCGTCGCGCCGCCGCCGGAAAAAAAGACCTTTCCCTGCTGCGGAATATAAACGCCGGTCTGCGCCTGTATAGCCACCGGCCATAACAGCAGCATGAAAATAATATTTCCGGCGCATCGCTTCATATATTGGTACTGTAGAGTTATCCTATAATGCTATTGTATGATGGTGATGTCGAATGTCTCTGTTCCCAGATACTGATTACCGCTGGTGCCCGCGCCGCTGTTGGTGAAATTGATCGTCACCGTACCCGCGCTGCTGACGAAAGCATAGGCGATGGCCAGGCCATTGGCCAGCGTCGTTCGTGGATTGACCATGACCGTGGCATTGGCGACAGCGCCCGTCACCGGCACCGTCTTGGTAAGGCTTTGTGTATACGTAATGGCGTTGGTATTGTCGGTGATGGTCACGGATGTCTTGAACATATTGCTCAGCACAGTCCCGCTGGAGCCGAGCTTGAAATTGCCTGCCACATCCAGTTGGGCCGCCGGGGCGTTGGTAGCGATGCCGACCTTGCCATTGCCGTCGATACGCATCCTTTCATTCGAAGCTGTACCGCCCGTGAAAAAAAGCAGGTTTCTTCCGGAAGAGCCATTCCCGATGGCGAAGTCTTTCCCGGTACTATAAAGATAGGCGTTGTTGGCGCCGCCGATGACGCCGGTGCTGGTATTGACGCTGGAGTTGATCCCAAGATCGACATAGTTGGATGATTCGTTACCATTGTCGGAGGTGGCCACGAGATCCGAGCTGGCGCTGGTGCCCGCGGAATCATTCTGGACATTTATCTGCAAGTAATTATTGATCTTTCCATGACCCTGCATCAGGTTGAAGGAGCTGGTCGTGCCCGCCTGAACGAGCAGCTGTTCGGGGTTCGTGGCGTTGAAGGTAGCGGAGCCGATCGAGAGATTCCCTGTCGAGCTCAGGCGCATCTGCTCCGTATTGTTCGTAATAAAGGACAAGTCGAAATTGTCGACGGTGCCGATGGTCTTGACCGCGCCCACCGTATTGCCTCCCAGTCCCCAGAAATTGCTGGCGGAGCTGAATGTGTTCATGGGGATCTTCCGCACCAGACCGCTGGTAATGGTCAGCAGGCTGTCTGCGCTCGTGCTGGTGCCTGTCTGCACGCCCATAAGGGTGAGGGGGTTTGTGCCTGCGACATGCAGTTTGGTGGAAGGCGCCGAAGTGCCCAGTCCAAGATTGCCGTTCTTATCCACCACGTTTATCGCCGTGCCGGAAGAGTTGCGCCATTCCATGAGATTGGCCGACTGTGTAGCCGAGTTGGGAGCAATGGCCAGGGGCACGCTGGCGTCCCGCTGGGCCTGTACCAGTACCCCCGTATTGGCTGTGCCGTTGACATAGGAGGGGAAAGCGCTCAATTCACGATCGCCTGCCAGCAATATAGTCCAGTAGGCGCCCATCTGCAGATTCCTTCCTCCACCGCCCTGCCAGAAGATATCGCCGCCATCCCCGCCGACACGGAAGTCTCCTGTCCCGGCCGTATTGCTGAACAACAGCTGGGACACCGTACCGGTACGACGGATCTCCAGCGTATCTTTTACCACAAGCGGATTGCCCGGATTGGTAATGCCCACGCCCACCCGGCCGCTGCCGTCAATCCGCATCCTTTCATTCGCACCTGTACCGCCCGTGAAAAAGAGCAGGTTCTTGCCGGCAGTAGCATTGCCGATGGAGAAATCATTGCCTGTACTGTACAAATAGGCGTTGTTCGCTCCGCCGATGACGCCGGTGCTGGTATTGGCGCTGGAGTTGATGCCCAGGTCGACATAATTGGTCGTCTCATTTCCGTTATTGGATGTCGCCACCAGGTCCGAGCTGGCGCTGGTGCCGGCGGAATCATTCTGGATATTTATCTGCAGGTAGTTATTGATCTTTCCATGACCCTGCATAAGATTGAAGGAGCTGGTAGTACCTGCCTGCACGAGCAGCTGTTCCGGGTTCGTGGCATTGAAGGTAGACGAGCCGATGGCCAGGTTCCCTGCGGCGCTGAGACGCATCTGCTCCGTATTGTTCGTAATAAAGGGCAGGTCGAAAGCGTCTACCGTGCCGAAGTTCCTTACGGAACCCACCGTGTTGCCTCCCAAAGCCCAGAAGTTGCTGGCTGAGGTATATGTTGAAGTGGGTATCTTTCTTACCAATCCATTGGTGATAGTCAGCAGGCTGTCTGCGCTGGTGCTGGTGCCCGTCTGTACACCGATGAGGGTCAGCGGGTTTGTGCCCACCACATGCAAGGCCGTCGAAGGAGATAGGGTACCGATGCCTACATTGCCCTGCACGAGCAGCCCGTTGGCAGGTGCGCTGGCGCTCCGGTAGCCGCTGCCGATAGCCATATTGTTATTGTCCCATACATAAGAGCCGGGCGTCGCCGAATTCCCATCATCACCCAGGATAATAGAGGACAGCGGGTCATTGCCGACTCCGATCCGGGTGGATCTTCTTACGGAATTATCCCCGGCAATGGCGTCGAGGATCGTCTGACCGCCGGAAGAGGAATACCGGATAAAAGTCCCGGCGGAGTTCCCCATATAGTCCACATCGCCCAGCCATAGCTGTTTGTTGTTGGTATTGTTGTATCCCAGCGCCATGGCAAATCCCGTTCCCGCACTGGTCCCTCCGATGGAGTTACCCGTGAAGCGGAAACCTTTGGAGCTGGCGCCCGTGCTTTGATAAAGGGTAAGGTCCGAGCCGGGTGTATTAGTCCCTACTCCCAACCTGTTGTTGGTGGCATCCCAGAAAAGCTTGGCATTGTTCTGTGACAGCGTTCCTCCGGCGCCTATATAAGGGATGGAGCCGGCTGTCAATGACGAAAAGACAGGCGCCGACGAGAAGGTTTTGGTCCCCGCCAGCGTCTGCGTTCCTGTCGTTATAAGGCCACGCGCCGTTGCCGACGCATCCGGCACATTGAACGTATGCGCCGTTCCCGAAGAGGATATCCCGAAATCAGTTCCGGAAGTCCCCGTGGCAAATGTCTGCGTGGCGGCTGCCAATCCATTCAGGCTGCTGATCGAACTCCCGGCAGGAGTGAAAGCCTGCCAGGAGCCGTTTGAGCGAACCATCAGCTGTTTGGTGGGGGTGAAAAAGATCACCATCCCATCGGGGGGCGCCAGCGTATTGATCAGTGTAGTATCCGTAATTCTGGCCAGCAGCAAACCCTGGTTGGTGGAATTCAGCTCCAGCAACGCCGACTTCTGGATCGTGTAAGGATTTACGCCGAGTTTTAGCTGCTGCGAGGAGGCCGGATTGCCGCACAGCAGCAATATGAGTCCCGCTCCGAGCAAAGTCGCAATGCGCATGGCAAAATAGTTTGATCAGCTGTCGGATTATTTCTTGATGACATACCAGTTGGTGCCATCGGTCTGCAGTGCGACATAGGTATAATCGTTGTAAATGACATAGGAGCTGCCGCCATCGATGGTGCCCGAAGCAGGATTGATCGTCAGGGAATTGTCGATGCCGCCATTGCCAATTTTCTTGATAGTGTAAATACGCCCCGTGATATTCGTGGCGGAAGGCAGGGTGATCGTAATGGCCCCGGAAGAAGTATTGGCAAGAATAGTATTGTCGGCGCCTGTTATGGTATAATTAGCGGTAACGGCTTTAATGGCCAGTGACATCGACCCGCTGACCTGTACGGTGGAGTTGGCGCTGCCTGCGGATCCTACCAATACGGATTTGGCAGCGGTGACGCTGTCCTGGAAATTCTTTGTACCGGCAAAGGTCTGGGTGGCTGTTGTTACGACGCCTCTTGCTCCGACCGCGGCATCCGGCACATTCAGATAGACCGAGTCGTTGTTGCTGGTGCTCACGGTAAGGTCCGTACCAGAATTGCGGAAAGCAAAATACTGTGCCGTATCCGTATTGTTGTTGATGCGGCGGATGGCATTGCCAAAGGCGGAAGCGCTCACCTGTCTTTTCTGCACCAGGCCATTATTGCCGATGACAAGCACCGAGTCGAGATTATTGTTCGTGGCGACACTGTTCAGGGTCACGGCGCCATTAAAGGTCTTGTCGCCGCCAAATGTCTGCGTACCTGCGGTAACGATACCGGGATTGGTGGCATCGGCCGGATGCAGAACGATGGTGCGGGTAGAACCCGTGCTGTCGATGTGGGCGCCATTGGCGTTACCCACGGTAGCTACGGCCCCTATAAGCAGGCTTTGCGTGGCGCTCTGGATCTTTTTCCAATCGGCCAGGGTGAGGAATCCGTAGGGCTTTGTCGCCGAAGCGCCATCCTGCACAGGCAGGTTGATGGCAATGGTGCTGTCCGCAGCGGTGCTGACTACGGAGACTGAGTCTACGGAAGTGCTCGAAGCGGCCGTCAGGCTCAACGTCTGCTTTTGAATGCCATTGATGGCCCGGAGCGCATTCTGGAAGATGGAAGAGGACACCGTCCGTTTGTATACGGACCCGTCCGATGCCAGCACAAGCACGGTCAGCTGCGTGGAATCTGCCGTAATGCTTTCAAGCTTCACGGTCCCTTTGACATCCAGCGTAGCCGAAGGAGTGGAAGTGCCGATGCCGATACTGCCATCCGAGCCGATATGCAAACGCTCGGCGTTGTTCGTCCGCATGCTCAGCGGCTTCCCGTCTACGGTGCCGATGAAGTTCAATGCGGAGTCCGTGCCGCTGTTCCCGGTGAGGCTCCAGTTGGCGCTGGCTTCCGACAGGTCGGCGATCTTTTTCCACATACCATTGCTGCGCAGCCGGAGGCTTTTATCAGCGGTGAGGAAGATGATCATCCCATCCGGGGGAGTTAGTAAATTGATGGCCGCCGTATCCGTCAGACGGGGTAACAAGAGACCTTGACGGGTGCTTTCCAATTCCAAAACAGAAGATTTCTGAATATTGGTGGGATTGTCACCAACTTTAAGCTGCGCTTTGGTCAATAGGGTCGTGAAAACAAATAAAGCCAAAAGGACTATTATTCTGAGTTTTCCGGGGGTAGAGTGTGCTTGCATAGCAAATGGATTTTAATCGAATTTTAATAACGATAAACTAAATATAGGTTGAGTGAATTGTTTTGTTCTCATCTTCACGGAGCATATATTGGAATTTTAGTTGGTTGTCCGGCGGAGCAGTAAGTAGTCCCATTTAATTTTTAGGGTCATTTTCCACGATTGGTCTTGACAGCAGTCCCCCATTTTTCAAGTCTCACCAGCAGGTCGTTGATCTCCACCGGCTTGGAAATATAGTCGTCCATGCCCGCCTGTATGCAGGCATTCTGATCGCCCTCCATGGCATTGGCGGTCATGGCAATGATGACAGGCTGCTTCTTCAGGCACATACGCAGCATGCGCGTGGCTTCCATTCCATCCATGACAGGCATCTGCACATCCATCAGGATGAGGTCATACTGTTCGAGATCGGCCATTTCCAGCACTTCTTTGCCATTTTGCGCCAAACCCGCTTTATATCCCAGCTTGCCGAGCACCTTCATCGTCAGCTTCTGATTGATGTCATTGTCTTCCGCTACAAGGATCCGCAGCGGGAACTCTTCCGCAAATTTTTCGGACAGCGCGCGCCTGGGCTTTTCTTCCCGGTGCGTCAGCGATATCTTTTTACCCGCCTCGGAGAATCCCGGGTTTAGCGGGGAATATTTCGGCAGGACGGCAGGCGCAAAAAATAACTGGAAGGTGAATACCGAGCCCTTATCCGGCTGGCTCTCCACCGAGATGGAGCCACCCATCAGCTCCACCAGCTTCTTACAAACCACCAGTCCCAGCCCTGTCGTCTGGTTCTCTCCAGTGGGCGCCAGGTCCTGTGTGGAAATACCTTTGAAAAGCTGTTTTATTTTATGCCCGGGAATGCCGCAGCCGGTGTCCCTCACTTCGAATACCAGCCCGATGCTGCCTGGCCCTTCCGTTCCCGTTTTGGATTCCAGGCCACGTACATGTATAAGTATCTCTCCTCTTTTTGTAAATCTGACGGCGTTCTCTACCAGGTTCATCAACACCTGGGACAGCCGCTTCCTGTCGCCATTCACCTGCTCGGGCACCTCCGCTTCCATACAATAGGCCAGATCGGGACCACCCGGTCCGACCCTGTTCACGAACATCGTCAGCACTTCTTTGACGCAATTGCGTACCTCGAAATCCTTTTTCTCCCATGTCTCTCCCTCCCGGTCCGATTTCGAAAAGTTCAGCATGTCGCTGACCAGTATGTCGTTCACCGTCATCAGGAGGTTCTCGCCGCAATAACGTATCGTGTCTATATATTCCCGCTGATCGCTGCTCAGCGGCGTCTCCGCCAGCAGCGTGGCCATTCCCAGCATGCCATTCATGGGAGTGCGTATCTCGTGATTCACGGTGGCCAGCAGCTGCCGTTTCACCTCCTTTGCCTTCTGCGACTCTTTAAATGCTTTTTGCTCCCTGCCAATGGAAGAATCCAGCTGTGCATGCAGCTCCTCCACCTCTTTTTCCAGGGACTGGGCCCGGGTTTGCGCTCCCGTCAGTCTCGACCTGTAAAAATAGTAGATGCTCAGCAGCATGGCTATCCCGATGGCCGTAAGCGACCAGGACAGGGAATAACGCAGGACGGCAAAGGATCCTGCCGACACGACCAGGCAGATGACAAAAAACTTCTTCATAATAATATCAGTTGTTCATGTTTAACAATGATACAGGGGTTATTTTTTCCATTCCCTGCAAATCCCCAAAGCAAAATATCTTTCACCGGATGCAGGTTGAAATACATACAACGGTATCGACCAGTCTGAAAAGCAAAAGCCTATCTGAAAGCCGGGTTCCCAATGGGAGACCGCTCCGGCGGACGACAGGGCCTGCATCGTACAGCCCGTATAAAAAAACTTCGACAGCTGCCAGTTCAGCTCCGACCAGCTGAAAAGATTGTGACCGCCCCTTCCCGGATTGAACCCGTATTGCGCGGAAGTAGACATGCTCAGCGGCCCATGCGACAAATCGCCATTCATTCCAATGGATATCCCCTGGAATTTTCCCATGGCAATACCCGTCGATGGGGTGAAGGAATAAGCCCAGCCGCCCTCCTTTAAAAATGTCTTCCCCACCGAGAATGCATAGGTTTTCTCCTCCTCATAATTGCAACGCACCTCTCCATACCATTTTGCGCCGGACTGGTAATATACCCTCGCGGACAGGGAAGGCAGCACCCCCTCGCAGCCGGTGTAATGATACAGTTCGATCCCCTTCCTGCTTTGCGCCATGGATATTCCCCCATGCAAAAAGATCAATATGATAATGAGCCTATTCATCTTCTATGATGGTTATCTCCGCAGTTTCCAGCCGGTGCATGATCGAAATGTCTTTCAGGTAAGGGTTCCAGCAGAAAACCAGCTGATCGATGGGCCTCCACAGCACCACCCAGCTGAAGATATCCAAAGTATTGGTCAGCCCGGGGCTGATATGATGAACGCCTTCCAGGAGAGGCAGCAGGCCCTGGCTGATCATAACCACTACCAGGCTATAGAACAGCAGCAGATAGCTCCGTCGCTTGAACTTCTCGAATTCCCGCTGTTTCTGCAGTTTCTTTTCGCCGAAGTGCCGCCGGATGGCGTATATCAGCGGCTCCGTATATTGCCTGTCCTCTTCCGACCTGCAGCAGATCTTATAATGGACCGCCGAATACCGCCGGATGGAGGAAATGCAATTCATGACATATTGCTCGAATGCATGGCTTAGCTGCCTTTTGTACAGCGGGGCCGGGTCGTGGGCGTTAAAGTAATCCTGAAGACTCTGCGGATCTACGGAAATAAAAATATTGATCTTCGATAGTACATGGTCTTTCATATTCCTTCAATAGAACGCCGTTACAATTATTTATGATCCTGCTCCCATGGGATATTTAGCTAATAGGTAAAGTCGAGCTCATCGCTAAGTGGTTCCACCTGTTTTTTCAAGCTGGCGGCAGGAACGAGACTTTCACTGCCTTGTATTCGTTTACTTTATAAGGCCCTTTACCCTTTCTGAAAAACTGATCCACAATGGATGACATTTCCAATATCGTAGAAGACAAGTTTGCCGCCATGGTTATGAATGCGCCCGTAAGTATCCTCGAAATGGATGACCATGGGCATATTATTTTTCTGAACCGCCAGGCGCGTACGTTATTGACCGCTCTCGAACCTTCCTTTGGCGATAAGACCAATATTCACCATCTGCTGGATGCCCTGGCTCCGGAGGTAATGCATGATATCCGCGCATTCACTGGCGGGGAAGGACTGATAATGAATGACATCCGGAAGTTCTCCTTCACCAGCGCCGGCCTGCCCATCACACGTCATTTCAAAGTTACGGTGACCAGGATGCAGTCTGCCTGTATCCTTGCTCTTGAAGATGTGACCATCGTGCTGGAGAAAGAGATGGCGCTCAGGCAGGCCACGGTGGACAAGGCGATCGCACAGGGTAAGTCTGAGATCGCTGCGGATGTGCTGCACGACATCGGAAACGCCGTCGTTGGGTTTGGCTCTTATATCACCCGTATCCGTCGCGCCATGGAAGGCGGTGAAACAAACAATCTGAACAACCTCGCGGGTTTTTTTTCCGATCGTCAGCAGGAGATGGCCAGGGCCATCGGAGAGGCCAGAGCTGCTGCTGCCGTCGCCATGCTCGAGAATCTTGCCCAGGCCCGGAAAGCCACCCAGGAAGAGATACAAAGATCCATCACCGAGCAGCTCGGCATTATCACCCATATACAGGAGCTGCTGAATATTCAACGACAGTATGTAGTCGGCGGGGACACGGTAGAAAAAAGGGCGGTCAATCTCCACAGCATCATCGACGACTGTCTGTCTATGTTATATGCCAGCCTGGAAAAAAGAAGCATAAAGATCACTGCCGGGATACAGGCCGAATGTCCCATCGTACAGGGACACCGTACGAAATTGATGCAGGTGTTCATGAATATCCTGAAGAACAGTATGGAAGCCATCGCACCCGATGCCGCCGAGAAGCAGATCTCCATCCGCCTGGAACAAAAAGGTCCTCTGCTGGAGCTCCGGATCAGGGACACCGGACAGGGTTTTGACGAGGACACGGGCAGCAAGCTCTTCGACAGAGGGTTTACCACCAAATCCTCGGGTACAGGCCTTGGTCTGCATAACTGCCAGGTCATCCTTGAAAATCATGGCGCCACCATTACGCTGACCAGTGATGGTCCCGGGAAAGGCAGCTGCACCACTATTGCATTTAAAATGTAAACATTCAATATAATGAACGAAGCTGCAAATACGTCCGTACTTGTCATCGATGACGAAGAAATGGTACGGGATAATATAGAAGAGATCCTTGTTCCGAGAAAAAATCATTTGCATAACGAGAGCATCGACCAGGCCGCCAGCATCTTATTTGGCGAATCCACCGATACGCTCCTGGCCCCCCGCACCACCAATATACCCAATTTCACCGTGCACAAAGCGTCCAATGGAATGGAAGGGGTGGAGCTGGTCAAAAAGGCGGTGGCCGACGGAAAGCCCTATGCCGTTATTTTCCTGGACATGCGTATGCCCGGATGGGATGGCATGGAGACAGCCGTCCAGATCAGGAAATATGACAGACAGGCGGAGATCATATTCGTTACCGCCTTTAGCGATCGCTCCATCGATGACATCGTGGCTCATGCCGGACAAAATGTGGGATATCACTGTAAGCCTTACGCCGCTGAAGAGATCACCCAGCTGGCTACCAAGGCGGTGACAGACTACAATAGGCTTCGGAACCTCGAAAAGCTCATCGAAGCCATCTCTTCCATCAAGCTGGATGAATATCAGCTCAACCCCCTGCTGCAAAATATTCTCGATCAACTGGCCGCCTATGTCGACACGGATATGGCGTTGCTGGGTCGGCTGCATGATAACAACGAATATGAAAAGATATTCTCCATTGGAGCCATCGAAGAAAGGCTCAACCTGGAAGAGCTCATCGCCCGCATCCGTACCGTCAATATCAAGGATGGGGAGGTCGTTCAGCTGGATGAGGTGGTGGTCGCCCGTCTGGACGATTACAGCATCTTTGCCATCCTGAAAAAAGAGGAAAAGCTCAAGACGGAGAAGCTTTACCTGCTCAAGCTCTTTGTCCTGAATGCCGCAAAAGCCATCCGAAATGCGGAGCTGCGCGAGAAACTGCTGCAGAAAGAGAAGCTGTCGGCAGTGGGGAAAGCCATGAGCATGATGATGCACGACCTCAGGTCGCCTATCAAGAACATCAGCCTGATCACCGCCATGATGAGGGACGAACATCCGGATAACGAGCTCCTGGACATGATCGACCAGTGTGGTATACAGGCGTCCGAAATATTCGACGACTTCCTTGACTTTATAAGAGAGACCCCTGCGAAAAGGTTACCCGTGAATATCCTTACCATTGTGGATGAAGGTATCCGGCTGGCCAGGGGAAAAACCAACAACGAGACAACTCCCATCCATATGGAGATAGCCCGCGATCTGCAGGTGGCAGGCGACGAAAGCAAGCTCAAAAGAGTTATTATGAACCTCGTGAACAATGCCATAGACGCCCTTCATGATACAAAGACTGCCAATCCCCGTATCGATGTCTCCGCCGGCCGGGTAGGAGAAGATGTACGTATTATCCTCCGCGACAATGGTCCGGGCATCCCCTCTGAGATCATCAAGACCCTCTTCGAACCCTTTGTCACGAGCAAGAAAGCCAATGGCACGGGTCTGGGGCTCGCCATTGTCAGACAGTATATCACCGCCCATGGAGGAGAAATAGCCGTCAGCAATGATCAGGGAGCGGTTTTTACCATCACGCTGCCGGTGTACGCCAACGGACATGTATAAATGAAAAAATTTTATTCACCCATCGCCTGCGTTTATCTGATCTTTTCAGCCATGCTGCTGACCCGCATTACCGTGCAGGCGCAGCCTGTCCTTACATTCAGGAACATCTCTACCGCCCAGGGACTTTCCATCAACAATGCCAGCTGCATACTGCAGGACAGGAAGGGGTTTATCTGGGTCGGTACCCGGGATGGTCTCAATCGCTACAATGGCTATACATTCGACATCTTCCGTAATGATCCCCGGGACAGAAATACCATCAGCAGCAACTTTATCTGGTGTCTGGCGGAAGACAGAGAGGGTAATATATGGGCGGGGACCATCGAGGGTGGGCTGAACAAATACGAATACAGCACCGGCAGATTCATTCGTTACACTTATGATGCCCATCATCCGGATGGCATCAGCGACAATACCGTGCAGAGCATCCTGGAAGATAGTCACGGTCAGCTGTGGATAGGTACGCAGGATGGTCTGGATATGTTCGACAGGGAGAAAAATATCTTCGTACACTACCGGCATGATCCGAAAGATCCGAACAGCCTGGCGAATGACAAGATCTTTTCGATCTTCGAAGATAGCAAGGGCAGGTTGTGGATTGGCACCCGCACCGGCGGCCTGGATCTCTTTGACAGGGACAAACGCAGCTTCAGGCATTTCGTCCATGACCCTGCAAATCCGCGGAGCATCAGCGACGATGGCATCCTCTCCATCTATGAGGATCGGGATCATGATCTTTGGATAGGCACGGATTCCAGGGGCCTCAACCTCTTCCATCCCGCCACCGGCACTTTCACACATTGGGAGCACCGGAAAGGGGATCTGGCCGGTCTGTCCAACAACACCATCCGCTGTATCAGCGAAGACGATAAGGGATATCTCTGGCTGGGAACGGAAAACGGAGGTCTGAATCTCTTCGATAAAAAAAAGAACCTTTTTTATACCTACAGGCAGGACGACAAGAATTTTATAGGCGTCAACAGCAATTCCATCTGGGACATTTGCAGAGACAGGGCGGGAAACACCTGGATGGCCACTTTCAGCGACGGTCTTGAATTCCTGGACGGGCAGCCTGAAAAATTCGCCTGCTACAGCAAGCAGCCGCATAACAGCGCCGGTCTCAGCAACAATAATGTAAATGCATTTTGCGAGGATGGGGCGGGCGACATATGGATCGGCACCGATGGCGGGGGGATCAATGTATTTCAGCCAAAGACAAACAGCTTCTCTCATTATCGCAGCGGGACAGGGCCCGGAAGCCTGTCCAACGACGTAATTCTTTCCATCAGGGAGGGCCGTAACGGCAATTTTTTCATCGGCACGTTCCGCGGAGGATTGAACGAGCTGAAGGACCCAAAAACCGCCCGCTTTATCGAATTCCCCATCGACACGGTTCACCACCACGGTATAGGCAGCGACATCGTCGGCTGTACGCTGCAGGACCCGAAAGGGAACTGGTACATCGGCACCTGGGAGGGAGGGTTGGATTATTACGACCCCCATGCCAATACGTTCAACCATTTTCCCATCACCACCGCGGATCACGCCGGCATCAGCAACTCTTCTGTGCAGGCAATGTTGATGGACAGCGTGCGGAACCTCTGGCTCGGCACAATGGGTGGGGGATTGAATTTGCTGCCTGCCGGGTCCAAACGCTTTGAATATTTCCGGCATGATGAGAAGGACAAACGCAGTCTCAGCAATGACATTATCAATTGCCTGTTGCAGGATGCAAAAGGACGTCTTTGGGTAGGCACCCAGAACGGCCTCAATTTATTTGACCGGCGCACCCAAACTTTTTCCAAATACTTTCAAAAGGATGGTCTGCCCAACAACGTCATCGAAGGCATGCTCGAGGACAGATCAGGCCGGCTATGGATCTCTACCAACAACGGGATCTCCTGTTTCGACCCCTCCGCAGGGACTTTCAGGAATTACGAATACAACGATGGTTTGCAGGGAGCCGTATTCAACAGGAATTCCTGTCTCACTACCCGCGATGGTCATATGTATTTCGGAGGGTCGAGGGGTTTCAATGTCTTCCATCCGGACAGCATCAGGGCCAATACAGTGGCGCCACCCGTGTATATCACCGGATTTGAAGTATTCAACAAGCCGGTGGGACCTGAAGAAGAGGGATCGCCCCTTGCCAGGCCCATCACCGTGGCCCAAGAGATCACCCTTTCCTACAAGCAGTCGGTGTTTTCTTTTGAATTTGCGGCGCTGAACTATTCCCTACAGGAAAAGAACCAGTATGCGTATAAAATGGAGGGCTTCGACCAGGACTGGAATATGGTGGGCACGCAGCGGAAAGCCACTTATACCAATCTCGATCCGGGGGTTTACACCTTTCGTGTGAAAGCCAGCAATAATGATGGGGTATGGAATGAAAAAGGTACTGCCATCCGGGTGATCATTACGCCTCCGTTCTGGGCCACCTGGTGGTTTCGCGGGTTGATGGGACTGCTCCTTATCGCGGCCGTCCTGGTCAGCTACAGACTGCGTATCAATGCCATTCGTGCGGAGAAGAAGAAGCTGGAAGAGAGGGTCATCGAGCTGGATAAGGCCGTAGCCCAGGGCAAGTTCGAGATCGCATCGGACGTGCTGCACGACATTGGAAATGCTATGGTGGGTTTGGGATCCTGTCTTACACGTATACAACGCAGCCAGCAGCAGGATATCCCTGAAACCCTGAGCAAGCTCACCCGATTCTTTGCATCGCAGCGTTCCGCCATGGTCACCGCTATTGGGGAACAAAAAGCCGAAGCGCTGGTAACGATGCTCACAGGGCTGGAAGGGACATATAAAAAGAACAACGAGGTGGTAGGCCAGTCCGTGGCTGAACAATTCAACATCATCGCACACATCCAGGGCATCCTGGATATCCAACGCCAATACATAATGGGAAACCGCAGCCAGGAAAGGAAACCCGTGGACGTTGGAACCATTGTAAAGGATTGTATGTCCATGCTGTCGTCTTCCATGGCAAAAAACAATATTTCCGTGGTCACCGAGATCCCTTCGGGAGTTCCGCTGATCAAGGGCGATCGCACCAGGCTGATGCAGGTATTCCTCCATCTGTTGAGAAATAGTGTAGAAGCCATCGGGGACCAGCTGTCCCAGCGCAGGATATCCATCAGCATCCGGCAGCAGTCGGGGCTTCTTCATGTACAGCTGGCCGACAGCGGTCAGGGTATCGATAACGCCATCCGCGAACGTCTTTTCGAAAAGGGGTTTACCACCCGGCCTTCGGCAGCGGGGCTTGGACTGTACAATAGCCTCAATATTATGGAGAGCCATGAAGGAACGCTCCATCTCCATAGCGAAGGGCCCGGTAAAGGCGCCACAGCCACCATTCAATTCAAGCTGGGTTAGAAATGCCAAAATAGCTTAGATTTCGGGTAATAAAGAGGAATCATCATAGGCATAAAATCCTCATATTACATGTGTATGGCTATTGGGCATCGCATCGTCCGGATATTCTGTCTCATCATTCTCTATCTTGTCTGTACGCGGGCATCCGCGCAAACTTCCGTTGGTCCCGCCGCTGCTGACAGTGTGCTGTCGGTCGTGACGAAGATATTGCGGCGGCCGCCTCTTGATGAAGCTGCCTGGGCCTTACGGCAGACGCCCATCACCGTTACATCCTACCGCTGTCCCCGCAGCGCCGGCGGGCTGCATGACTTTTATTCGGAAGGCGACTACTGGTGGCCTGATCCAAAGCATCCTGATAGCCCTTATATCCAGCGGGACGGGATGACCAATCCAGAAAATTTTACGGCACACCGCAAGGCCATGATACGGCTGAGCCGTATAGTGGGCGCCCTGGCAACGGCGTACAGGCTTACGGGGGATGCGCGCTATATTCGTCCGGCGCTGGATCATTGTAAGGCCTGGTTTGTGGATAGCGCCACCCGTATGAACCCTGATCTGCAATATGCGCAGGCGATCAAGGGGCGTGCTACGGGCAGGGGCATCGGCATCATCGATACGATACAGTTGATGGAGGTGGCGGAGGGACTTCAGGCGATGGAGAATGACCCTGCCATGGACAAGGCGTTATTGGAGCGGATTCGGCAGTGGTTCTCCGCCTATCTGAAATGGCTCACCACCCATCCATATGGAAAGGATGAGATGAATGCGGCCAATAATCATGGCACCTGCTGGGTCATGCAGGTGGCGGCCTTTGCCAAATTTACAGGTGATGAAGCGCTGATGGACTTTTGCCGTCGCCGCTATAAGGAAGTTCTTTTACCCGGACAGATGGATGCGGATGGCGGTTTCCCCCGCGAACTGAAAAGGACAAAGCCATACGGCTATTCTCTTTTTAATTTAGACGCCATGGCCACTATTTGTCAGCTGTTGTCGACATCGGAAGATAATTTATGGATGTATCAGACGGCGGATGGGCGCAGTATTGGAAAAGGCATTGCATTCATGGCCCCTTATATAGCGGACAAGGGTAAATGGCCTTATGCGCACGATGTGATGTACTGGAACGAGTGGCCGGTGGCGCAGCCGGCGCTCCTGTTTGGAGCCGGTGCGTTGGGACATAATGAGTGGTTGCGGATATGGGAAGGGCTCGATCACTTTCCCGTCAATGAGGAGGTGATACGCAACCTGCCTGTGCGGCATCCTATTATATGGTTTAACAAATAACTACCAATGAATAAATGTATTCTCTTTTGTTTGCTTATCTCTTTGTCAGCGGCAGCGCAGGATCGTGACCGTCAGGCTGTCGGGGTATCGCGGATCATGGCCGATGCCGGGGAGCAGACCCATCTGATGTTACGTGAGCTGGCTGCGAAGACTCCCGGACCGGACAGCGCTTTTTCACCGCGTACGGTGGTGGATGGGAAACTGAAATGCGTGTCATCACGGGACTGGACCAGCGGTTTTTTCCCCGGCGAGCTTTGGCTCCTTTATCAGTACACGGGGCAGGAGGAGTGGAAGAAGGAGGCGCAGGCATATACCGCCCGAATGGAGCGGGAGAAGCTCAACGGCACTACGCATGACATGGGCTTCAAGATCTATTGCAGCTATGGGAATGGTTACCGGCTGACAAAGGACGAGGCATATAAGCAGGTAATCATAGAGGCTGCCCGGACGCTGGCTACGCGCTTCAATCCCCGGGTGGGATGTATCCGCAGCTGGGATCATCACAAGGAGCTGTGGGGCTATCCTGTCATCATCGACAATATGATGAACCTGGAGCTGCTGTTCGAGGCTACAAAGCTGACGGGAGACTCATCCTTTTATAAAATAGCCGTCCGTCATGCCAATACCACCATGCGAAATCATTTTCGCGCCGACTACAGCTCTTTTCATGTAGTGGATTATGATACGGCCACCGGCGGGGTAGTGAAGCGTATGACATGGCAGGGATATAGCGATTCGTCTGCGTGGGCGCGGGGCCAGGCCTGGGGACTGTATGCCTATACGATGTGTTATCGTGAGACGGGGGACAGGGCTTATCTGAGACAGGCAGAGCATATTGCCGCCTATATCCTTCCGCATCTGCCGGAAGATAAAGTGCCTTACTGGGACTTCAATGCGCCGGGTATACCCAATGAGCCGCGGGACGCATCCGCAGGGGCGGTGATAGCGTCGGCGTTGTATGAATTGAGCAGGTACAGCGATCAGGGGAAGGACTATCGCCGGACGGCGGACAAGATATTGCAGAGCCTGACAAGCCATTATCGGAGCGCCGCCGGCGCGAACAGCGGATTTATCCTGCTGCATAGTACGGGTTCCAAGCCTTCCAGGTCGGAAGTGGATGTGCCGTTGAACTATGCGGACTATTATTACCTGGAGGCATTGCTGCGATCTTCGGACGCTGCGCCCTCGGGCCAGGCGGCATCCGGGCAAACCCTTGACCGGGACGAAAGAATGCAGTGGTGGCGCGAGGCCCGTTTTGGCATGTTCATTCACTGGGGCGTATATGCTGTTCCGGCCGGCACCTATCATGGGCACCGCATCAATAAGGCGGCGGAATGGATCATGAACAGAGGGAAGATACCTGTGGCGGAATACCAGCAATTTGCCCGGCAGTTCAATCCTGTTAAATATGATCCGGAGGCGTGGGTGAAAATGGCGAAAGCTGCGGGCATGAAATATATCGTCATTACGGCCAAGCATCACGACGGCTTTGCGCTTTTCAAGACCAGCGCCAGCAAATGGAATGTCGTGGATGCGACTCCGTATGGCAAGGATTTGCTGAAGCCGCTGGCGGCCGCCTGTCGCAAATACGGCATCCGGCTGGGATTTTATTATTCCCAGGCGCAGGACTGGAACAATCCCGGTGGCGCTGCGTCGAGAAAGGTTGCTTCCGAAGGATGGGCTAATCCGGACTCGGCCCGTATAGACGCTTATACCGCTGCGCATCACGGGCATTGGGACCCGGCTCAGACGACGGATTCCATGGGGGACTATATCGACAAGGTGGCGGTACCACAGGTAAGGGAATTGCTGACCAATTATGGGGACGTGGCCGTGCTCTGGTGGGATACGCCAACGGATATGACGGATGCATGGGCGGAGAAGCTGCATGCGCAATTATCCCTGCAGCCAAAGATCATCACGAACGATCGGCTCAAGCGGCCTGACTTCCCCGGCGATTACAAGACGCCCGAGCAAAAGATCCCCAACCTGTCCGAACTGGACGGAAAAGACTGGGAGACCTGTATGACAATGAACGGCACCTGGGGCTATAAGAGCTATGACAATAACTGGAAGACGCCCACGACCCTGATCCATAATCTCGTGGACATTGCCTCCAAGGGTGGTAACTATCTGCTGAATGTAGGGCCTACTGCCGAGGGCGAGATCCCCCAGGGCAGTGTGGATGCATTGAAGGCCATCGGCGCCTGGATGAAGGTAAATGGCGAAGCCATCTATGGTACGACAGCGAGTCCTTTCGGGCTGCTGCCCTGGGGGCGTTGCACAAAGAACGCAAAGGGTGGGAATACCGTACTGTATCTTTCCGTATTTGACTGGCCCAGGGATGGAAAGCTAAGGGTGCCGGGATTGAAGAGTGCGGTGATTGGTGCGACGCTGCTGGCGGGAGGTAATGCCCTGACCACCTCGGCTGGTGCGGATGGCCTTGTCATCGACGTGCCTGCGAAGGCGCCGGATCCC
>Ga0157372_10000509_pt1 | contig 42761 bp, 44 predicted proteins | sample C55metaG_FD_115307 | JGI IMG/M metagenome (GOLD analysis project Ga0157372, IMG submission 115307) | Corn rhizosphere microbial communities from Kellogg Biological Station, Michigan, USA - C5-5 metaG | ecosystem: Host-associated > Plants > Roots > Rhizosphere > Soil | place: USA: Michigan...
ATCGATATCATGCAGCAGGCGCCGGGCCGTATCTTTGTCGGCTTGTTCAGTACCAACATGAACCGCGTGCAAATGATCATCAACGCCGCCATTCACCACAATCGCAAAATTGCTATGGACGGCCGCAGCATGGTCAGTACGCTGGAAATGGCGGTCCGCCACGGCTTCATGAAGGTCCCCAAAGGCACCTTCGTACCGATTGCTAGCGCCGCTACTATGCCTGATGACCAGTTAGTGGTTGTCTGTACGGGTAGTCAGGGTGAGCCGAGCAGCGCCTTGCAGCGCATGGCTAACGGCGAGCACCGGCACGTCAAGCTTAAGGAGCAGGACACCGTTATCCTTAGCTCCACGCCGATTCCGGAAAGCGGCAATGACGCCCTGGTTGGCGCCATGGTCGACAATCTAGTCAAAAAGGGTGTGCATGTGTTTGAAGCCCGCAATCACGAGTTGGATAATGTCGGCCCACTGCACGTCTCCGGACACGCCAGCCGGGACGAATACGCCGAAATGATTCAATACACCAAACCGAAGTTTTTCATTCCCATTTACGGCGCTTACCGAGTGAAGCAACGGCACATCGACCTGGCCGTGGAGCAAGGCATCCCACGTGCTAATACGATGAATGCGCTCAATGGTGAAGTTATCGCCCTGACTCCCGACAAGATGGAAATTATCGGCGAGGTGCCAGTCGGTACTATTCTGGTTGACCAAACCGGTGCCATCGTCAGCAACATCGTCGTCAAAGACCGCGTGCTGCTGGCCGAGGAAGGCCTGGTGGCCGTAGTGCTGACCATCGATAAAAAGTCCGGCAGCCTTATGACCAGCCCGGATATCATCAGTCGCGGCTTCATTTACATGCGTGATAACGAGGAAATCATGAACGGCTTGCGCAACGAACTGCGCCGGGCAGTGCAGCAGCGCTTCAAGCGGGTTGATTTAGATCGATTCAAGGCCGAGCTGAAAGATCACATGACCCACTTCTTGTTTGAGCACACGCAGCGTAGCCCCATCATCATTCCGGTGGTAAATATCATCGGCAGCAAGGGTGAGCTGAAGGCAACTGCCAGTGGTGGCCGCACCAGAACTGCCGAAGAAGTTGCCGCCGAACAGCAAAAGCGTTTTCAACAGATGCGTGCCCGCCTGCTGACTCAAGATTCGCGCGTTGATTAAATTGTATTGCAAAATTGACGTTTGGATTATATAATATTATATATGCATACAGTTCATGATGTGGCCTTGCCCAGGTTTGCGGATCCAATCGAAGCAGCGTTGCTTCGCTATCAAGAAATTGCCCAATCAAACGGCGGAGAAGTAAAGTTCGATATCTCTAATGCCACACGTCTGGAAGTCATAGAAGGTAAGCCAAACTATGCACGCAGTGAAACCCTTGTGAGTTATGGTGGGGAGCAAGCCCTCAAAATGTTCATCATTGCCTTTAGGCCGGGCGATGGCACAGGTGATTTAAATACCGTTCATTCCATGGATGATATCCTTTCCTATAGCAACTATCCTCGACTGCCTAAAGTAGTGCCCAGATCTAAAGCTGCTGCGCACACCGAAGGGCATTTGACGGTCGCAAGTTTTATTCCAGAGCAGGCTAATGAAGATCCACGCATGTACGCTGGGCGCCTAGATCTAATTGGTTTACGAGTTGACGAAAAGCGGCTTATAAAGTTGGCCGTACTAGGTCAGGGATTGCGAGAATACGAAAACGCGGTTCTATTTGGTGATCCAGTCGAGCCGACTGTTACTGCTACAGCTGGCTACTTGCCAAATGGCAGCCGCTTTGGCGATCCGCATGCCGTATATAATGCCACTCCTGAAGTCCAAGTAGGCGGCTTTATAGCTGTGCCCCCAGAGCTAGCAGCAACACATGGCCGCGTCCTTGATTTATTAGGGATCCGTACCCCTGAGCTAGCAGCCTAAACATTAGTGCTATTGACAAGTGATGTAATTTTTGCTATAATATGAGCTATGGCAGAAAGTAGTGCTTCCTCGCAGGATTCCAGAGCTCCTCAACCTTTAGGAGCTTTAATAGACAGGTACTGGGATGGCGTGGAACATGCTCAGTTGGAACCGCTTGATCTTACTCTTGATCCTGATGAAGTACCGACTGGTAAAGTAGCCACTCAGCTTGCAGGTTTAAGAGTCCATCAAGCTAACTTGATAGAGAGAGACCGGCAAGGGCAGATTATAGACCCGGATGAGCTCGCGAGAGTGGGGTACGCAGTACAAACACTACTTGCCCGCCACCTTCATGACACGCAGGAGTAGACCACAACACATCTAAAAGGTATAATCAAAATACTTATGGCAAAAAAGAAAAAATCTACCAAAAAGAAAGCACCTGTCGTCGAAGAAGTCAGTGAGCAGTCTGCTTTTTGGCCGCTGGCGGGCGCAATTATCTTGATTGTGGCTGCGCTGTTTTTATTGCTGGGTGGGTTTGGCACTGGCGGTGCGTTGCCGGTAAACCTCTTCAAGGGTGCTTACTGGGCGCTAGGCTACGCCGCGTATTTGACACCGTTAGCGCTGGTGTACTGGGGCGTTTATAAATTTAAGGCCGAGGACCGGCGGATACCACTCTCGAACCTTATTAGCATGCTGGCGGTTTTGGTATTTGCGGCCGGTTGGATGTATGTGGCGTTTGCCAGTAAGGTCAACGAGGCGTGGACTGGCGGTCACGGTGGTAATGTTGGCAAGCTGGTGGGCGGGACGGTGCTAGGCGCCTTGGATAAATTCCCAGCCGGTATTTTATTCTTTGTGCTCATGGTGCTGGCAATCTTCTTTGCGTTTGCTATTTCACCGAAGGTAATTCTGAATCTGTTTGGCATGTTCAGCAAAGAAAAGACCGACGAGGCCGAAGGCCTGGAAGGGCTGAAAGCCAAGGCCGAAGCCAGCGGTTTTCAACTGAATGAAGGCGTGCCGGTGGAGCACCACAGCCCACGGGAAATTGCTCGCATGAGCAACTTGAAAAATACTGCCCAGAAGCTGACGCCCACCGAAGCCCACGAAGCTTTAACGACGGCCAGTGACCCAGATTGGCAGCTGCCGGCACTGACCTTATTGAATCAGAAGCAAGACAAAGCCGATGCCGGTGATGTCGAGGGCAATGCCCAGATTATTCATGACACCTTTGAGAACTTTAATATTGAGGTCGAAATGGAAGGCGCCAACATTGGTCCGCGGGTGACGCAGTACACCATGAAGCCGCCCACCGGTGTTAAGTTGACCAAAATTACTGCGCTGGAGAACAACCTGGCGTTAGACTTGGCGGCCCATTCTATCCGTATGGAAGCGCCGATTCCGGGTAAGCGGGCGGTGGGTATCGAGGTGCCAAACGTGCGCCCAGCCACGGTGCGTGTAGCCAGTTTATTGCAATCACCGGAGTGGACCCGCGTGGACGGTCCATTGGGCTTCGTGATTGGCAAAGACATTGCTGGTAATCCAGTGGTGGCCGATCTGGCCAAGATGCCGCACATGCTGGTGGCAGGGCAGACCGGCTCCGGTAAATCGGTGATGATTAATACTTTCCTGACGAGCCTGTTGTATCGTAATTCACCAGCTGATTTGAAGCTGATTTTAGTTGATCCGAAACAGGTCGAGATGGCGCCGTACAATGATATTCCGCACCTATTAACCCCAGTGATTAATGAACCAGAAAAGTGTATCTCAGCCCTCAAATGGGCGGTGGCAGAAATGGAACGCCGCCTGCGTACTATGGCCGAGGTCGGCAAGCGCAATATCGGTGAGTACAACAGCCTGAAGAAAGAAGAGGGCATGCCGTACATCGTAATTGTCATCGACGAGTTGGCAGATTTGATGATGATGGCGGCCCGCGACGTCGAAGCACTGATTGTGCGTCTGGCCCAAAAAGCCCGGGCAGCAGGTATCCATTTGGTGCTGGCGACGCAACGTCCGTCAGTAGATGTTATTACTGGTCTGATTAAGGCCAACGTACCGGCCAGGATTGCTTTCACAGTGGCCAGTCAAGTCGACTCACGGACGATTATTGATCAAATCGGTGCCGAAAAACTGTTGGGGCGTGGTGACATGCTATTGCTTACCAGTGATATGCCGAAGCCCAAACGTGTACAGGCAGCTCTCATCGAAGACGGTGAAACGCAGAAGGTAACTGACTTTATCCGTATGCAGAGGCCGCCGCAATACGACGACGAAATCATCAGCCAGCCGGTGCAGCTGAACGGCAAGGGTGGCGTGGTAGCTGATTACGGCGCCAACGATGCCGATGATGACATGTGGCGCGACGCCGTACAAGTGGTGATTGAAGGCCGCAAAGCCTCGACATCATTGCTGCAACGCCGTCTGCGCATAGGCTACGGCCGGGCCGCCAGACTGATCGAAACCATGGAAGAGCAGGGGATTGTCGGCCCCGCCGACGGCGCCCGTCCCCGCGAAGTTTTAGTCAGCTCTATGTCCGATGTCTTCGGTGGTAACTCTAGTGACGAAGTCCTGGACGAAAATTTCCCTGACGCATAGATAAATCTATGGAAGTGTATACTGACACTGATGTATAAGGTGTTTATCTTTGACTTTGACGGTACGGTGGGCGATAGCACGGCCTGTATCATTGCTTCGTACCGAGCGACATTTGCCAAACATAAGCTTGCGGCGCCTTCGAGCGAAATGATTGTTAGCACCATGGGGCTGGTGCTGCCGGAAGTTTTGCGCATCTTGCTGCCCGGTCAATCGGACGAATTGTATGAAAGCCTCGCCAAGGGTTATCGCAGTGCATATCTGGGGTTGCTGCCAGCTAATACGCGACTATACGAAGGCATGGATAATCTATTGCACAGCCTAACAACGCGCGGTGCTATCTGTACGATTGCGACCAGTAAAATAACAACTGTGGCCGAGCTTAGCTGCGAGCATTTAGGAATAAGACAGTATTTTAAATTGATCGTCGGCTCAGATAAAGTCGAACAGCATAAGCCTCACCCAGACACAGTTTTGTATACGCTCAAGCAGTTAAATATATCGACGGGTGAGGCGGTAGTGATCGGTGACTCAACTTTTGATTTGGAAATGGCCCACGCTGCGGGCGTGGCGTGTATCGGCGTAAGCTGGGGCGCCCATGGGGGTGAGGAGTTACTAACTGCTAAGCCTTTGGCGGTCGTCGACAGGCCGAGCGAGCTTTTGGAATATATCCCCGAAGCATAGGCGAATAGTGATTTACGTTTCTAACGAAAAATGTTTTAATAGAGTCATGGCTGAGCAAGAAGTTTTACCCTGTTCTGACTGTGTTGATCCGGAAGATCTGCGAGCTGCATTCGACACTGTTTTCAGCATCCGAAGGGAAGTTAATCGATTGAATGATTCAGCACATGCAACTGCGAGCCAAGCGGCAGGTGATATAAAAGGTGAAGCAGCTGATGTCGCTGCTGCTGAGCAGGCTCGTGAAGGCATGATAGACAATGTAGTCCGTTTTTCACAAGTGACGGACGAAATTAATACGGCTATTGATGAGGTAGTTGCATTCGCTTCTACTGCCGACTGTGATCAGCTCGGTGGAACAGATAGGAAGCGGTGTGCACGAGCGGATTGCTTGGCCCTGATTTTACCCAGAATAACCGAAGCTCAAGTTACGCTAGCAATGCGTGATGTTGATAACCTTTAAATGATACCGCGATAGTTATAAGCCCAGGGCTAAAAGATTGCTTCACTATGTTGACTAACAGGGGTGAGTAAGATATACTGGCAGTATTATTAACTCAGCTTGCATCCATGTAGTGAGTGCAGGCGTTAACCGAAGGAGTATTTGATATGAATCAGTATGAAATTGCTGTACTGTATCACCCTGATCTGGAGATTGATCTAGAGAAGGCTACCTCCCGCGTGACCAAGATCTTCACCGATAACGGTGGCAAGGTTGTGTCCGAAGACAATTGGGGCAAGCGCAAGCTGGCCTACAATATCAAGGGCAACGAGCACGCGATTTACGTTTTTTACACGGTAGAATTGCCGGCCGAAAACGTCCAGAAGGTAGAAAGCACCCTCAACATTACCGACGAGGTAATCCGGTTTTTGATTACTAAGCCGGACCTCAAGGCGATTGCCAAAGCGGAGGCCGAAAAAGAGGCCAAGGCTGCTAAGGCGGCTGCCCGGGGTGAGAGTGCTGAAGACGACAAAGACGAAGAGTAGGGGCCCGCACCAGAATGCACATTTTGCACGAAACCCTCCGTTCCGATGCTCGTCGTACCAATATGTACGCCTGCGCTTCGATACTCAGCTTTCGCACAAACTGCACTATTCTGCTGCAAGCCTGGCGTAAAATGAAGTTTAGTTAATAAATCTCGCTTGACGTTTAATGTAAATAGCGAGTAGGGTAGAAATACAATTAAGCAAGACATATGTCTTATAAAAGGAGGAATGCCACATGGCACGTAGTCTTAACCAAGTAACTTTAATGGGTAACCTGACTCGGGACCCGGAACTGCGGCAAACGCCGACAGGCCAGAACGTTTGCAGTTTTAGCTTGGCGTTGAACCGCAGCTACAAAGATCAAAGCGGGGAATGGCAAGAGGCGACCGATTACATCGATATCGTGGCCTGGGGACCGCTCGCTGAGCGTGTCAGCCAATACCTGAGCAAAGGCCGTCGCTGCCTGGTGCAGGGGCGTTTACAGTCTCGCAGCTGGGAACAGGATGGTCAGAAGCGAAACAAGGTGGAAGTATTGGCCAATGATGTTACCTTCCTGGATAGTCGCGGTGAAGGCGGTGAGGGCAGTAATCAGGGTTCTTACGGCGGCTCGAATAATAGCTCTAGCCGACCGGCACCGAGCAAGAAGAAAGATGATGTTGTCATCGAAGACATCGGCGACGAACCGATTAACCTCGACGACATCCCCTTCTAAAGGATGAGATGGAATATTGCCAGGGTAAGAAATGTCCAGGATGTTGGATAGCAGATCTGGCGCCGGAATTGCAAGCAGCAGGAGCGGCCTTAGTAAGGCAGGATCTCACTAATCCAGAGGGTATGGATTGGCGGGCTGATGTCGCAGGAGTAGATGCTGATAGCAAAGAGCAGGTTATACTGCATGCTAATGCCTCCGCCAATCACATTCGAGCCGGACGTTGTTCCGAAAACCCTCCGGATTAGTAACACTTAAGATAGGAGTAAATAATGGCAAAGATTTTTAAACACAGGACAGACGTAGCGTTTTTTGACTACAAGGACTTTAAGACCTTGCAGCGCTACGTAAATATGTACGGGCAGATTGAAACCCGCAAAAAAACTGGGCTGACCGAAAGCCAGCAACGCCGTTTGGCAGTGGCTATCAAACGAGCGCGGCATATTGCATTGCTGCCATTCGTGGCAAGTAACTAGAGCCGCCAGGCTCAAATTCTTTATTCTGAGTTTTGCTTCGCTTAAGCGAAGGAATAAAGAATGGAGAATAATGAATAAAGTTCGCTGAGAAGAAATGTGGGGTTTACTAAGCATTACTACTGAAGAGGGAGCTATATATGACCACTACGCCAGCTATGCATAAAAACACCGCTAAAACACCTATTAAAACATTCCGAGACCTGAAAACTTGGCAGTCAGCTTATGATCTCGCAATTGCTATATATCGACAGTGTGAGCTGTTTCCAAAGCATGAACAATACGGTCTAACGAGCCAAATGACTCGAGTGGCCGTATCAATTTGCTCTAATGTGGCTGAAGGTTTTGGGCGACGAAGTAGCAAAGAAAAAGATCATTTCTTTGCTAGGGCCCATGGTTCGCTCATTGAATTGCAGAATCAGCTGCTAATCGCCAGGGGCGTTGGCTATATAACGACAAGTCAGTACGAAGATCTGTCCCGTCGTAGCAATACAACGCTATGGACGCTCATTGGTTTGCAAAAAGCGAACCAGGCATGGGCAGCTAAAAGGCTTCATTCTTAATTCCTTATTCTTTATTCTATGAATATGGAATCGCCATTTCTAGCCATCAAAAATTTGGAGACTCAGCTAAATGGTTTGCTAGCGGCAATAGATCTGTATGCTTTGCCGGTCGGCGAGCGTAAGCTTGTGACCGTCTTGCGCCGGGAAGTCACTGACGCGCGGTTGGACATTCGGGATTATGAATTGTCCGAGACCAGGGCCGAGCAACTGGACAATGCTAAGCAGGCAAAAGAGCGTCTGGAGCGCATGCGAAAAACCATCCTGGCGATAAGTGAATATAATATATTCAGTGCAGTCGATGTGGCGCAGCTAACAGCACAGCTTGATCAAATAATCGAGGCACTACGATGAATAAGCAAAAAGCTGAAGAGCTAAAAATATTGTTTGACAAGATCATGAGCATCGAACCGACCGAGCTTGCCATATACCTGAAGCAACTCCATGGCCCTAGGGGGAGCGGTGTGGCATTTCTAGGGGGTGAAGCGGGTTCGCAGTTAACTCGGGACTTGCAAGAAGCCATGGTGCGATTGATCGAAGCATACCATCAAAACGATACAAAGCACATTCCGGAAATTGCCAAAGAGATTGAAGGCTTTTTAATGACGGAAGTTGTAGCCAGGAGAATATCAGAAAAAACTGGTTATAAATGGATAGATGAACTGAGAAAGATAGTGGAGGAGTAGCCAATGGCATTATCAATAACCGATCTCAAAAAAGGCACGCTGTTTCAGTGGGAGGGTGAGCCGTATCGCGTGGTTGAATACGGTCAAAAAGTGATGGGCCGCGGCGGTTCGATTGTGAACGTGCGTATCAAAAGTTTGATCGACGGCAAAGTGCTAGAAAAAACTTTTAAGGGCAACGAGCAACTGGAAAGCGCCGATGTTACTAATCAAAATGTGCAATATTTATACAACGACGGCAGCACGTACTTTTTCATGAACGGGGACACTTTTGAGCAGTTCGAAGTGTCGGCTGACCTGGTCGGTGATGGTTCAGGCTATCTGAAAGAAGGCGATGTCGTGCAGCTGCAATTCTTCGAAGACAAACCAATCAATGTCGAGCTGCCTAAAAACGTACCGCTGCTAGTAACCTACACCGAAAATGCCGTCAAGGGTGATACCAGCTCATCGATTACCAAAGACGCGCAGCTGGAAACGGGCATAACCATTAAGGTGCCGGCGTTTATCAAGCAAGGCGATGTTATTTCCGTTGATACCAGCAACGGCGCCTACCGTGAACGAGTTAAGGGATAAAGTATGGCAAAAAGCGAACAATATAGCGGCAAAGAACTTCTATGTGATGTGGCCCTGGTTCTCATCATCGGTGCTTTAGTGTTACCGGCCACCGGAGTATTACTTAACTAATATGCGGCCGGGAGATTGCTTTATTTGTGCTTTCCACCAAACTCCCAATCCAGTGCCAGAAAGACGTCATTCCGAACTTGATTCGGAATCTAAAGGATAGGCTATGAAGCTTCGAGAGTATTATATTTATATCATGATGAACACGGCCAATACTGCAATCTATATTGGTGTGACGAATGATCTAATGAGGAGAGCTTACGAGCATGCCAGCGGAGCAGCAGCAAGCTTTAGTAAAAAGTATAGACTGCACAAGTTAGTTTATTATGAGGTATGTGATACTGCAGAGCAAGCAATTGCTCGCGAAAAACAACTCAAAAATTGGCATCGCGACTGGAAGCTTGAACTGATAAGACAGGCTAATCCAGACTTTTCAGATCTGAACTCTGTCTTACAAGAGATTCCGAATCAAGTTCGGAATGACGAGGTTCTGGGGGCTGATCAATGAAACAGCGGTTGGATCAAGCATTGGTGGCGAGAGGGCTAGTAGCTACCAGAAGTCAGGCAGAGAGCTATATTCGTTTGGGTGACGTGCAAGTAAATGGTTCAGTGGTAACTAAACCGGGCGCGATGGTTGGTGCTGAGCACAAAATTGTCCTCAAAGAGCGTGAACAGTACGTGAACCGGGCGGCGCTGAAGCTAGCTTCAGTGGCACAAGCGCTCAAGCTGGATTTTCGCGACAAAATGGTACTGGATGTGGGCAGTTCCACTGGCGGTTTTACAGAGTATGCCTTGCGGCATGGTGCCAAAAAAGTGATTGCGGTGGATGTGGGTACTGACCAGCTACACCCGAGCCTGCGCGGCAATCCGCAGATTGAGCTGCATGAGCAAACAGATATCCGCAACGTAACATCACGTCATCCTGAACTAGTTTCAGGAACCCATTCAGTATTGCAGGGGATTCCGAAACAAGTTCGGAATGACGCTGTAGGGCCGGCAATTGACGTACCAGATATAGTGCTGGCAGACGTCAGTTTTATCTCGTTGCGAGAGATCCTGCCAGCTATTGCGCACCTCGTTTCACCTGACTCGCAGCTGGTAATGATGGTGAAGCCACAATTTGAAGCCCGGCAGAGTGCTGTGAAGCACAAAGGTGTTATCAAAAACGATAAAATGCGCCGCGAGATTTTGAAGGATTTTGAAGTCTGGGCTCAGCAATACTTTATTATTGTCGATAAGGCCGATTCGCAAGTGGCTGGTAGCAAGGGCAATCTAGAGCGATTTTACTTGCTGAAATCTTTAAAAGTTGTATAATATAATAGTATGTCAATAGAACAGCTTCATACTGAAGCACCAATATTACCATTTGTTGGAGAACGCTCTCTTGCTCTGCGTAATGCCGCCCTTTTACGCTATCCTCTCACTGTCTTGTCTAAGCGACTAGAGCTGATGGCCATAATTAGAGTAAGAGTTGCTAAATACAGTTCTGAGCGTTTTGTGGCGATGCGGATACAGCGTGAGACATCTGCGGACATGCCACATTTAATAGTGGCTCGAGGAATTACCGGTAGGGATATATCGCAGAGGCTTAAACAGGTCGATACATCGGATCCTTGGCAGGTGATCAATCCTTGGTTAATGAACGGCACAGGTGAGCTCTTAACCCCGGGCTTCTATTCATCGGTCTCACTAGGTGATGACGGGCCGTTTAAGCTTACAAAAGGCGCCATCGGGAGTCCGGTACGAACGCCAGCTACGTTGGGTATAAATTATGCCGCCGAGGTGGAAATAGAGAGCTTTGCAGTAAATGGCTGCAAAGTGCAAGCCAATTGGTCTGATGCCTTTAAGCCGCCAGACACGCTATGGCAAGACTTATAAACTAGGAGGCGGTAATGGATTTGTTGCCTTCGAAAAGCACTAGCTAAATGCTAGACTAGCAGTATGTATTTTGCGAGCCGGATGCAGGCTGGGCGCATGCTGGCTGCCCAGCTACTACAAAAATACCGCTACGAAGATTGCGCCGTAGTGTGCCTGGGCGATGGCGGCGTGATGGTGGGTGCGCAAATTGCCGTGGAACTGCACACGATTTTGACCATGCTGCTGACGGCCGAAATCAATCTGCCGATGGAGCCGGAAGCAATTGGCGGTGTCAGCCAGGACGGTTCATTCTCGTACAATAGTTTTTATTTTCCGGGTGAGGTCGACGAACTGACGGCGGAATATTATCAGTACATTGAGCAGGAAAAGCTGGCTAAAATCCAGGAAATGCAGCAGCTGATAGGTTCGGGAGGACTTATTAGGCGCGATCTGCTGCGCGGCAGAAATATTATTATCGTATCTGATGGGCTAAAAAGCGCTTTTACCTTGGACATTGCCGTGCAATATTTGAAGCCGGTGGCCATGAAAAAGTTAATTGTAGCCACGCCGCTGGCTAGTCTGAAGGCGGTGGATCGCATGCACATCATGGCTGATGAAATTTACTGCCTGAGCGTGGTCGAAGATTACATCGATACTGATCATTACTACGACACTCACGATGTGCCGAACCACGACAAAGTCATTGAAACCATCGAGAAAATCATCCTTAATTGGAAATGAGTTCAGAATAAAGAATGACGAATAAGGAATAGACCTGCGGCCGGCTATTACTGACGTAGTCGTCAGTAAAACTTAACGAATTGGTAAAACGATGCCTCCGGAAGCCGGTTCATCAAGCGAAGTAGCAAACTGTATATTCGGCACTATTGGGTCGGCTATTTCATAATTTGGGAGCAGTAACCCCCATTCCGCCCCACCGCACATGTCTAATACATGTTCCGCAAAGTCGCGCACCCTAAGCGGATCGTCCATAAGGTGATCCGTAAGCTCTTTAGCCTCTTCTGGAGATATAACCACAGCGGCAACATGTTCTGCTCCATACCCGCGATTTTGATTGGCTGGGTAGGCGGTATCAAGTATTGGATGTTTAAAGCCCCGGGCCAGCACGTGATAGCCGACTACTACTGCTTTACGAGAATCTGTAGTACCGGTGAAATGCCCGATCTCGTCAGGTTCATCTCCTAACTGCACCCTAACATCCTGGAGGACTTGGCGTGACTTTGTTCGTCCCCACCGGCCCGGCTCTTGCATGGTTGTGGGTTCTTGGCGAGTTCCATAGACCGGTCGCATGAGAGGAACAGTCATAACACGGCTGCCTATGCCCCTATCTATAAAGGACTGTGCTGCATACGGGTTACGTTCCGTTTGCGTTTCCGTGCGCACAGCTTTAATTAAGGTTTTACCTTTGCCGTTATTGGGGATGCCGCTGCCAGGAAGTTTTCCGTCATTAATGACATAGTTATTTGTAATTACTTGCAGACCAGCTCCCCAAGGAGCGGGGAGCCCAAATCTGCCGTAATATGCAGCAGGGCTATCGTTAAGACGGTTAAAATCATAACTCATTTTTATATTATAGCACTTAATCTTAAAAAGTAAATACCCCAATGTGGGCTAATTTAAATAATCTGGCATTGCCATACAGATGTAATAACCTAGGTTTTGAAGAATTCTTAATCCAGCTCAAGGTGGTGTAAAGAAAAAACTCTTAGTTAGCCAATCTTAAATCTGAGTTTGGAGCTATTGATTGCGGAGTTGTGAGCGCAGCGCTTTGACATCGTGCAAGGTGATGAGGGACTGCTCGCTAGAAATGAGTTCTTTACGCTCCAGGGCGGCTAGTTCGCGGCTGGCGGTTTCGCGGGAGGCGTTGATAGAGCTGGCAATGTCCTGGTGCCGCAGCGGGGCGGCGATAAGTAAGCCCTTTTCGGTTTGCTGTCCAAAGCGTTGCCCCATAGTCAGTAAAAACGAAATGATACGTTCGCGCACCGTGCGGTATTCTAGGTTCAAAATGCGTTCGCTATGCAGGCGGTACATTTCGATAGTCATATCGAGCAGCGGCGCCAAGGCCTCGGGGTGAGATTGCATATGATCGGTGAACTGCTGGCGGCTAATACGCCACACCACAGTCGGGGCCAGGGCCTCATAAATAACCGATCTTTCCTGGCCAGTGATGGCCCAGATAAGGGGAAAGAGCTCGTGCTCCTTACGAATAATTAGCAGGTTTTCTTCGCCGTACTTGGTGATGTCGTAAGCTTTAACTAACCCGCGATAAATATAGAAAATGCCCGATGGTGACTCGCCGGGCCTGATGACAAATTCGCCTTTTTTGAAGGTCATTTCGTGACCTTGTTTGCGGAAAACCTCTACCAGCTCGGCAGTTTGGACCATGGTGCCTAACATGTATGGATTATGGCATAAACTTATGCGAAACACCATATCTGGGGCGTCCCTGTTATTAAATCCCACTAGTTATGAACCTCTTCCACATCTTTCTTCATTACGGCTAATCTTGATAGCGCTAGGCGCTTCAGCCCACTCATCACCCTAACTACAACTACGTCTCCTTCCTATTCCGCACACCTGGCACTCACCAAGCTTGCTCTCACTGTCGAGAAAAGATATGGGAGGGGTTCATGTGATAAAAATCGCAGGCATTTAGTGAGCATTCTTACCGACAATCCTCAGCTGCCGGCCGTATGATATGATATGCAACCATTAAAAAGGAGGTACGAAATGGCCGATCTAAAGGTGAAATACCTGGAGGACCAGCTAAAACGAATCGGATGTAATTTCCGATTTTGGGGGCGTGCCGAACTGAAAGAACTTGCTGATATTCTCTTACCCGATGAAATTGTTGAACACTGTGTCAACGGGCAATACGAGCGCGGCTTTGCAATGCTGGTCGCCACCAACCAACGGGTCTTATTAATAGACAAAAAACCAATGTATCTATCCTTGGAAGACATACGTTTCGATATGATTTCCGAGATCGATTACAATCACCGCATGCTGAATGCCACGGTGTTCATTTGCACGCTCAACAAAGCTTTGAGCTTTACAGCGTATAACCATGGCAGGCTGCGCAAACTGTTTCACTACGTGCAGACGCAGGTGATGGAAATTCGCCAGCACTACCAGCAGCAAAGCAAAATTTGGAAAGAGTATGCCGAAAGCCTGCAAGCGCAGCGCGGTGGTGCACCAGCTATGGGAGCGCAACTACTAGTCTCGGATCAGCCGGTTGGCAATGAAACGCCAGCTCAAATAAGTGAACCTGCGAATGTGCAGAACGAAACAGTCGCCGTGCCGCAAATGCAGGCGCCGCCTTTGCAGTTTAGTAGCACCGCACCAATCATTAGTGCCTACACCAGGTTACCCGTGCTGAGCCGTCAACGTCGCTTTTTGGGATCACGGGCTATCTATCCTCGATTTGGTAATTGATAATTGAGACACTCATACGGGGCCTCATAAGGGTTCCTAATGGAGACCCTCCGGCTAGGGTTTCCCAACGCGCGGGGTTCTGAAGAGCTCGGGCTGCTCTTCCTGAAGTACCGAATAGAAAAGGAGGGACGATTCAGTTCAGCACATATTTCTGCTGATCGTAACCTTCAGCTACTTTGAAATGTTGAATTTGAATTCGACGACATCGTCTGCATGCATGACATAGGTTTTGCCCTCGGTGCGGACTTTGCCGGCGGCCTTGGCAGCTGGCAGCGAGCCGGCTGCAATGAGATCAGGATAGCTGACAACCTCAGCGGCGATAAAGCCGCGTTCAAAATCACCATGAATAACCCCGGCGGCTTGCGGAGCGGTGGCACCGTTGGGGATGGTCCAGGCGCGCACTTCTTTGTCGCCGGCCGTCAGGTAGCTTTGCAAGCCGAGTGTGGCATAGGCGGCGTGAATCAGCTGCACCAGACCGGACTCCGTTACCCCGTAACTTTCTAGCATTTCGCGGCGGTCGGCATCATCCAGGCTGCGCAGTTCATCCTCCAATTTGGCACACACAAATAGGGCTTGGGCTGGAGCCACTAGCTCACGGAGCTTTTGTTGTGTTGCAGCATCCTGCAAACCATTTTCATCGACATTAAAGAGGTAAATTACGGGCTTGGCGGTTAACAAAAATAGATCGCTAAACTCGTGACTCGTAACTCGTGACTTCTCACTGGCAAACAGAGGAACACCGGCATCTAAAGTGGCCTGAATTTCCTGCAAAGCCGTCACTTGCGGAGCGAGCTTTGGATTGGCCCGCGCCTCTTTCTCCAGCTTTGGTAGCCGTTTGGCTACGGTTTGCAAGTCGGCCAGTACTAGCTCGGTGTTGATAGTCTCAATGTCTTTGGCCGGATCATGCGCGTCATCGACATGCTGCACGTTCGGGTCGTCGAAGGCGCGCACTACTTGCACAATGGCATTGGTGGAGCGAATATGGCTCAAAAATTGGTTGCCCAGACCTTCGCCTTCACTGGCGCCCTTAACCAGCCCGGCCACATCCACAAAATTCACCGTCGCCGGCTTGATCGGTGCCCCCCCATACAGCTCGCTCAACTTTTCTAGCCGCTCATCCGGTACCGGCACGATGCCTGTATTTGGCTCAATGGTGGCAAATGGATAATTCGCTGCCAGAATATTACTATCCGTCAGCGCATTAAACAGGGTAGACTTACCGACATTTGGCAGCCCAATGATAGCTATGCTCAACATCTAACCCGACCTTGTTTACAGTTAATGAAGTAGCATATGCTGGTATTTTTCCGCATATTCTCACCGTCTCCTTCGTTGCTATTACTTTATCAACAATCTTCCTAACAGTAAAAAGCTTGTCTTCATACCCTAAATTACTGAGGTACTGCTTGAATGGCTCTACTGAGGTTTCTAGATCAATCTCACGTAATTGTGCTAACTTATCAGCCTCTGGCTTATTAAGCAGGTCTAAGAGCTCCTTACGGCGTCTAGCGACACTATTCATTTGATCTGTATACACATTCTCAGACATGGTATTCATGCCCCAAGCCTTTACGTAGCGACGTTCTTCTTGCTCAAGAGCCTTTAGCTGCATTCTCAGTTCATCTTTTTTGGGACTCTGACCAGCAAGCAGCTTCTTTTCTTCTGCATAACGATCAAGCTGTTGTTGCAGTAGGGTAGGGTCTGTCATGAGTTCACACAGCTTTGCCCAACCAACAGTGTCTAACACTTGTACGTTTACACCAGCTTCAAAGCAAGTGCGAGGTTTAGGAAATTTCATTAAGCGATCCGTGCAACGGTAGTAAAAGTGACCATTCTGACCCTCACCAGTTCTGCTTGCACCACATGTACAAGATATTAATCCACCGAATAGATAAGGGTTCTTTTTGAAACGTTGGCTAAGCTTACCATTACTCTTTATCTGAGCTTGAGCTTTATCAAATAGTTCATCACTTATTATTCGTGGTGCTTCTACCTCTAGCCATTCAACACGTGGACGGGTCTTACGACTACCTTTCATGGAGTGACGGTTCTGATATTTCTTCTGTGTTTTAGCCATTGGGTTTTTGGTGATAACACTCTCTGATTTGTAGTAAAAGTGCTTGCCAATATAAGTTTCATTTTTTAGCATGCGGTGCAGAGGACCATTAGACCATACGTCACGTTTCTGCTTCTTTGGTGGAATTCCCATATCGTATAAGCGACGAATTACTTCTTTGATTGATACACATTCAACACCAATCCATTCGAAAATCATTCTGACTACTTTGGCTTCTTCTTCGTTGATAACAAATTTGCCATTAATCTTATCTAAGCCCTTACCCTTGATTGGAATGTAGTCGTAGCCATAGGGTGCTTGATAGCCAAGTAACTTCCCAGAACGTACCTTATTGAGTTTCCCGATACGAAAACGTTCAGAAATTTTCATACGTTCATACTCATGGAATATGCCCATTACTCCACCCATGAGCTTTTCTTCAGCAGAGATACCGTTAATGTCGTGCAGGCTCTTAAATGTGATCTCTAAATTGGTCAGTTCTTCAATAACAATCTCTTGGTATACGTACTTACGGGCTAGACGACCTTTATCGTAGACATATAAAATATCAAACTTTTTCTCACGTGCATCAGCCCTCATATTATCTAGGGAAGGGCGTTCAAGAATAGCACCCGACCAACCTTCGTCAATATATTCACAGCTTTCAATTAGGGTATTACCGTCGGCTTTTATCGCTGCTTTAATTTCAGAAATCTGATTTTGTACTGTTTGTTCATCTTTTTGTAATTCAGTGCTCACACGAGCATATAGTGCTGCCCTCAACATTATTTTGTTCCTTTCGTTTTGGTTGTGCGTTTTGCGATGAATGAATCTAGACCTTGTTGGCTGATGCGATAACCCTTACCGAGTTTTATAGCTTCTAGCTCTCCATTTTTGATGTACGTGAGTACACTCTGCCAGTGCAGTTTTAGTAAATCTGCGACTTCTTGTACTGTGTAGTATTTCTTGTCTACCATAATAATCTCCATTATAAACATTTATAAATAAATATCAATGATTACTCCTTAGAAGCACTCTCAATATGTTCGAAAAATTTATCAAACAAATAGTTGAATGCTTCTTCTACGGTACGAGTATCACTGTCTTCGACGTACTCATATTCAATAGTCGGTGGGGCTGCGGTTTTACGAGACATATTAAGCCTCTCCCTGATCCTTAGTTACAGACCCACCATGCTCACCACTATATTGTTCTGATTCAATGAGTTGAGGGAAGATCAGTTTGTTGCGTTTGTCGTATGGGTCTTTTTCTTGAGTGATCAACCCAGCTGCTTCTAACATGGGTAAGATTTGACGGCGTAGAATATCGTCGTTCGGCAGGCGATTCTCTAGCTCATAGTGACGGTGAATAATCTCTTTACGACTAACACCCAAGTCGCTACCAATAGTTTTTGAATTTAGTTCACGTCCTTCGTTTTTAGCGATGTATATAGGAACAATGAACTTGTTATAGAACTCATATGTGTAAGGCGGCAGGTTAAGCTCTTGGCTCTTATTTATTTTCTGCCATACCTCGAACCCCTGATCTATATCAGATTGAGTAGCTACTATGTTTCCATTTCCGTCACGACGATACCAGACATTCAGTAGTGTTATGCACTTAATGATAGAAAGCAGGTGGCTCACATCACGTTGGTGGCGTGGCTTAGCAGACTGTACGTGACTTAAGAAGCGACGCTCAATACTAGCAGGGTCGGGCACTACGATGTCATCAACGTGTTCTTGCTTAATTGCCAATACACGGTCTTTAAGTTGTTGGCGTTCAGGACTAGCTTCGATTTCTGCCAAGAATTCAACCTTATTAGCACTACGTAGAGTTGCCATATGTACGCCCTCACGTACCTTTTCAATACTTGTTTCTGGACTAAGTAGGATCGCACGAGTAGCTTCTTGCTCATCTAGACGCATGCCTGCTGAACAAAATATTGTTGCAGCAAAGCCACGGATTACAATGTTCTTCGCACGGTTCGAACCCTTTTGATTCTTATCTGTTATTTTGTATGAAATCTCTTTCTTGTCGTGGGACATTACAGGACGTAGATTTTCCTGTAATTTAGGATTTGGTTGCTCTAGAAATACGAGAATCTTACGTTCAAGATCAACGACATAGCAGTTACGCTCCTTATCAAAGCTTGCATTGTCATGAAAAAACGCCGTTGGTGATGCACCACCGAATTGACGTACATCAGCATCAGGAAAGTACTGTGCTACTTGAGTCGGTATGTAAGTTTTACCAGTTGAGGAGGGGGCATTGAAGCTGACATTAAGCTGGCTGTCTTCAGTGTAGGCTGAAAGCATGCAGAGGAAGCTCACAAGCTTATTCTCGTTATCGTGCTTGATCGTTAAGTCTAGTACTGATGCAAGTTCTGTGGTCGTAATTTCTTCAAAAGTACTAACATCAATGGGCTTTGGACCAGAGCGTAATACTGCATTCTCAAATAGATCATCGGGGTCGGCATATGGTAACTTAAAATAATCCGTAATGTCACCATGCTCACCAACTTCATGGGGAAGATTTATTTGCAGTATTGAAGTAGAAGGTAATGCATCTGAAAGTTTCCCTATGAGCTCATTTGCACCTTGCTCACCAGCCTCATCGTTATCGAAGCAGATATACAAGTGACGGACTGATGTAAGCTTATCAATCCATTCGTCCTTGAATGTGCGAGCACCAGCAGTGGAGGAAATTGCTGGTATGCCGAAGGCACGTAATACCAAGCAATCAAATTCTCCTTCACAAATTACAAGTTGATCTGGTTTTTCTTTTAATACCTCAGAGTTAAATATTGTAGCGTCACCGCCAGTAGACATGTATTTCGCACTTGCAGAGGGAATGAACGGGTCTTGACGTAATTTCATGAATAGCACATTGCCCGAAGTGTCACGAATAGGGATTGTGACCCAGCTCTTGCCGTAGAATTCACCATAACCTAACTCAAAATCATCAATGTCTTCTTCAAGAAGTAAGCGGTCTTTTTTTAGCCATTCACGTATGTTTAATGGCAGTTGTTCGTGGTATTTCGTTGCCAGTTTATTTAGATTTGGTTTTTGATCAAATGTTTGACGCGGAAGGGTTTCAGATTCGACACCCAAAGCTTTGCGTAATCCATTTAATCCACCTTTCTCACCACACTTATGACAAAAGTACTGACCTGTATTGGCATTAATATACAAATGGGCTTCTTTCCCACGACTATCTGCATCACAGTCATTGAAGATACAATGCGTAATTAACTCGTTGCCGTGTTCACGGAAATCGATATTGCTAGACGATAATAAATCTTTAGTTGTTTGTGTCATCGTTGTACTCTTTCTCTACTTCAGCGAAGCGATCAGCAAGTTCAAGTGATACTTCGTTGTGTTGTTTTGCGTCTACGAATAAATGACCCTTATAGTAAGCTTCTTCGAGTTGGTCGAGTTTAGGGTGTGGTTTGAAATGAAAAACGTAACCATTACACTCACATTCGGGGACTGGGTGTAGATTAATTAATTCATGGCCCTTAGTTAAGAATGCGATTGCCAACCCCAAGTCGTGAGTATCAAAGCTTGTCATGCCTTCACTCTTTTTTCTTATTACTTTGCCCATTGATTTCGTCCTTTCTTTAGACGCATTGAACAAGCCAGTAGAGCGTGGTGCTTTACCGTTTCGTTCGTTAATATTTAGTTTGTGTCCACCAAGTTATGGCTAACTGATGCTACCTTCTAATTTTATAACACCATAAAAAAGCCCGCTGTCAATGCCGAGCTAAAACGAAATATTATCGTTAAAACCGAGTTATCCCGAATTCCTGCTATACACTAGCTAGTTCGATCAGTTCTATCTGCTCATCACTTAGTTCAACAGTTGGTCGCACTATTATTACCTTCGGAAAAGCGGAGACAAACGGTTTTAATGGCTGTCCAGCTCCAAAACGAGAAGTCCTGATTTGTTCTTTAATGTTAGTTTTTGGTGGGATTTTAATATCTAGCTCCTTGAGTTCTAACCTGAGAGTATCAAAGTCAACCTGTTCATTCGGGTGTTTAGATAAGCAATGATCAATAATGCCAAGCACGAGTCCGTCTCTCATTGAGCTGAGACGGTACTTTGTCTCACCAACAGTCACTACAGGTATTGTGAAGCCTTCAATAGATAGCGTGGCGTTCATCTTATCTAATTCATATTGGAAAGCTTTAATGTTTCTATCGGCATCTGATAATAGCATCTCTATTCGTGGTGGAACTATTGGCTTAGTTGCATTTGTTCTTATGCAAAGTGTAGTTACGCTTGCATTATGCTCCTCGCCATAATCAGCACCTGAGTTGGTGTATTCCCAAGCCAACGTTTTGTATTCTCCAATGTTCTCATGAAAGAGCTCAAGATTACTCATGACCTGCCAGCAGATAGGTTGACCTATTTCCTGTAGTGCAGGCTGACGTGCATAAATTTGTTTAAGTTCATCTGCCAACAAGACATAGCTTTGGTTAACGTCTGTGGTATCAGGTATGTCTCTATGATCAGCAAGTAGGCTAAATATTTGAATCTCATGTTCATTTAGAAGTCTCGCTAATGCATAATCGTTGGCAGTGTCAGTATTTTCGCTCATTTGCTAATCATTATAAGTGATTTGCAACGTCTAACAGAATAGGCAATCTGTCATAATTAAAAGAGAAGGGTAACACAAAAAAGGAGTAAAAAAATGATCACAAAAAAGATCAGCAATAGGCACAAGGTAACCTATCTTACTTTGATTAATATTGCTGACGATATTCAGCGTAACGCTTCAGTATCTGAGACTTGTCGAAAGAATAAAATCTCAAGAGATACGTTTTATCGGTACTTGAACACTGAGCCTGAATTCACGGAATTAATAATTAAAGCGTATAAGTACCAGAGCGAAGTACCCACGCCTTTCTTTACGACCCGTTGATCTGACAGTTATGCGAAAACTCCCTTCCTTTTGTGGGGTTTTCTTTATTTTCGTGTCAGATGACTATGCTCGTTTCAGTAGCAGTTCGAAGTACTTAGTACCACCAAATGGAATCTTCTGCTTGACCTTGTGCTTACCCTCAAGTGCGTTTGCAGAACATAGAATGAAGTTACCATATCGTTCGTTTATCTCATCGATAGCAGTAGTGAGCCATTCCTGTTTGTTTACCTCGTCGAATATACTCTGTTGACTGCGTGCTGAGGGTTCTAGTTTGTATAGCGTGATTCCCATAGCTGTGATGATCAAATGTTTAGGTCGTTGATTGAATAAGTACAGGGCTTTGGCATATATATCACGGTCAGTGAAGAATGGTTGTTTATGCATCTTGCGAACATACCAGTGATCGCCAGTCTGAAACATAGCCCAGACATACACACCACGTGCATCGACATTGTTGTATCTTAGCTTCTTGCCAGTCGTCTCACATAAATATTGGAAGCGGGGAAGAATAACACTGTCATCTGCTGAGCGAACATCGAGTACAAATTGTCTTCCTACATTTCCGAGTTTAGTGATTACATTATCGACTTCATAGCCCCTAAGTCGTTGATACCAGTCTTCACCAATTACACTACGAAATACTAAGCGTCTAAGCGTATCACTAGATGCGTTTAGGAAGTCCATAGGAGTGAATATGCCAGCAGCATTTAGCCGTGCCTCAAAGTGACTAGCAATCCCCGTTAAGTCAGTGAGCTGATGTTCTGCGTAATACTTTTTCAAATTCCTAAAATCAATAACGTCTAACCCGTCTGGCTTGTGCCACCCAGCGGCTTCTTTAGCAAGAAAGCGGTTAGTACCGATCCCAACATTAATTCGCATGTGACTGCCAATTTCTTTGCGTACACGCTCCTTAATTTCCATGCCGATTTCAGTGAGGGGACGGTTGTGCATGCTTGCTGTACCATGAAAATCGATTACACCCTCATCTATACTTTTCATCTTCACGTCGGGTGAGTAGTCCTTCATAATTTTGCATAAGGTTTGATAGACGTGATGATACTTAGGTGGGTCTGTCTCTAGCATTATGAAATCTGGAATAAATTGCTGCACTTCGTCTAATCTCATTCCTACTTTTACGCCTAGAGCCTTAGCCTCATAAGAGGCAGCAATTACGCAACAATGTTTTGATATGCGATTAGTAACTCCCATAGGTTTGCCCCTGAGCGATCTGTGAGCTTGCTGTTCGGCAGTTGCATAGGCACTATTCAGATCGATGTGCATGATCTGTGCTTCTTCCTTGCTAATCTCTAGATTCATAATGTCCCTCCAGTAACGCTACAAGCGTCCACGTTAAGCTTTCTGCATCAAATTCAATGCGGTAGTCATTCACTCCGTCACTGACATCAAATACATGAATCATTCGGTGTCCCTTGCTTGTTGGGTGTCTCAAACACAGTTCAGTAAATACAATTTCTTCGTTCTTATATTTCATCTTGTAAGGAAAGCAGAGCGTAGTAATATCACCGCTCTTACGATAAAGAGCGACCACATCAACACGTTCGTTTAAGTAATGGGTTGGGTCCATAGGATTTTCCTTAATTTGGTTCTACACTAGATATATGTGCGGAAGATATTTGTTAGACGAAGCCGACCAAATTGCACCTCGTTTTCATGTTGAAGACTGGAAAGAGGCGGAATTGAAACCGAACTATAATGTTGCACCTACACAGATCATGCCTGTGGTGACACTATCTGAAGACGGGAAGCCTCAAATAGAAATGATGCAGTGGGGCATTACTAGGTTTTTTGGTAAAGATGCTAAGAAGATGCTTATTAACACAAGGGCAGATAAGGCTTTCGGTGGGTTCTGGCGGAAGACTGTATGTAGCAGACGTTGCCTTATACCAGCTAATGGATTCTACGAATGGAAGGGTTCGGCTGGTAACAAAACACCTTATTTCATTCACCCGAAGAAGGAGAAGCTATTCGCTTTTGCAGGTATCTGGGACACTTGGAAAAACGATGACGGTCATGAGATTAAGACATACTCGATCATGACCACTGAACCAAACGCAGAAATGCGTGAGATTCATAACCGAGAGCCTGTTATGTTGCACCGAGAAGACGAAGCTTCTTGGCTTGAGCCTGCGAATGATAGTCAATCAGTTTTGGAGCGATTGCTCTATCCATACGAAGACAATGGACTTGAAATATATGAGGTTAGCAGGGACGTGAATGTCGTTAAGAACAATAACGGTAAGCTATTCCTCCCAATCAACAGTCAGTGAGTGTACCACCTCTAGTGTGTTAATAAGCCTGTAAGCGATGGAACTTGCGAACTCATACTTACACGACTGTTTATGATTATAACAATTCTAGACCATGAAATCCGCAGATAAAAAATCTTAGCCCTGATTATTCCTGTTAGTATATGAATATGCCACGAGAAAAAAGAAAAAAGCCTCAGCTTGAAACCGATGAAATAATTACGGTGATCTTGCCCGTAATAAACAGCTAAATCTGGGAAAAAAATTTGGGCGGCGTTGCTTTATTAATTTGAAGCGAGAAAAGTGAACGGGTTTTGAATTTATATGAAGCTCTCAGAGGTCGTAGGAGAGACGCAAGAGTTATGGTAAGTATATTACTCATTTAGCCCCGAAAAGACGCTTAGAGCTAAGGAGAATGTGTTAGGCGAAGTCATATTTGTCTAATGCTTTGAGCGTTATATTGAATTTAGAGATTTGACACCTATCTACAGGGGTATTTTTAGAGTACAATATTGCATAATATGTTATTAAAATTTGGCAAACAAAATGGCTAGACTGACATTTGCAGAAGCACAAAATAATGTGTCTGAAATCGCCAATCGTGAATCCTACAATATTGACTTCGTTTATGAGCTATTAGCAGCCTACGGCAGGGCACGATCTGCCATTACTAAGTTACGTGAAGGGTCTTTAAATCTTGCAGCAGATAAGAACAATGAGATTTTGCAAAGGGGTGTGGTTCATTTCAAGTATGTAGCAGACCCAAATAAGCTTCATTCTACCGCCGAGGAAATGGCAGTAGACCCGTTAGTTGTTCGATATAACCCAAGATATTTGATCGTATCGGATTATGAACGTTTGATAGCCGTAGATACCAAGAAAAATAGTCGCCTAGACATAAAGCTACGAGATATTGATCGTGATGTAGATTTCTTCTATGGCTGGACAGGTGATGAGATCACTGACGAGAAGACTGAAGCAGTAGCTGATCGCCGTGCAGCAGATAAGATGAAAGACTTATACGCTGAGATAGAGCGGATTAATCGTGACAGATTGATAGACCCAAATAGCAATTTTCGACATGATCTTAATGTTTTCTTTAGTAGGCTGTTATTTTGTTTTTTTGCAGAAGACACTCGTGTGTTCAGTAAATCAGAAGACCATATATTTACAGATGCAATCAAGGATTATACACAGACAGACGGTAGCGATTTAGATCAATTTCTACAGAAGCTTTTCGATTCATTGGACACAGAAGATAAATCTAACTTTACAAGTCCGTTTAGTAAGTTCCCATATGTCAATGGCACGATCTTCGACACCAAAAAACATGGCATTGGTATTCCAAAATTTAATGCTCAAGCTAGAAAGCTGATACTTGATTGTGGTAATCAGAATTGGGCAGAGATCAATCCCGACATCTTCGGTTCTATGTTTCAAAGTATTGTTGACGAAGAACAACGAAGTACTCACGGGCAACATTACACAAGTGTGCCTAATATCATGAAAACGATTGAACCGTTGTTTCTAGACGAGCTAAGGGAAGAATTCGACAAATACTATGATAATGATCAACGATTGCTAAGACTATGGGATCGAATCAGTAGCATTAAAATCTTCGACCCTGCTTGTGGCAGCGGTAACTTTTTAATTATCGCTTACAAAGAACTGCGTAAAATTGAACACGCTATTATCGAGAGACTATATGGTGACGTGCACAAACGTCAACAATTAGCAGGGAAGCTCGAATCTCGAATAAAGCTAGACAATTTCTATGGTATTGAGATCGATGACTTTCCGCATGAGATCGCAATCCTTTCGTTGTACCTTGCAAAGCATCAAATGAATATTGACTTCGAACAGCAGTTCGGTAAAGAGATAAAGCTCATTCCACTTAAAGATAACGCTAATATCATTCATGGAAATTCAGCGAGATTAGACTGGAAAGACGTATGTCCTAATAATCCAAAACAAATAAATCACGACCAGCGTGTACAGCAGAGTGCATTAATTGAATTTGAAGATGAACAGCCCGAATTAGATTTGCTCACAGAGGAGTGGAACGAAATATATCTGATAGGAAACCCTCCTTATCAGGGAGGTAAAACAATAAAAGAAAAATCAATGAAGGAAGATGTAAGGTTTGGTTTTGGAGGACGATCTTACTCAAAAAATGTAGATTACATTTCAATCTGGTTTATGAAAGGTGCTGAATTCATTCAAAATACGAGAGCTAAATTAGCATTCGTATCTACTAATTCAGTGTGTCAGGGTGAGCAAGTATCAATGTTTTGGCCATACGTGTTTGAGCGAAATATCGAAATTGCGTTCGCTCACACATCATTTAAGTGGCAGAATAATGCACGAGGACAAGCAGGGGTCACCTGTATTATCGTTGGGCTCACAAATGTTGGGCAGACTAAGCAGAAATACATATATACGAATGGTATTAGAACAAGTGCGAATAATATCAATGCTTATCTTTCTGACGGCGATGACATTATTGTAGATAAAAGAAGTAACACTATATCTGATCTACCGAAAATGATTCTAGGAAGCATGCCTAAAGACGGTGGCGGCTTAGTAATTGAAAGCGAAGAAAGGGATCAAGTTTTAGCAGAATACCCTGAGTTAGAAAAATATATAAAACGTTACACAGGTTCAGCCGAGTACATACGTGATATAAAACGATATTGTCTCTGGATTAAAGATAGTGAAATCGATTCTTTGAGAAGTAATCCGTTTGTAGCAAGTCGTCTAAAGATAGTTGAAGATTATCGAAAGGACAGTGATGCAGAAAGCACTCAAGCTCAGGCAGTTAATGCACACAAATTTATACAGAGAGCGTACAAGCCGACTAATTCATTAATAATACCAAGAGTGTCATCAGAGCGACGAGAATATGTTCCTGTCGGGTATTTAGATGAGAATACAGTTATATCAGATGCTGCAAATGCTATCTATGATGCTGAATTATGGGTATTTGGCATCATCTCGTCTAAGATGCATATGGCATGGGTTAAAGCTGTTGGTGGAAGATTGAAGACTGACATCAGATATTCATCAGCGGTTGTATATAACACTTTTCCAATTCGTAATTTACTAGCACACGAGAAAGAAGAAATTTCGAAAAAGGCAAGAACTGTCTTGCTGACCAGAGAAGGTCATACCGAAAAAACCCTTTCTGAAATGTATGATCCAGACAAAATGCCAGAAGATTTGCGAGAAGTACATAATGAATTGGATTTAGTTGTAGATCGAATATACAGAGCTAAGCCATATAATTCTGATGAGGAGCGTCTTACTGATTTATTCGCTCTCTATGAGCAAATGATCGAAAGGGAGAAAACAAAATGAACGAAGAAACATTGAACATCATAGACGTTAGATATGCAAAGACGGGTGCTTCTACTAAGACTGATGAATTGGGCATGCGTGAAATGCAGCGTCGAGCATTTGAAAGGCGAAACAGCAATCATTTACTTATCAAAGCTCCGCCAGCCTCTGGTAAATCAAGAGCATTGATGTACATTGCAATAGATAAGCTACAAAATCAGGCTAAAAAGAAGGTCATAGTAGCAGTACCAGAAAAATCAATCGGTTCTTCATTCTCAAGCGTCAAGCTCAGTGACAGTGGTTTTTACGCAGATTGGGAAGTTGATGATCGCAACAATCTTTGTCTAGGGACGGGTGATGATAAAAGCAAAGTCAAAGCATTTATTCGTTTCATGCAAGGTGAAGATCAGATTTTAGTATGTACACATTCAACACTTCGATTCGCTTTTGAATCTAGCGATCTAAGTACAGAGCTTTTCAATGATACAGTGCTTGCGATAGACGAATTCCACCACGTTTCAGTTAGCGAAAATAGCCGTTTGGGTGATCTGCTACATAATGTCATGAGCAATTCGAATGTGCAGATTATTGCAATGACTGGTTCTTACTTTAGGGGCGATGCTATACCTATTTTGACACCAGAAGATGAAGCAGAATTCGATAAGGTCACATATACCTATTACGAGCAGTTAAATGGTTATTCATATCTAGAGACACTCGGTATTGGCTACCACTTTTATCAAGGCAGCTACCTTGATGAGGGTGCTTTAGACGCAGTACTTGATACCAACAAGAAGACAATTATTCATATTCCTAACGTCAATTCAAAAGAAGCTACACAAGTTGGAAAGCTCGAAGAAACGCAGAAGATTTTCGACATAATTGGTGAATGGCAATCGCAAGATAGTGAAAATGGCATTGAACACGTACTTGATCGTAATGGCGTAGTTCGTAAGGTGGCGAACCTAGTTGATGATGACCCAGTACATCGTGCGAAGATCACAAAATATCTGAGTGAAGTAGCCCGTGACGACATCGATGGTGTAGATATTATCATCGCTCTTGGAATGGCTAAAGAAGGATTTGATTGGCCGTGGTGCGAACAAGCACTTACTATCGGCTATCGTGCCAGTCTTACAGAAATCGTACAGATTATCGGACGCTGTACTCGTGATAGCTATAACAAGACACACGCACAATTTACGAATTTGATTGTAATGCCAAATGGTACAAGTGATGACATTCAAATTTCAGTGAATAACATGCTGAAAGCAATAACAGCATCGCTTTTAATGGAACAAGTGCTTGCACCAAATTTCACCTTCACTCCACGAACATCGCCAGACCAAAAGGCACGAGCAGGGGAAGTATTCGTAAAAGGATTAAAGAATCCGCCTTCAGAGCGTGTAAAGCATATTCTAGCGACAGAGCTAGAAGATTTGACTGCTGCCGTACTGCAAGACGTTCAGGTGCAACGTGCTGCTGCTAATGGTCATACTGGTGAATACATGAAGCATCTTCAGTCGAAGATTATTCGTGAGAAGCTTCCAGGACTTACAGATCAAGAAATTGAAGTCACACGGCAGTATCTGGCGAGTAACCTTGCGTTTAAGACGGCAAAGATCACTGAGGACGGTGACAAGAAATTTATAACAATGGCGAACAGTTTCGTTAATCTTGATGATCTTAGTATTGATCTAATCGATTCTATAAATCCATTCCAGCATGCGTTTGAAGTGATCTCGAAGAAGGTGGGTGCAGATGTGTTTCGTGTGATTCAAGACACGATAGCAGGCTCTAGAATTGATATGACAGACGAAGATGCACTTGCCCTTGTCCCTCAGATCAAAGCGTTTGTAGTTGCACATAATGGTAAATACCCAGCACTGAATGCTAGTAATAAAAACGAAAAATTGTTGGCTCAAGCACAAGCATATCTGACTGCTCGTTATGCTAAATGGCAGCAAGAAAATAAGTCGGAGAAGGCTGAATAATGGATTTCTCAGATGAGTTAGTAAAGCTGTTTGAATCCGATGACGGTAAGATGTTCGTCCCGCCTAAAAAGAAGGCTGTTGTGTCGTCTGATGATCGTCTGGTTGCATCATTCCAGCAGATTGTTGATTTCGTAGAAAAGAATAATCGCCCACCTGAGCTCGAATCTAGCAATATGAGTGAAGCAACACTGGCAGCACGACTGAATTCAATTCGTAACAGTAAAGAAAAGGTAGAAGCTCTTAAAGATATAGATTCTTTAGGATTGCTTGAAATGCCTGAAGCACCTGAATCGATTGACGAGTTATTCACGAAGGACTCTTTCGGTTTATTTGAAGGTGTAGGTGATGACATTTTGAAGATCAAGAATCTCCCTAATCGTAGGCAAGTTGTTAATGAAATTGATGAAAAGGCTAAGCGAATACCAGCTCAAGACTTCGTTGAGTTTAAGCCAATATTTGAGAATGCACAGAACTCACTTAAAGAAGGATCAATGAAGCTAACGCCGTTTACCTCTGTAGATCAAATCAAAGTTGGTGGCATATATGTAAATGGTGGGCAAATGGTTTATGTGGCAGAAGAAGGCGAGATCGAACGAAAGGCTGGTGGTTATAAGCAGCAGAGGCTTCGTGTAATTATCGAAAATGGTACTGAATCTAACATGTATCGCAGATCATTGGCACAGCGATTATACGAGGGTGGTTTAGTAGTAGTTGATCGAGATTATTCTGGTGAATTGGCACTCAGTGATGACGATAAAATAGTGGGATATATATATGTTCTCAAATCGCTGAATACTGCCGAGCACGTTACATTAATTAAAGACCTGCATAAGATTGGCTTTACAAATACTACGATTGCTGATCGCATAAAGAATGCCGAGAAAGACCCTACATACCTTATGGCGGGCGTAGAAGTCGTTGATAGTTACATCATTACAGGTGACTATAACCCTCAGAAAGTTGAGCACTTCATTCATCGCATTTTTGCTGATGCCAAAGTCGATTTGAAAATTATCGACAAAGAAGGGCGTGAATATACTCCAAGTGAATGGTATTCAGTTCCATTATTAGCAGTCGAGCAAGCCGTGAATATGCTTCAAAATGGTGACATAGTTGACTACCATTACGACAAAAATCTACAGCAGATTGTGCCTAATAAGTAATTGCTATGAAGGTAGATGACCTATTCGATCCCGTAAAAGAAGAAGATATTTTTGGGTTTGAAACGGTTAAATACAAAAATCTCAAGACAGACTTTGTTAATAGTTTGGCTAAATCACCGCACCCTGATGTAGACGAGCTCGAATTAGCAAAAGCGTTGCTAACGGTATTGCGAGATGATTTTGTTTCTTATGGTACAGACGGAAGTGATATGCGACTTGATGACCAGACTGTTAAGACAGTTCTAAGAGCTGCAAAAATAGTAACGAAAAGAAATAATCTTAAAGAACCAGTACTACCATTCAGAGACTTCGCTGGTTGGGGTGATTACTGGCGAAAAGAAGGAATGTCAGGTGGTGGTAGTTGGGCAGTTCGACGAGGATTTATACAAGATATATTCAATCCTATCATCGATACTATCGAAGAAAAGCAAGATGAAATTTACTTCTCAGAGCTTTCAACACCTGTTTCAGAGCTGCCTGTAATCGGTGATTGGGTGAAATTAAAAGACGAGATTACCCAGCTTAGAAATAGATTTGCGACCGCTAAAACGCATCAAGACTTCAGTGCAGTAGGAACGGCTTGTGTAAGGATTATTGAGGGCATTTCTCGTGTTACTTATAAGCAGGAAATTCATGGTGATCCTGCAGACACTTCAGAACCACCAGTAGACAAAACAAAAATTCGTATTGGACGAGTTATTGAAGTAGGATTAGGCGGTCGTAAAAATGCAGAGCTTCGATCTCTAGCAAATGGCAGTAGTGAGGTTGCACATAAAGTGAAACACGCCACAACACCAAATAAGTTACAGGCAGGTATCGCATGTGATGCGACTATCTTACTGGCCAGTATAGTACAAAGAATTGAGCAAGCTAGATCAGAGGAGGCAGAAGTATGATGCTGCTTTCTAAATCTGATTATCTACTCTATCTAAAACACCCAGCGTGGCTATGGCTTAAAAAGCACGATAAAGAACGTTTGCCACATATTGATGACAATACTCAAGCAGTATTTGATGCAGGTAACTTGTTTGAAGGTTACGCAGAGAAGCATTTCGAGAATGGGGTACGACTTGGATTCACAGACTACGCAAGTTACTTAGCTCTACCAGAACAAACACTTGAAGCACTACTTGGTGGAGTAAAGACGATATTTCAGGCACGGTTTCTTGCAGGTCAGATTACTTGTATTTGTGACGTAATCGATGTGGTTGCAGATAAGACATTTGATCTATATGAAATTAAGTCCAGTACCAGTGCAAAGCCAGAGCATATTATCGACTTAGCATTCCAAGTAAAAGTAATAGAAGAATCTGGATTTAAGGTACGGAATGTATTCGTCATACATGTGAACAACGGATATGTTCGGAATGGCGACATAGACCCAAAAGAGTTTTCGATTATCAGTGATGTAACTGATAAGGTGAGAGCCAAAGAGGAGTTCACTGCATCTAAATTAGACGAAGCACTATCTACAATGCAGCTCTCAGAAGTACCAGGTTTATCACCTTCTTTGGCGGGGAATGGTGCTTTTGGTGAATGGCTAGAGATTTACAAATCACTGAACGATTTACCAGAAGATACGATTTACGATCTCTGTGGGTTAAATGCCTCAAAGGTTGGAGCATTTGAAAGTGCAGGCATCTCTACACTTCAAGAAATACCAGATGATTATAAGCTGACACCGAAGCAGGCACTTCAAGTGCAGGCTGCAAAGTTAGATCAGCAATTAATTCTTAGTGAGCCTATTCGTGAATTCTTAAGCCACCTAGAGTTCCCATTATATTTTCTAGATTACGAAACACTTGGGGGAATAGTTCCTGCGTTCGACGGATTGAAGCCATATCAGCAAGTACCATTTCAATACTCACTTCATATTATCGATAGCCCTGATGCTGATCTTCGACATGAGGAGTATCTACATAGAGAGGCAACTAACCCATGTGAGCAGCTTTCTAGTTCATTGCGAAATCATATAGGTGACAAAGGTACGGTTATTGTTTGGAATGAAAGCTTCGAGAAGAAGTGCAATAGTCTACTTGGTGAAATTGTTACTGATCAGACTGAATTTCTGAACCAAGTAAATGATCGTATCGTTGATCTTATGATCCCATTTGCAAAAGGGTGGTTTGTTGACAAGCGTTTCTGCGGCAGTGCAAGCATTAAGAATGTGTTACCTGTTATTGCACCTCATTTATCGTATAAGACGTTGGGTATTCAAGAAGGGGCATCTGCCCAGAGGTTATGGACCCAGTCAGTTATCGACGGTAAAGATCATATTGATAAAGAAGTTCTATTTGCTGATCTGATAGAGTATTGCAAATTAGATACTCTGGCTATGGTCGAAGCATTCAATGTTCTACGAAAAATATAGTGGTGAGGGTGGTGGGGTAGCCAAAAATCTGGAAAAAAAATTTTCGCAGGGTTGCTAACCTATATTTTGGGCAAAAAGATGAACGAACATAATTCTGATTATTTTACCAGTCACCACCAATAGCTTCTTGTAATTCTTTGATCTGTTGAGGGGTGTAGCCTCTGGTCCTTTTATCTAGTGGAGGCATCGAGAAGGTTATATCAAATGGTATGGTTGCGTCTTGTGAATACCAATACTTAGCATTCAACCCAACCTGTTCTTGGTTATTTTGTATTGTTGTGTCTCTTGTATCGCAATGGATAGCGCCATTAGCTTATCTCCAGAGGATCCATCTGTAAATTTTAACATGAAACTTTAAATTAAATTTAGGCTAGATCTTGACTAGACTAATACATACTGCTATTTTTTATATATGGTAAAAGTGATTTCTATGTACGAGGCCAAAACTCATTTGAGCAAGCTAGTCAAACAAGCGCAAGCGGGCGAAGTTATTTATATCGGCGCTTACGGACAGCCTCAGGCAATTATTGCTCCTGTGCCAGCCAAAAAGGCTATTCCTATCGGTGTATGGGCCCATAAAAAGCTACCGCATGCTTACCGGCCTGATGATCTTATTGAGCCTGACACAGCGACGACGGCTGAGTTTGAAAAGAGCCTGCATCGGCCTCTGTCTTAAACCATGAAACTGCTGATTGATTCTCATGTATTGATCTGGCTGCTGTATGAGCCGGAGCGATTTAGTGTTTTCGGGCGTGAAACGCTGGAGGCAGCAGAGGTAGTGTATGTATCTATTGTCAGCCTGTGGGAGCTAACGCTCAAGTTTACCAAGCACAAACTAGCTTACCCGCCAGATGAGTTGGCGGCGGGGGTTATAGCTTTACAGCTCACAGAATTATCCATTCGGACTGAGCACTTGCAAAGATTGCCGTTGATAAAGCTATCGCAAGCCGATCCGTTTGATGCGTTACTGATAGCTCAAAATGAGGCCGAAGGCTGCACTTTAATGACTGCCGATTCGCTCCTGTTACAATCGCCGTACAGGGTGATCAAGGTGTAGGGAAGTCGGGGTCAAATCTTATTTAGCAGAGAACAGGTAGCATTGAGCAGAAATTTGGTAGATGTCAGGTCGCAGACGAGCTGCAGATAGCCTGCTATTTGTCATCTGTAACCTGTTAAATTACAAATTATTTTTATCTTGTAGTGGCGTAGAAGGAGGTTTAATAATTTTTTATATCAATTATGATATTTTTGTTAAATTTTACTTCGTGTAGGTAAGCCTAAATAGATTGACATTTTAGGGTTTTTGGGTTAGAATATATCTGTTAATAGTGAGTTCAATTTGGTTCCGCTTGAACAATCGTACTAGTTGTACCCTTGCTCGCGTCGAGCCCGAATATCGCTGCTAGCACTTTGACATGTCAGATTGCTAAATGTAAACACACCGTCCTTATCTGTTTAAGAGGGCAATTTTGTGGTGCAAGCCGGGGCTTAAAAATGCTTTGAGCTTGGGCTTGCACCACCAATTGTTTCTACTACTGATAAGGAGGTAAAAGCACTACCGTTCTACCTGCCGCTCGACCGAGTGACAGCTACTTCGTACGGAAGGAGTTTGGACGAATGTCCAAGCCCAGGCACGGGGAGATTAATTCCCCAAAATCACACCGCGGGCCCGCACGGCATCGCGGAGCTCGCATCACGGCGGCGGCAATCAGCCTGCTGCTCGGTCTGTTCCTCTTCGCCATCGGCGCGGGAACGGCCAATGCCAGCAGCAACCTGCCCAAGCCAAAGGCCCACACGACGGCCGCCGCGATCACGTCGGGTAAGACCGGCACGCAGCAGCCGTCCGTCAAGGCGACGGTGAAGGACTCGGCCAACCCCCAGTACAGCTCCGGCGGTCCGGTGGTCTGCGCCAGCGCGGTTCCCGGTGAGACCAACCACTACCGGCAGGCGACGATCACAGCGAGCACGACGTCCGGTCACGGCTTCGACCCGAACACGGCCGAGGTGTACGAGATCCACGACTGGAATGGCGTCCTCATGGGGACGTACTCGTTCACGACGGACGCCAACGGTGAATTCAACTGGACGACCACCATCACTGCCGCGGAGGGCACGTACTTCCTGCCCGGCAACGACGTGCAGTATTTCGCGTACGTCGACAACGTGGGCACCTTCCCGACCATCACGGACCCGGGGTGTAACACCAACCACAACCCGGTTGCCAACGACGACACTGCCACCACTGACGAGAACAGCTCGGTGACGGTGCACGTGCTGGCAAACGACTCGGACCAGGACAAGGATGCCCTGATCGTGACCAGCGCCACCAACCCGGCCCACGGCACCGCTGTGGTCTCGGGGGGCGGCCAGACCGTCACGTACACGCCGTCCAACGGCTACTACGGAGCGGACAGCTTCACCTACAGCATCAGCGACGGCCATGGGGGCACGGCTTCGGCAAAAGCCACCATCACCGTCAATCCCTCGGTTATCCCGTGCACGACCGCCTCACCCAGTGGGTTCAACTACCACTACGACAACAAGGGTGGCCTGCTGGTGAGCCCCAAGGATGACGTCTGTTCACAGGCGCTCATCTGGCAGCTCTACCAGGTCAAGGACACCTGGGACGGCAACGGCTTCAATGCCACTTCGGCACCGCAGTACCGGGTCGATCAGGACACCGAGACGGTCCAGGGCACGGTTGCCCAGAACTTCTCCGTCGATCTGTCCCAGCTGGTCAGCCAGGCCAAGCCGGGGTACGAGCCGTACGAGAAAGATGGCCAGTGCTACGTCAACGGCCAACTGGACCTCCAGAATGCCCCCGGGCAGACCGAGGTCACCGCGGCCGGGAGCAGTGCGCCGCTGTACTACTACGTCGGTCCGTTCCGGATGCAGGTGGATTCGTCCAACTGCGCGCCGGTGAGCCAGACGGTCACCCCGTCCAAGCCGGTCCCGTCGGGCTACGACTGCACCCACAAGAACGACATCATCCAGGTGCCGACGACGGAGGGTGTGGCCTACATGGTGGGTGACCAGGATGTCTCCGGACAGCAGCTCGTGCTGAAGCCCGGCGAATCCGTCAGCATCCAGCCGGTGGCCAAGGACGGCTACAAGCTGGACAAGCAGTACCCGCCGTACGTGTTCAGCAACCAGCTGGACACGAGCAAGTGCACGGTGACGCCGGGCAAGACGATCATTTCGGTGAACGTCTCGTCCATCGTGCTGATCTGTGGCCCACTGGCCACCGAGCAGTACTCCGTCGGCGGCGACCTGTCCAAGGTCACGCTCGTCGTGACCGTCGCGGGTCACCAGGTCAAGTTGACCAGTGCGCACGTGTTCTCGGCCAACCGCGGTCAGACGTGGAGCGTGGTGGCGACCGTGAAGGATTCGTCGAAGTACGAGTTCAGCAACGGCAAGGCCACCGCCAGCTTCTCGGAGACCAGCCACGCGCAGCCGTTCGCTTGCCCCGGCACGCCAACCGGCAGTAGCGGCACACCGCTCCTTCCGGGTGCGGCTCCGACTGACGGTATCGGTGTGACCACCGGTTCGCCGGCCGTCAGCCGACTGTTTGAAGCGGCTGGGTTCGCGCTGATCCTCGTTGCTTGCATCTTCGGGTTCGCCCGTCGTGAGCAGGAGGCGTAGTCGGTTCCATGCAGCAGTGGTGGCAGGACTGGTCGCAGCACTCGGGCTACTGATTACGGCGGGAGTCATCTCCAGCCGGCAATCGGATCCGTCCGCAGCGCATGCTACGCCAGTCCCGCGCTCGTTGGCGACAACGCAAGACTCGTCGTCAACGAGCGCACCACCCGCGGTGACCGGAGAGTCCTCGACGACTGCGAAGCCATCGCAGCAGCCGAGCTCTCCAGCCACGACGCCGTCACAGCCAGTGATGGTCGTCATGCCAGTCAGCCCCACCCACTTGTTCATTCCGGCCATCGGGCTGAACACAAGCATTTCGCCTGGCCTGTCTTCATGGCAGCCGGATAAACACACGGGTCGGACAACATTGACCTTTCCGGTACCCGCCGACATGACCACTGTAACCTGGTGGCAAGGAGGCCCGGATGCTTTAGGCAATAATGTCGCGGCGCCGATGCCGGGATCGTCTGGTGTAGCCATCATGACGATGCACTCCAGCTTGGACAACCGAGGCTACGGCGTCGGCAACCGGTTAGGTGAATTACATAAAGGCCAGCGTATTGGCGTAGAAGGAAAAGATATATCGGGCAGCAATACGCTCGATACCTTCAACGTCCTCGGCGTCAAAACCAGCCTCAACAAGGCTGACCCCGACGCACTACATCAGGCCATCTTGGCCGCTCCACCGGGCACGAGGCTCATCTTCATTACCTGCAGTGGAACGGCCAATTACGCCATCTCCTCCAGCAACTTCAATACGCTGGTGTATGCGGAGATGATCGGATCGTCTAAGGTCTGAGGGAAGTGGAGCAAATCCACAAGCGTACGCGGCGGGCAACCAGCTCGCAACTTACGCTCCCTCGGCCTTGGCCGAACTGGTGTGTTACCGACAAAATGTCACGCCTCCCAATCGGGAAGCAAAGCAATCTGACATGTCGTAACACCAGAATTTTGTATCGATATTTACGATAAAAGATTCTGGCGTTACCGCATTGAACAAAGAGTAAGACGTAGCGATTACGCTTACGTTTTGCTATAGTTGCAGTAGGTTATGAAACGAATCTTTTCGCCAGTGGGATTGGTGCTCTTGGCACTGGTAGTTTGCGCACTGGTGGCAACCGGGGTGTTTATACTCCATTCTCATAAAGCTATGGCCATCGGACCGGTAGGGCCGGACAGTGCCAAAGAGTATGGCAATGCCAATGCGTACTATGAATTATCGGATACATCCGACGTGCCTGGCGCCATACAAATGTCCATACCATTGTATTACGACCATGATCCGGGCACGGCTATAGTCAATGTGTCATGCGCCGATGGCGGGGGCACGGTAAAAATCGCCGGGAGCGGAATCACTATATGTCCGGGCAACCATTCCTTCCCGGTCAGCGGTTTCAGACTGGATTCGAGCGGGTACTATGTGGCAAATATTACTGCCAATCTGGTCCCCGGTCAGAGCCCCACTAATTTCCGTGCTTTTCGGCTAGTGGTAAGCACCGGACTGTTCGGCTATTCGCACAACAACGGTAATACATTTGCTATTGCCAATATAAACCGCTGCGATGCGCCTAATTCTCCTGGCGATCCAGCGGGCGATACCAGTGGCTGCGGTAAGTATTTTAATTACACGCTGCCATTTGCAGGCTCCTGCACGGAGGCGGCAAATCCTAACGCACAAATCAACATATATGATGCCGACAACCTTAATACGGCGTCCCAGGATCAGTACAACGTGCAGTATAAACAACCGTTCGGGATTGCTTTATACGATACGACCAACGGAGCCCACACGCGGATATCTGCCCCACTGAGTGGTAATTTTGGGGATGGCGGGAATGGTTATGTCAATTTTTCTTATAAGATGTATCACCATTATGAGCTTGATTTGACCGGAGTGTATTCCAATAATGTGCTGCAGTTTAGGCTGCCATATGACTCGATTTACTCGACGATTTCTTGTCCTAAAGGCGGCCTCAACCCCCTGGGCCAAGCGGCCGGCTGTACTGCCGTGGAAGGTTATATGTATGATCTGGCCAATCCGACCGATACCATGGTGTACTATGTGTATGTTAATCCGCCGGCAGGTACGCCCACTGTCTATCAGTATGGTACTACACCGACCGCTGACCAGGGATGGCGCGGATCTAGCCCTGTGAGCTTGCCAACTCCCTCGTGGGCACCCCCAGGCACGCCGGCAAACCACGGCTTTAGCAGCCCGATACACATTACTTCTGGCTCTGGCATAGGCCAGGGGCTCGAAGAGTACAACTATAACGGCGACTGGGCTGATAACACGTATTGGGTGTACGGACGGGCAGCCGGCACAACCGATATTGTGCGCGTAGCGACGCTCACGGTGCCAGCGGGCACTTGTGCCTCGACCGGCTGTGGAACCACGACCTTTACGGGCGATTTGGGCGTTAATAGCCCGGTAAAATTCACAGTTTCAGCAACTGTTAGCGGCTCTGGCTCGCCGCCGCCGAGCGGTTCGACATTTGACGTCACGGTAACAGATCCAGCAAATGTAGCGACGACTTTTACGCCGAACGCCAATGGGCCTTCCAGTGGTGCAATGACTAGTGATGAAATGGTTTACAACGTACCGCCCAATAGACCTGGCACCTATCAAGTTGAATGGATTTATTATGGGAATGACTGCAAGAAGTCAGTCGATATTGGTTATCTGCCATACTTTGACGTGCGCGGCGGGGATATTGCGGCCGGTGCCGGCTTCGGCAGTTCGTGCAGCCAAAACTCGGCCGATATCGTGTCCTGGAACTATGACAATACATCCGCAGCAGGCTATTACGGTGCCGGTTCGCAGATGGCGGCCATTGCCAGCGGCGTGCTCAGGTCGTTCGTGACCGGGCTCAATCCGGCAGCGAATTTAACTGATCCGCACGCCAGAACAGGCACTGACAGTTTGAACTTTGTGGGTAAGCCGAGCGCTGTCGCCTTTGCTAATGCCGGCAGCGGCGTCGATACTTCGCCGAAACACTACGGCGGCGGTTTTACCAATGGCGGCGGCATGGTGCCCTGCTTGAACGATTACGCTTCGGAGGTGAGCGGTGGTGGCCCATGGAGTGGCAATTATGGCGCCTCTGGGGTGTATACGGCCAACGGGCTGACTGTAATTGGTACAGGCGGTGTGCAAATTCCGCGTGATACTGTCATTAAGCTAAAGGTAAACGGTGATGTTTATATCAACGGTGATATAAATTATGATGACGGTGCCGGCCCCATGCACTATCCACGCTTCACGGTGGTAGCCACCGGCAATATCTATGTGGCTCCCGGCGTTCAAACGCTTCACGGACTATTTGTGGCGCAAGGTGATGCACCAAAAGGCGTCTTTGCGACCTGCGCCACCCTGAGCGGCGGCACCGTGACCGAAACCAGTGATTATGACACTTGTGGCGATACACTGACAGTGTACGGGGCGGTGGCGGCCAACAAGCTGAATCTGGAGCGCACCGCCGGTACGCTCAGCAGCACCAGCGGACCTGCCGAATCCTTCCGTTACAGCCCGGAATTATGGCTGGCAACACCCGAATGCATAGCTATCCCGACTAGCCCGCAGTGCAATCAACCCGGCGCCCATGGGCAAAAGACAGATGCCATCATCAGTTTGCCGCCGGTTTTGTAGGTTGTGCCAGGGTAAAAGTAGAGCCGGCAAACACTTGTGCGATAGCGTAAGCGGTATGTTATAATTTCACCAGCAAGGAGAATTATATACACCACCGAAAAGGCAGTTCCTCCAAACAAACAAATCAAGCCAGTGCGGTAGAAAGTACATAGCAAAGCAACATGAGTATTCTGAGTGGGGTTTCATCATTCTTTGGTCTGGATATCGGTACCACTGCTATCCGACTGGTCGAACTGCGGACCGCCGGGCAAACAAAAACACTGGTCAAATACGCCTACGTGCCGGTTGATGGCAAAATAGCCCAGAGTGATTCGCGGGCTGATCAGCAGAAACTAGCCAGCTTGATCGCTAATCTGGTGGGTGAAGCTAACCTGACAACCAAAAACGTGGCTGTCGGCTTGCCATCGAGCCGGGTCTTTACCACCATTGCCGATATTGACCGTTTGCCCGAAAACGAGCTAGGGAAGGCGATTATGTATCAGGCAGATTCGCTGATCCCGACCCCGCCGGCCGAATCCAAAATTGACTGGGCACTACTGGGTGATTCGCCGAAAGATAAGACCAAGTGTGAAATCTTGCTATCGTCGGTGCCGAACAAGTTCATCGAGGAACGTTTGGACCTTATCGAATCGATTGGCCTAAATGTCATTGCCTTTGAACCGGATAATTTGGCGCTAATGCGGGCTTTAGTGCCAGTAGGCGCCACCACGCCGCAGCTGGTCATGGATGTCGGTCAAACCGGTACTGACTTGGTGATCAGCATGGGCGATGCGCCGCGTTTGACGCGCTTTATTCCGACTGGTGTTGATGCGATTATTCGCTCGGCACAGCAAAATTTGAACATCGACGACAAGCAGGCGCAGCAATTCGTCTACAAATTCGGTGTTAGCAAAGACAAGCTGGAAGGCCAAGTGTACCAGGCGATTATCGGTACGGTTGATTTGCTAATGAACGAAATCGATAAATCGATCAAATTCTTTCAGACGCGTTACCCGGACAGTAAAATTGACCGTATGATCGTCACCGGTGGTGCCTCGACCATACCGGAATTTCCGCTGTACTTGGCGAACAAGTTTGGCCTGAATGTTGAAATCGGTAACGCCTGGCGCAACGTGGCTTTCGCAGCCGATCGGCAAAATGAGCTGCTGGCTGTTTCGAATCAATTCGGTGTGGCGGTCGGCCTAGCGGAGCGGAGCGAGTGATGAGCTATTTGCTTGGCACATTTCGGGCGAACAACTGGGGTCCCCATGAAGCCTGCTTCATGGGGTATAGCAGCTCCGCTCCTCACTCCGTCGTACCATTTAGTACGCCTCCGTTGCGGTGCTCGCAGTTCATCCCGAACTGCACTCAAGCAAATAGCTCATACAGCTTAGAGGAAAGACCATGATTCAGTTCAATTTACTCCCCGATGTCAAACAGGAATTTGTAAAAGCGCGCCGTACCAAGCGGCTGGTTACGCTGACATCTATCGGTGTCAGTGGCTTGGCGGTATTTATACTGCTATTGATGCTGGTAACCGTCGATGTGGTGCAAAAGAAAAGCATGCATGATCTGAACAATGACATTGCCAAGTACAGCTCGCAGCTCAAGGCAGTGCCGGATCTGAATAAAATGCTGACAGTCCAAAACCAGCTGAACACGCTGACAGATCTGCACGATAAAAAAGTCGTAACGTCGCGCCTGTTTGGCTACATTTCGCAGATCACACCGGCGCAGGCTACTATCAGCAACCTCAGCTTAGATTTTACGGCTAACACGGTTACTCTGACCGGCGAAGCACCGTCCATTGCTGTGGTCAATGCCTATACCGATACACTCAAGGCCACCACCTATACGACAGATGCCGACGGCAGCCGTGCCACGCCAGCCTTTAGTGATGTGGTCCTAGCATCATTCGGGCGGGACAGCAAAGGTGCTACCTACAACATTACCTTCAATTTCGATCCAGTTATTTTCAGCAGCGCCAATAACGTGAAGCTCAGCGTGCCTTCAACAACTGGTGGCGTGCAGCAGTTATTATTCCAAAAGCAGGCGGGGAGTTAAAAATGGCCAAAGCTCCATCAACCAAACGATTATTGATCGATAAGGCAAACAGCCGAGTGGTGATTATTACCAGCGTGGCGGCCTTCATTCTAGTGTTTTCGCTGGTGGCCACTAAAACGCTCATCAGCCAAGCCGGTTATCAGAACCATGTCATTAGCGCCAAAAAGACGGCGGTAGCGCAGCTGCGGGCCAATATTAAGGCCACGAACACACTTAAAACTGCCTATGCTGCCTTCACTAACACGACACAGAATGTTCTCGGTGGCGATCCGGGTGGCAAGGGCGCCCAGGATGGCAATAATGCCCAGATCGTGCTTGATGCGCTGCCCAGTAGCTATGACTTTCCGGCGCTGTCTGCCAGTCTGGAAAAAATCCTGGCCAGCCAAAACGTCACCATTAACAGTATTGCCGGTACCGATGATGAAGTCGCCCAAAGTAGCAACACCGGCAGTGGCACACCTTCGCCAATTGCCATGCCGTTCCAAATTTCTGTTACCGGTGATTACCAATCGATCCAGAATCTAATCGGTCAGTTCGAGCACTCTATCCGGCCGTTCCAAATCCAAACCCTTAGTATTGCCGGTGATCAGAACAAACTAACTGTAAATATCGGCGCTCAGACGTTTTACCAGCCAGCTAAAACGCTAACCATCGGCAAGAAAGTGATTCAATGATGAGCAAAGAGCAAAGAGCAAAAAACGAAGAGCATGGCTTTCGAAGCCTGAGTGCGTTGCAGCAGGCCAGTGCGTCCGCGAGTGAAGGCTGTTCATTGTTCATTGTTCATTGTTCATTAAATGCGTC
>Ga0157372_10000511_pt1 | contig 42710 bp, 63 predicted proteins | sample C55metaG_FD_115307 | JGI IMG/M metagenome (GOLD analysis project Ga0157372, IMG submission 115307) | Corn rhizosphere microbial communities from Kellogg Biological Station, Michigan, USA - C5-5 metaG | ecosystem: Host-associated > Plants > Roots > Rhizosphere > Soil | place: USA: Michigan...
CCTACGCCGCCGCCTACGCCGACGCCGCCGCCGCCGACGCCGCCGCCGCCGCCGCCTACGCCGCCGCCCGAATCAAGCATTGGGAATTGATGGCGGACAAACTGATCGAACTGATGTCTGTTGCGTAATCCCCTAGCCCCGGAGCCAGCCATGCCCAACAGTATTCAAAAGGATGAGCTAACGACGAATGCCGTCCAACTCATCGACCAGATGAACAAGGCCCAGCGTTCCCTCCTGCTGTTTCTCGAAACACAGGCGGTAGATCACGGCGGACTGGTCACATCTATCTCGATGAACGCCGAGGATCACGAGATTGCCCGCGAGTGGGCCGCTGAGGGCTTCCTTCGATTCTCGCGGATGAAGTCAGCCCTGATCCCGGATTCCAGGCTTCCCAAATACGCCCACGTCGTTGAACTCACCCCGTTCGCATTCGAGTGCGCTGCCATCGAGCGTCGCCGTCGCGCTGAACGATCGCAGCGGAAAGACATCGTGCAAGAGAGCCTGTCTCATTTCGAGTCCCTTCGCAGGTAATCCCATGCCCACCACCACCACAACCCGCCACCCCATCGTCGCCGCCCACGAGCGTATCGGGCACATCGCCGACCAGCCGGAAATCGAGCGCGTCGAGCGCAAGCTGGCCTATGACACCGGCACGTCCATCCTGGCCACGCTGGAGGAGGAGTGCATTGCCGTGCTGGAGACGGACTACGTGAACCTGTGCGGCGGTGACGCGATTCAGGCGGCGCACGTTCGCGAGGGGCGGTTGGCGGACCTGGCGCTGGAGGCGGTGAAGCGGTGGCAGGCGGCGATGGTCGAGGAAATTGAAAACGCGAGGGATTGAACGAAAACCGCCGCCGCGATGCTGAACCACCGCGACGGCGAAAACGCCTCGCCATCGGCTACGTCGGCGAGGACGGGATTAAACCAAACGTCGCATATCGCGTGGAGAACGAGAAGCTGGTCGAGGCGAAGTAGGAACTCATCATGTCCTCAAACGAACAATCGGCGGCGGGGCACACGCTATGAAACTCACCCTCATGTTGCTGGCCCTCCTCATCGCCGTCCCCGTGCTGGCCGTCGCACTGGCGATCCTGCCCGTTGCGGTAGCGGTCGAGTCGGCGCGGTGGCTGGTTGGTCGCGTTGTGACGTGGGACCGCGAGCGTGAGTTGCGCGAGCACTTGGACACGGCGTTGCAGCAGGTTTGGGATTTGCAGCGTGAGGCGGTGGGGCGTGGGAACCGGGTAGCGATGTTGACGGAAAACTGGAATTGAGGACGACGATGAACGAGATACCAGACACAACGTGGAATAGCGCGACGGAATGGCTGACCGCCCATCCCGCCCCCGTCGAAGACGCGCGGCCCACGATGACGCGGGAGGAACTTCTGGCAAAGGTTCAATCGGTCATTCTGAACGCGCCATCTGGCTCGACGTTGTCGGAACTGATTGTTGACGCCATCTGCCCCGCGCCCGCGCCGGTCGAGCCGGTGAAGACGGAAGGTCAGCAGATAGCCGAGCAATACCGGGACAGCACTCTTCTGGCAAACGCCATCGACATCATTCTCGGGTGCCGCGATGACGATCACAGGAAGGCTCTCGCCGCCCAGGCCGAATCGCACCGGCGGGAGATGGAGGGGCTGAGACTGAGATGTGCCATGCAGGCTGCGGACTTCTTCCACTTCCGAAACATCGACGTTAGCGATCAAAGTATCTATGACGCCGTCCGCGCCGTCCCCCTCACCGCCACCACCCCTGCCCCAACTCCCGCCACCCCCGCGCCCCAGGTGAAGCGCGAGACGCCGGAGGAAATGGCGGAGCGGATGGTGACGGTTCGCAACGATGGCGGCGTGGTCGTTTCAGGGCAGTTTTACGTCGATGCGAATCGGGGCGGGGCGGTCAGTGGTGTCCTCGCCATCATCCGCGCCGCCCAAGCCGCCGCCTACAACCACGCGGCGGACGTGCTGGAGAAGGAAAACTGGTCCATTGCAGCGAAGGTGGTGCGGGGGCTGGCTGAGGATGGGGGTGGCAAGTGATAGCGAAATTTCAGGTCGAGTGGCGAATGATTTATGAGGCCCCGGTGGGCAAGACCGTTCTTGTTTGGAGGCCCGCGCCTTCCATCCCAGCTTTAGAAAATCACCCAGGCTACATGGAAGTGGCGACGGCGAGATACAAGGACCCTCGCAGCGGGAAGATAACGAGCAGGTTTGACAACCGATGCAGGTGGACTCACTTGCCGCAACCGCCACGGCGACGAGTGCGGCCTAACGCGAAGTAACCCGAACGGCCCGGATCGGGCAAGGAAAGATGGAATGTCTCTGACAACTGCACTGACGACCCCCGCAAATTCTATCACCGAAGCGATGGATATGCGGAAGTCACTCGACTTCTCCGCGTTGCGCAACGCCAATGTTGTTCGCTGTAACGCCGTTTACCACCACGTGCAAACGTGGTCGCCCACCGATTGGGCAACGGCGATGGCTGGCGAGTGCGGCGAGGCGTGTAACGTTGTCAAGAAAATCCGCCGCCTGAGCGACGGTCCTGACAAGGCGTACAACGCGAACGCCGATCCCGCGAAGCTGTCGCTCGACCTGGCGGCGGAACTCGCCGACCTCGTTATCTACACCGACCTGCTCGCGGAACGGTGCGGCATCGATCTTGGCGAAGCGGTTCGCGCGAAGTTCAACGTTGTCAGCGACCGTGTTGGTTCTGACATCAAGCTCTGAGCCTTCCCAGAAGGACCCGGCAGGCGGGGCGGCACTCCCACCAGCCGCCCCGCCATCGGGCAGACAACCCGTCCCCCGCATTAGCGGCGCTCCGCACCCGGCGTAGAGGGTGCTCGCGGGCGTGAAAAAAGGATCGCCGACAACCACAGGAGCTTCTGATGACCATCGAAGAACAGAACCACCACGCGACCAAGGTGCAAACCCTGCTCACCGCGTTGCGGCCACGGACGCGAAAGCTCGCGACGATTGACCGCATGGTTCGCGCCGGAGAATACGACGACGCGATGAGCGAGCCGGATGTGCTGCATGTTGTGACGGCGCGGCTGGAGCGGGAGGCCCGACCTTTACTTGACTCGCCGTCCGACGACAGCGGGATAACGACCGAGACCGTGCCCAGCACGGCGCGAACATCCACGGATGAGACGGGAACCCCCGTCATGGCAGGTGCCGAGGAGCGCCATGAGCGCACGTTAACCGCGCAGGCATTGTACGCAAATGCCAAGGCTACCCGGCAGGAAGTCGGCTGGCGAAACGTGGCGGCGGGTCAAGTAAATGCCGAAACCTTCCGCGGCGAGTTGCCGATGGGGCCGCTGCTGCCGGAGGGCGATCAGGCGGCGCGGGATGCGTACGAAATGACGGTGGGGGATCGGTTCGAGTGAGGTCCCCATGACCGACGAAAGCGCCGATTGCGGATGCAGAAGAATCGCCACCGACGACGTGACGTTTAAGCAGGTCGTGTGGTGTCCCGATCACGCCAGCGGTTGCCCCGGCCCGTGGCATCCATCAGTCATTGAAGTGCAGGACCACCCGGACGACGACTACCCCGATCCTTCGGAACAGGATGAGGACGACGCGATGCGGGAGGAAATGAAATGGATAGAAGCGATGCAGGAATGTGGGAAAGTCCCGGCGGCTCAGGGCGGCTGCTTGATGGCCGGGACTGAGTTTTGTGATTTTGAATGTCCCTTCCGCGATGAGGATGAAGACGAATGACCCCGACCACCCTCGCCCAGGACTACGCCACCGCGCACGCCGAAGAAGACGGTGAATGGGACGAATCGGTCGCCCGCGAGCAGCAGGATCGCGTGCCGACGCTGGTACGGCCGTGCGACGAGAAAGAGGAGATGTGAATTATGGCCACGCTGTTTGCTGAAACTCTCCCCGAAAAGACGGCTGTTATCAGCCCGTGCGGAACGTGGCGATACCGCCTCGGGCGCGTCGTTGCTGACGCTGGTAATGTCTATGGATACTTCGGTGTGAACCCCTCTACGGCTAACGCTGATGCCGAAGACCAGACAACGATGAAGTGGCGTGGATTCACCGTCCGCAATGGCGGCCGAATGTACATCGCGGGCAACCCGTTCGCGTTTCGCGCGACTGACGTGCGGGAGCTGGCCACGGCAGCAGACCCCGTTGGCCCGGAAAATGACGCGCACCTTCGCCAGATCATCCGCGACGCCGACGTGTTGGTGCCGTGCTGGGGAAACGTAGCAAAGGTACCGCGTTCGCTGCGAAGTCGTTTTGAGACGGTCATGCAAATGCTTCTCGACAGCGGGAAGCCGGTCCTTTGTTTTGGCGTGGCGAAGTGTGGAAGCCCAAAGCACCCGCTGATGCTGGGGTACGACACTACGTTGGTCCCTTTCGTGGGCGGAGGAAGAGACTGCGGTAGTTGTTGTGCGACCGAATGAGAGCAGCGAAGAACTTTAGGAGAACGCCATGAACTGTGACAAGCAAATCGTAGGCAAGTGCGGCAAGTGCGGCGGGATCGTCAGCGTTCCTACCGTGGACTGGAGCGTCAATCGGCCAGTGCCAACGTGCGAGAGTTGCGGTGCGCAGGCTGATGAAACGGCGCACCTGCCCACAATCCCCATGAAGTAACCCCGCCGGCGCGGCGGACGAGGATGGCGCGATGTGCGTTGATATCGGATTTAGAGGCGAATGCATTTCAAACGCCGGTGAACTTCGCAAGGCCAGCGGGCTTACCGTACTCCCGATGTTTGGCGGACTCACGAGGCAACCGGACGACAATCTCTGTCTATGCGGTGTGGACGTGGAAGCGGTCGCGCGGCACATGGGCGTCTACTGCGATCCTGACACGTTCGGATACGTGTTCTCAGAACCGGATGATGGAAGGGGAAAGTGATGGCGAGGCAGGTGCATTGCGACGAGGACGGGCCGGACGAAGGGGGGAGGAAGAAAGTGGCGGTATGGAAGCAATCATTAAATTAAACGACTGCCCGTGCATCGATTGGGCTGTTACCGATGGTCAAGCCGCACTACTCGGCAACGGCCACAACCCCACCTGCGAGCACTTCAAGCCCACCGTGCGCGCCGTGGAGTTGCTGGAGAAGTTGACCGCCGGCATCAAGTGGTGGGCGGATCAGGAGGACGGCGTTCCAGAGGAGTTGTGGGACGCCTACGCGGAGGCGGTGTTTGTGACTACCGGGCGAATCGTGTCGCCAGAGGAGGCGTGATGCAGGCGGGAAAGCTCAACGACGTGATGACGTTCGATCAGCTCGCCAAGATCGTTCACATGAACCCTGAACGACTACGCGCACGCTGCATCTCCGCTGGCATCGCTATTCAGTGGGGCGGAACGGACGAACACCCTCGCCTGCGGGCTCGCCTTAGCGAAGTGGAGAAGATGATTTTGGGGCGGCGGTATCGACCACCTGAGCCGGCGCAACCAGCGAAGCAGAAGCGGCAAGCGAAGCCTTTGCATCGGCTAGTGAAGTGCTGACCTGATTCCAAACGTGATTGACGACATGGCGAACACGATCCAGTCCGACATCCTCAAGGTAGTGGTCGAGATCGACGGTGCCCTTGGCGCGGCCCATGACGATCTGACGTTCAAGCATCCACTCCGCGCTCTTGGGCGCGAGGTTGTAGAACGTCGTGCGCAGGCCGGTGAAACTGCGGTTGAGCACCAGGGGCACGCCAGCGGAGATCATCAGCTTTCTGAAGAGGCGGTTGAGCGTGCTGGACGGCCCACTCTCTTTGCTGATGGAATAGGGCGTGCCGTTTGTGGTCAGGAAGAATGTATCAGCGTATTCGGGACTGGCCGGCTCGGGACGAACGTAGGACTTGAGCTTGGCGACAACTTCGGACGGCAGGGGGATAACGCGGCGCACCTTACCGGTTTTCTTTCGGCGAAAGTCGATGACGCCAGTATCGAGGTCAATCACCGATCGCGTCACCGTAGAGACATCGGAATTGGTGAAGCCGGCGCAGACGCCAAGATATATCCAGCACGTCTGCGTCAGGTTCGCCGCGAGCAGCATCTTGGCGATCTCATCAACGGTGAAGCTCTTAGCCAGGTCAATCCGGTCGTCGCGGATCTCGGACTTCGCGGGACGCTGGAAGGTGGGGCCGGGGCGGTAGCGGTCGATGTACTCCATTTCTGCCGCCCAATTGAACAGCGCGCCGACGCGGCTGATGATCGAGTCGTAACCGCTGGACTTCCACGCCCCGAACTTCTGAGCGTAGGCCGCGAAGATGCTGGGGCTGTTGGCGTCTCCAATCTCACGATCCGCCACGCTGAATCCCTCAAAAACAAACGAGCCGAACTTGTTCAACTCCACGCTGTAGTTGTGGAGCATCCGGGCGCTGAGCGGTTTGGGCTTCCCAGTTTTGTGCCGGTGCTCCATCGCGGCCAGGAACTCGGACAGAACTTGCCGGTAGGTGCGATGGCGGGCGAACGTGCGACCGCTGCCCTCCCCGTCAATCTCGTGCTTCAGGGCGATCCAAATATCTTCCACGTCGGCAATGGGCGTCAGCTTGCTGCAAACAAATCTTGTTTTGTTCTTGTACCAGCGAACCCACCCATCGCGATGCGCCGAGCATCCCGCCGGCCAGTCGCGCGGGTCCTCAGGTGCCCAGCCGTAGTTCTTGGGGTTAACGCGCATCGGGGGGCGGGGAGTTTAGAATATTATCATCGAAGTTCAACTCAGGCATTGCGTCGATTTATCTTTGATGATAAAACGGAAGGAATGAAAAGTGCTCAACACGGCATTCATCAAGTCGCGCCGGATCAAGCTGAAACTTACCCAGGCACAAGCTGCGAAGTTGGCGGGGATTGCAACGCACGTGCACTGGAGCAGGATCGAACGGGGGACAGTCAAGGGAGTTCAACTGACAACGCTGATAGGAGTAGCGAAGGCGCTGCGGTGCAAGGTGGTTCACCTGCTGGCGAAATAGGGTCCTTGTGGAAATCATTGTGGAACGCCGTCGAGAAAATGCCAAGTCTCGGCGGTGCCAATCTTTACCGCTCGGAACTCTCACCCACGCCTACGGGGTTTTTATATGCGCCCGCTGAGGCTGACGAAAAACCTCCACTAGAGGGTAACGGTCAATGTTTTCCGGGGTTTAGGGGCGATACTGAAACTCCCCCACTCTCCCCCGAACTCCCTTCCATTGCCCCAACACAACCCACTCCCCCTTGTGGCCCACAATGCGCCAACAAGGCCAAGCCCGACCCAATGGGCTTCGTGCGCCCGATTGGCAAACAGACGCTCCCGAAAATTCTTGGGCTGGTCGGCGGCATCTACCGCCTTCCGCTGACACCAGCCACCACGGGCGTCTACTTTCTGGTCTATCGCGGCCGCGTCGTCTACGTCGGTCAAGCTCAGTCGATTCCAATCCGAATTGCCGCGCACGTCACCGAACAGAGAAAGCGATTTGATTCCGCCTATGCAATCCCAGTGCGCCGCTTCGCGCTTAACGACGTAGAGCGGGCATTCATCACGTTGCTGGAACCAAAATACAACGGGCGGTTCTCCAACGGCATGATGGTTCACGCGATGGGGATTGATCGCGCCACCGCGATCGTGGCCAAGCTCCTCAAGGCGTCGTCGTCACCTATCGTCACCGTCACCGCCCCCGCATCGGAGGTGACGCACCATGCGTAAGCTCACCTGCTTCGCCGACATCCCGCGCTTCACCAGTTGGGGGAGCTACAGCGTCAACGTCAGTTGGGACTACGTTGAAAAGACCCTTGATGAGTATGCGAAGGCGGTGCGGGTTGACCTCGACCCCGACTTCCAGCGCGCCCACGTCTGGACGGCCAAGCAGCAATCCCGATACGTCGAGTACATCCTTCGCGGCGGCAAGTCGTCCCGCGACATCTACTGGAACTGCAAAGGCTGGCACCTTCGGATGGAGGGCCCAATGGTGCTGGTGGACGGTAAGCAGCGGCTTGAGGCCGTTCGCAAGTTCATGGCGAACAAGCTCCCCGCGTTCGGTTCGACGTTCTCAGAATATACCGACCGGATGCGGCTGATTGAGACAGGGTTCGTGTTCCACGTCAACGACCTCGCGACCCGCGCTGAAGTGCTTCAGTGGTACATCGACATCAACGCTGGCGGTGTTGCGCACACGGAAGCGGAAATCGCGAAGGTTCGCGCCCTGCTTGATGCCGAAGCCGCCCCCTCCCCGCTTCCTGCCCCCTCGCAAGGCGAGCCGTCGAAACAGGGAGGGCAGCGGCGATGAACGCTGAAACCGAAATGAAGATCGGCGCGATAGCGCCATGGTTCGGCGGGAAGCGCACGCTTGCACCGGTGATCATCGAAGAGCTTGGAAAGCACCGGGCGTATTGGGAGCCGTTCTGCGGGTCGATGGCGGTGCTGATGGCCAAGCCAACCTGCCGGCAAGAGACGGTTGTGGACCTGCACGGCGATCTAATCAACCTCGCCCGCGTCATCCGCAACGTCGATATGGGGACCGCCCTCTACAAGCGACTGCGTCGCACGATGATGTGCGAGGGGACATTGCGTGAGGCGTGCGAGCTGCTGGCGAACAGTTATGTATGCGACATGCCTGACGTTGGCCGCGCGTGGGCGTTTTTCCTTACCGCTTGGATGGGGCGGAACGGCAGCGTTGGCACTGAGGGGCACGCTCGCACCGCCACGTTCTGCATCCGGTACACCGCCAACGGTGGCGACTCCGCAACGCGATTCCGCGGCGCGGTCGAGTCGATACCGGCCTGGCGGCGGCGCATGCGGAACGTGACGATCCTCAACCGGGATGCGTTCGATGTCATCGAGAAGATCGCTGACGAGCCAGGATGCGTGATTTACGCCGATCCACCCTATCTGGTGAAGGGCGCTACCTACGTTCACGACTTCGGCGAAGGATTCATGGGTCAGGATGATCACGCGCGATTGGCCGCGGCATTGGCCCGGTTCAAGAAAACCCGCGTCGTCGTGAGCTACTACGACCATCCCCGGCTCGCAGACCTATACGCCGGCTGGACCGTACGACGGTGCAACCTGAATAAGAACATGAGCGTTTCGACGGGCGGTGCTGCCAAAACCGCACCCGAAATCCTCCTCATCAATGGCCCATCCTTCGCCAAGGAGGCACCATGACCATCCCCACCCCCACCACGCCGACCGGCCGCACCTGGGCGAAGCTCACTGGAGGTATCGCGTGAAAATTTTGGCAATCGATCCGGGCTGCACCGAATCGGCATGCAAGAAATGCTCTAAGTGCGGTGAGTCCAAGCCTCTCACGGACTTTTACAGAAACCCCGGCACTTCGGACGGTCGCGGCAGTTGGTGCCGCGATTGTGAACGCAGTCGTAATCGGCGCGATTATAGCGCGGCATACCGGACAACGCCGGAATATCTCGCGGCCCAAGCGAAGTATTGCGGATCGGCCCGGGGTAGGGCGGCGAAGTCCAAATACTCAAAGCTAGCCCGGCAACACTCGCCCGAAAAGGTGCTCGCACGCGACGTGCGCGTCACACAGCAAAACCGTCCCCGTCCCCGCATCGGAGGTGACGCGATGATCGCCACCGCCCCCAAACGCTATTGGCAGACGCCCCCCGCGATGATGGCGGCGCTGCAAGCCGAGTTCAATTTCGACTTCGACCCCTGCCCCCATCCCCGCCCCGCCGGTTTCGACGGCCTCGCGGTACCGTGGGGAAAATCCAACTGGGTGAATCCGCCTTTCACGGGAAACAAGTTGGTACCGGGGGAGCGCAAGATCGGCCCAATGGCCTGGTCGCGCAAGGCGCTGGCCGAACGTGATCTTGGCAAGCTCGTGGTGATGATCCTGCCCATCTACCAGGTGCGGGCAATCACCTTCCTCGCCAACCGCGCCGACGAACTGCGGCTGATCCCCGGCCCCGTGTGGCTGGCGCTGGAGGACGGGAGCGAGAACCCCGCGCCGCCGGATAGCCGTCAGCCGTGCGTCATCATCGTGCTCAGGCCCCGCGCCGCCCTCTCCTCGCCAACCGAGCCCGCGCCTGCGGGCGGGGAGGGGGCCAAGTGAACTGGCATACCCTCTTAGCCATCGACTTCGACAAGTGGGCAGCGGCCACCTACCGCGCCAACTTCCCAGAGACGCGCGTTGAGTGCGGCCCGGTGTCCGACCTGATTGACCGGCTCGTGGAGGCAGACGTTGTTTTGGGTGGACCACCGTGCCAACCCCACTCCCACGCCGGCAAGCGTCAGGCGTCGAAGGACACTCGCGATTGCGGCCCGGATTTCGTCGCTGCGATCGGCAAGGTGCGCCCCCGCGCCTTCCTCATGGAGAACGTCCCCGGCCTGCTGACCAGCGAGGACGGGCGATACTTCCAGCGAATGTACGCGGCGATGGAGGCGCAAGGGTACGTTGTCCAGTACCGCACCCAGGATGCCGTCAACTTCGGCGTCCCGCAGTTCCGCGAGCGGCTTTGGGTATGGGGCATCCGGCGCGATTTGTATGTCGATGGCATTCGGCATTGCTGGCCGATGCACACGCACGCTTGGCCGCCGCCTGAAACGAACGTGCTGTTCGGGACACCGCTGTTGCCTGGCGTGACTGTGGGCGAGGCGTTGGGATTGGATGGATGGATCAAACAGCGCATGGGAGCCGGGTTCATTGAACGGGGGGGCGAGCGTCGAATGGTTCCGACGTGCGAGCCGGCCCCCACCGTTGGCGACTGGCGATCTCGAAAGCATTTTGTTCGGAGAGTCATCGGCGGCGGCACGAACCCGCACTTCGCGGGCGAGGCGCGCACCGAGCGCGATATCACCGACGAACCATCAACAACGATTCCGGCGCACCACACGCATAATGCGGTACCTGGGGTTGTCGAATACCGCTGGTCCGATGCGATGCTGCAAAAGCATCCCCCCGCTTCCCCCGCTTCCCCCGCTCCGACAATCCTTGGCAAGTTCTACAAGGGCGGCGCGGAGGGGCTGCTGGAAATCGACGCACCATCGCACACCATCGGTGCCGGCAGTCGTGAGCCGATCCAAAATTGGAAGGGCAAGGGGTACGTCCGCCGCCTGACTCCGCTGGAGTGCATGCGCCTCCAATCCGCCCCCAACGATTTCCGCTGGCCCGAGAAGATCAGCAAAACCGCCATGTACAAGATTTGCGGCAACGGCTGGAGCTGCGCCCACGCTGCGGCATTCTCCGCTGCGTTTGCGAAAGCCGATCCCGATAGCCGCACCGTGATTGACCTGTTCTGCGGCGGTGGCCTGGGCGCGTGCGGATGGCATCAACGGTTCTGGAGCTACGTCCCGCGAGAGGCAGGTGTCGCATGACCATCCCCGCCCCCGCCACGCCGACCGGCCGCACCTGGGCGAATGGCCTTACGCCGATAGAGTTGGAATGGCGCGAACTCGTCACCGTCCGCGTCCACGGCCTGCCCGTCGCACAACCCCGCGCCCGAGCCCGCGCTATGCGATACGGCGGCACGGTGACAGCGCGCGTCTACGATCCTGGAACCGCAGACGATTGGAAGGGCAGCGTCAAGCGCGAACTCATGCGGATTCCGGGGAAGTTCACGCCCTACGGCACTCCACTGATAGGTCCGCTCAAGGTGGACATCACCGTCTACTTTCCGCGCCCCGAAAGCCACTACGGGACGGGACGCAACGCCGGGAAGCTCAAGGCATCGGCACCAAAGTACAACACTGGCAAGCCCGACCGTGACAATCTCGACAAGGCAATCCTTGACGCCATGACGGATTCTGGCTTTATCCGCGACGACAAGCAGGTGGTGGCGGGGAGTGCGCCGGTCAAGTTGTACGTATGCGAAGAATGCGGCTGGAAGCCCGGCGCACTGATCCGCGTGTCTATCCCTGATTCGCCAATCGTTTCGCAGCTTGCGGGCTTGGCTGACAAGCTCATCCCCGACGGCGACGGGGAAGGGGGCCAGGGATGAAGCCGTACTACTCCGATGCTGGAATCACGCTCTGGCAGGGCGACAACCGCGCCCACCTAAAGCACCTGCCCACGGGCGCATTCCATACCTGCGTCACGTCACCACCTTATTTCGGCCTGCGCGACTATGGCCATGCCGATCAAATCGGCCTCGAACCCACCCCCGAAGCCTACGTCGCGGAGATGGTTGCCGTGTTCCGAGAAGTGCGGCGGTGCCTGCGAGACGACGGCACGCTGTTTTTGAACATAGGCGATAGCTACTTTGGCCCGACACCGGGAAGTGGTGGAAAGTCAGCCAAGCAGGTTACGAACGCTGGCTCTTTCTTTTCCGGTATGCGGCCCAACCAATCTCGTGGCGATGCTCCTGCATATGGCAGCGGTGACAAAGCACTTCAAGATTCTCCGGTCGCTGGTCGTGTTTGTCCCGATTGCGGTGGTGAACTGACAGCCTGCTCTCAGATCCGTCGTGAGAGCATCGCTGGCATTTCCCTACCGAGCGGACCAGTGCAGCGGCGGCTCTCGCGGAAAGTCCGTGATACCGCGCGTTCGGATTTCGCTTCAACATCTCCGACTTGCGCCGCCCACGCCGCTCCACCGTCCACCATTGTTTCATCAAGCGGGAGTGAGACGGTCGCTTCCGCCCACGAAGGTACGGCTTCGCCACACCAGTCAGTGTCGCAGACATCTTCTGACAGTGCTCTGGCGTCCGAACATAAGTCGGCTTGCATTTCCGGCATTGCTCGGAACGTCCGTCCATCAGGTCGCCGCACGCCGGACAGGGCTTACGTTTGTATGGCATGTGGGTATTCTACCAAGACGTACCCAATTCTCAAGCCGAAAGACCTTATCGGCATCCCATGGATGCTCGCCTTCGCCCTTCGCGCGGACGGCTGGTATCTGCGGTCGGACATCATCTGGCATAAGCCGAACCCGATGCCCGAAAGCGTCACCGACCGCCCCACCAAGGCTCACGAATACATCTTCCTACTATCGAAGTCCGCCCGCTACTACTACGACTACGAAGCCATCCGCGAGCCCGCCACTGAATCGTCACTCGCACGGTGGGCGCAGGACGTTGACGCGCAGATTGGATCCGAACGCGCGAACGGCGGGGAGAAGTCCAACGGGACGATGAAGGCTGTCGTTGGCCCGCGCCGGTCGGACAAGCAACGCGGCCACTCGCGCCGCCACGCGGGATTCAACGACCGTTGGGACGGCATGACCAAAGACGAGCAGGCCGCGATGGGTCGGAATAAGCGTTCGGTCTGGACGGTCGCACCGGCTCAATACAGGGCAGCCCACTTCGCCACGTTTCCAGAAGACCTCATCCGCCCCTGCATCATGGCCGGTTCCCCCGCCGGCGGTGCAGTGCTCGAACCGTTCGCCGGTAGCGGCACGACGTTGAAGGTCGCCCGCGATTTGGGGCGAGCAGCGACGGGGATTGAGTTGAACCCGACTTACTGCGGTCTGGTGGCGCAAAGGCTCGCGCAAGGCGTGCTATTCGGCGCAGAAGGGATACCAGCATGACCCCTCCTCAACCGCGACAGCTCCCGCACCGCGTCCCCCACGTAGCACGGCTCGACCAGGCGGCGCGCCTCGGGCAGCGCGACGACGACGGCACGGTTGTCGGGAAGATGGCGAAGGCCCAATGTGGCGGGGGGACGGCGGGAGATCATGGTACGGCTCATTTCTTGGGCTTGGGTAAGTGGTCCTTAATCCATTCTCGAATCATCTCCACGATGGGCTTGCCGCTCTCGACAGCCAAGAGTTTTAGCTGGCGGTGGAGTGCTGGTTCGAGGTCGAGCGTGAGACGCTTCATTTTCTTTTCCTTTGCCATAAAGAAAAGGCTAGGAACTTTAAACACGACTTACTAGAGTACCGTAATCACGATTATAAAGAAACACAGAAATTTAGACACCGAACGGAGTACAAATGACCGCAACAGCCGAAGCAACTTCAACCCTGGCCCTGACCGTCAACCGTTCCGCGATCCTCGATTGCGTTAGCGCGGTCAAGTTGGTGGCGAGATCAAGGTTCAAGCCCGTCCTCGAATGCGTGAGGATGACCACGGACGGCGGCACGCTCCACCTCGATTGCACCGACCTCGCGACCTCGCTTCGCCGCTCTACGTCGCAAGTCCAAATTGACGGGCATGGCGTGTGCTGTGTATCGGCAAACGACCTCCACCAGTGGCTTTCCGTCATTGACGACGACACGGTGGATATGGCCGTGGAGGGCGATTGGCTGCGCCTCAAATCGGGCGCGGGGATGCGCAAGATTTACACGGTCGATGCCAACGACTTCCCGCCGATCCCGACCGCGCTCGACAAGCCCACAATGACGGTGACGCTGCCGCTGGACGCGATGCGGGCGGCGCATGAGTTCGTAGGACACGCTGTTCCACAGAAGGCCGATCGCTATGCGGTGAACGGCGTTCTCATTCAGCCGGGAAAGAAGCAGGTAACGCTGGTTGCAACCGATGGTAGGCGGCTCGCCGTGCTGGGTGTCGAGGCGGCAGTGGAAGGCAAGCAAAGTGCAATTGTCCCGCGCGATTTCTTCTCGTTCGCGCTCCGCGCCATGCCAGAGGACAGCGAGGCTGAGATGTCGATATCAATCAGTGACAACTCGGTTCTGTTCCAAAGCGGCGACGCCATCGCTACATCCGTGTTGATCGAAGGTTCGTTCCCACCTTGGGACGATGTGATTCCGAAGGACAGCGACATTCTCGTCGCCGTGGATCGCGAATCATTCCGCGACGCTTTGCGCCGCGCCCAATGCACCCAAACAGACGAGTCCAAGGGTTGCCGGTTCAAGATTACCAAAGGCGGGGTTGCTATTTCGTCCCAGAATGCGAAGCGCGGAGAGGCGGAAGTTAACTACCCATGCAAGGTCGAGGGGCGAGATTTGGAGATCGGTGGAAATCCTGATTTTTTCATCGCCGCGTTGGAGGGAATGGTTGGCGATGAAGTGAAGATCGAATGCACCTCCGCCAACCGCCCGTTCAAGCTCACGTGCGGCCCGATGACCGAAGTGATTATGCCCGTCAACCTGCAATAGAGGATCGTCATGGAAGAATTGCTTAAAGAGTTCTATGAGGCGTGGGAGCGTTCGGAACGCTACTACATCGACTACAAAACATATCCGTCTGGAACGCGGGAGGAATGGCGTCGTTCAATGGATGCGGTCGAACGCGTTGCGATGAAGATTCGCGCCGCCAGCGCTGCACAATCACACGCCCTCCCGGCTGGCGCACACGAAGACATCCCCGGCCAGATGTACCTCACGGACCTTCCCGTCGCCACACTTGCGGCGGATGCGTCGCAAAGGGGTGCGGCGTGATCGTTCCCGCCGAACGCAACGCCGTGAGTGGGGAGGAAACACGATGACTGACGCAGATATCCATGAAAACGCCATGCAAGCCCTGATGCTGGGCGACGGCGGGTGCATCTCCTGTATGGTGCGCAAGATTATCCATCGCGCAGGATTCTTCGCCCGCGACGACGCGAGGGGTGGGGAGGAATAAACCATGACACCGCTAGACGAACAACTCAACCGGCAGGCGACCCCCATCAAGCTCATCGCGCAGGGCGCGCCCGTCGTCAACTTCGACACCGGCATGATTCGCGCCCATGGCGAGCACGTCGCGGCAATCACCGTTGATATGCAAAGCAAACGCTGCGAGGTGTTCATCGACCACGTCGAAGGCGACCTGCCATCTATCGTTATCGAGCGCGGGCAATACGGCATCCATTTTGACGAATCGAAGCCGCCTGACGCGATGACAACCATTGCCTTCCCCGACTTTCCGGGCTGGGAAGTGTTTCTATCCAGCATCTGCAAATGCACGCTCTGCGTCGTGCTGATTCATCCGTCGTGGCGCGAGCCGCGGGAGGACGGTCAATGACGACGATCGCCGCGAGGTGCGGGGAGTGCGGGCGGGAGAAGGCGGACGGTGCGCGATGAGCGACCTGGCAACCCTCGAATCCGTCAGCATCAGCACGACGACGCCCGTCGAGGAAATCTCGCGCATCCTCAACGACCTGGACGTGATGAAGCGCCGCATCCACGAGGCCGAAGCGTTCATCGAGCAGCAGCTCATCGAGCGGATCAAGGAAAGCGGCCCGTTCGTCGTCGGCAGCATCCGCTACTACGTCGGACGGAAACGAACAACCAAATGCGTCAACGTGCCGGCGGCGCTGGATGCGGTGCTGATGGCCGTCGGCGGCGATTGGGAGAAGTTCGCGACGTTTCTGGCGGCGCAGCCAGTGAAGCATGGGGCGGCGCGGAGCCTGCTGCCTGGCGAGGTGTTCGACGGGTTGTTTCGCGTCGAGGAAGAGGACGAGTTGAAGGAAGGATCGGCGGGGAAGTTGATGAAGGTAGACCAGCGTTTTTTGAAATGAAAAACAATCGGCATGCCGCCACCCCGCTGGCGTCGTTGCCCGAATAACACATGCGGGGATTTGAAAGGTGGTGCCCGGTGGCACTTAGAGCACGTAAACCAGAGGCGGTCACAAAGCGCCTCAAGATGTTCATGTTCGGGCCGGCAGGCGTCGGCAAGACGACGGCGGCAATCCAGTTCCCCAACTCCTACATCATTGACGGCGAGAAGGGGTGTGAGAATTACGACAAGCTCATCACGGCCAGCGGGTCGGTCGTCTATCAGACGACGGACATTAACGAGGTGGTTCAGGAGGTGAAGTCGCTGTTGGGGGAGCGGCATCAGTACCGCACGCTCATCATTGACCCCATCACGCCGGTTTACAACGACCTGCTCGACAAATCTGCCCAGCAAGTGGGAGAGGACTTTGGCCGACATTACGGCGCGGCGAACAAGACGATGAAGCGGCTGGCCAACCTCATTATGAACCTAGACATGAACGTGATTATCACCGCTCACGCAAAGACCGAATACGGCCAGAACCTCGCGAAGATCGGTTACACGTTCGATGGTTGGCGGCAGCTCGATTACTGGTTCGATTTGGTTGTTGAGTTGGGCAAGAAGGGGAAGAAGCGATTCGGCAAAGTCGTGAAAACGCGTATCGACACGTTCCCCGACGAGGACGTTTTCGAGTGGTCGTATGACGCCATCAAAAAACGCTATGACGCCTCGATCTTGGAACGCGAGGCCGAGCAGATCCCGTTGGCAACCCCTGAGCAGGTCCGCGAGATCAAGGAACTACTCAACATCGTCCATCTCCCCGATGGCCTGGTGGATAAGTGGATGAGTAAGGCGCAGGTCGAGACGTGGGAGGATATGCCCGCCACTGTGATTGCCAAGTGCATCGAATATACGAAGAACCGCCTGCCCGGAAACACTGCGGCGGCATAACCGGAGACAACGATCATGAGCAGTTTGAACCAAGTTTTTCTGATGGGCAATTTGACCAGGAACCCGCAACTAAAATTCCTGCCTTCGCAGGTGCCCGTGTGCGAGTTCGGCATCGCCATGAATAAAAAGTGGAAGACACAGGGCGGCGAGGAACGTGAGGAAGTGACGTTCGTTGACGTGTCCGCGTTCGGCAAGACCGCCGAAATCATCAACACCCATTTCACCAAGGGCAAGCCGATCCTTCTCCAAGGCCGGCTCAAGTTTGATAGCTGGGAGGACAAGAACGGTGGCGGGAAGCGGTCAAAACTCTCCGTCGTTCTCGACACCTTCCGGTTCGTCGGTGCGCCATCCGATGGTGGCAGCCGCGGCGGCGGCGAGCAACGCCAGCGGGAATCAGCACCCCAGCAACCGTTTGGCGATGAGATGCAGTTCAAGGAGGCTGACATACCTTTTTGATGCGCCACCGGCCCGGCGCGGACTCGCGAGCCGCGTCGGGTTTTTCATTTGCCTATCGGGCTATAGGCATCGCGTGATTTTGTAGTGGAACAACTTCGAGGCGGCGGTGGACCAGCGACGGCAACCGACCGACTCAACACTGGGGGTGGCGTTAATCTCGCTGCCCTCGGCTTTAACCGAATGGAGCCTTTCGCGATGAATGCACTAACAACCGATGAAGCGGCAGACCGGGCAAAACACGAAAGGACGATCTCGCAGGGGATGCAGAGTTTCGTGGACGTGGGCATCGCCCTCCGCGAGATCCGCGACCGGCGATTGTTTCGCGACACGCACCCGACATTCGAGGAATACCTTGAGGGCAAATGGGAAATGAGCCTGCCACGGGCCAAGCAGTTCATCGTCGCGGCCGAGGTCGAAACAGAGGTATCGCCACCACCAGCAAAAAACTGCGAAACGGCTACAAATGTAGCTAAAACGCCCGTGGCGGCATCAAAAACCACGATTCCGAGCGAAGGTGTTGCCAGGGCGGTAGCTGAATCGGCACCGAAGGGGAAGCGAAAAGAAGTGTGGGACAAGGCCGTGAAGACGGCACCCAAGGACGAAAAGGGCAAGCCGCAGGTTACGGCGGCGCACGTTCGCCGCGTTGCCCGCGACGAGCCCGCACGGACCCCCGCGCCCGCCGAACCCGACACGCTTTACCAATCCAGCGTGAAGGAGGTCGAGAGCGTTCTGGAGCAGATCGACGCCTTACTGCGGCAGTTGTCGCGACTGCTCGACGCACACAACGGGGAGAAGAAGTGCCATGCGGCGTTCGCCTACTTCATCCCCTACACCGGCACCATCGGGAGCATCAAGGCGGCGCTGGCGACGACCAGGGAGAACCTGCCCGGCGCAATCGCCAAGGAGCCCCCCGGTTACGTCTCGCGTCGGTCGGTTGAATTGCGGAAAGGCAGGTAGGACAATGCGCCCCACACTACGACCATTCCAGCAGGAAGACCTTGACGCCGTGCTCGCGGCTCTACGGGTCGAGCGGTGCGTCATGGGCCGCGCCGCCACAGGGCTCGGCAAGGCGGTCGAGGTCGCGGCGCTCGCGGCGTACTTCCAGCAGTTCGGGCGGGTGCTGGTGCTGGTGGACGTGCGAAAGCTCGTGCGGCAACTCACCGACACGATTGCATGGTTTACGGGCGTTCGCCCCGGCGTCGAGATGGGCGACGAGCGGGCGCACAACGGCAGTTGGATGACGCCGCAGGATCAGATCATCGTCAGTACGGTGCAGACACAATACAGCGGCGAGGTGGGGCAGGAGCGATACCGCCAGTTCAACCCCAAGCAGTTCTCCGCGGTGCTGCTGGACGAGTGTGAATTGTTCCTCGCGCCCAAGGCCAAGGGTGTGGTGCAATACTGGCTCGACGGCAACCCCGATCTCAAGGTGTTCGGCTGCACCGCGACGCCCTGCCGGACGGACGGCGTTGCGATGGCGAACCTGTTTAACGCCGTCGCGTTCGACCGGGATATCCGGTGGGGCATCGCACAGGGCTGGCTAGTCCCCGTTCGGCAGGCATTCGTGCGCGTGTCGTTGGACTTCTCCACGATGAAGATGCGCAAGGATGAAGAGGGCGAATCAGACTACTCCGAAGCAGAGATTGCTGATCGCATCAACAACGAACAGACGCTAATTGAACTGGCGAAGGGCATTGTGAGTGTGGCCGGCGATCGCAAATCCATCGTCGTCTGTCCCAACGTCGCCACCGCCAAGGCGGTTGAACATTACCTTGACGGCGAGCGAGCTGGATGCGCCAAGTGCGTTTACGGCGAAATGAGCGACGACGATAAGGATGCAGTAATGGATGGGCACCGCCGGGGAGACTTCCAGTTTCTCACGTCGGTAATGATGCTGACTAAGGGGTACGACGATCCATCCATCCGCGCTGTTTTTAACTGCCGAAAGACGCGATCCAAGCGGCTCTATACGCAAGTGCTCGGGCGCGGCACCAGGCCCCTTCCCGGCATCCTCGAATCTCTGGAGACGCCCGACGCGCGTAAGGCGGCAATTGCGGCGAGCGCCAAGCCTGACGCGCTGATGGTGAACATGGTTGGCGTCGATGACGAGGTTCGCGACATCACCATTCTCGACATCCTAGGCACTGCCGACGATCCCGCCGTGCTAGAGCGGGCCAAGGCGATCATGCTGGAGGACGCCGATATCACCGCCGAGGAAGCGACCGAACTTGCCGAGGAAGAGGAGGCCCTGGAGCGTGAGATTGAGCGGGTTCGCGCTGAACAGGCGGCGGCGGCGCTGGCGTCCGACGAGGAAGAGCGCGCCGTGCGCCGCATGGTCGGTATCGGCGCTAACGTGGAGGTCGAGTATCAGGATGACCTGCGGGTTGGTGGTGGAGATTTTGGCGGAACTGCCGTTGCCGAACCAAAACACCTGTCGCTGTTGCGGAGGTTTAAGGTCCCGGAAAAGGACATCAAGGCAATGGGGCCTGAACAGGCCAAGGGGCTCGCGAAGATGCTCATCGTTCGCGCGAAAATGGGACTTTGCACGTTTGGCCAGGCTCGGGCGCTGGAGCGGGCTGGTTATCACAAGTCGGAATTACGCCAGATGAGTCGTGAGTCCGCGAGTTTGGCGATCGAAGCGGCCAAGGCGAACGGATGGAAGCGGCCAGGAGGGGTGGTGCTGGTATGACGCGGCTCAAAACCAAATGGGTACAAACCCGCAAGTCTCACCCCTGCCCCGCCTGCGGCAAACACGGATGGTGTTCAATCTCGGAAGACGGCACGCTCGCCATGTGCCGGCAGGGCGCGGAATCGGCGCATCCTATCAAAGAGAAAGACGGCAACACGGCGTATCTCCATTCAGTTGAAGGGCTAGGCGAGCCGGTCAAATCAGTGAAGGGCGTAAAACCGTCAGCGCCAAAGCTAACCGCGGCGGAGCTAAAGGGTCTCGCAAAGCAGCACCGCACGGCGCTCTCGCCGCGCAAACTGGCAGCCGCAGCCAAGTCTTTGGGGCTGGATGAGTCGGCGCTGATTCAGTATGGCGCTGGCTACGATATTCAGCGGGCGGCGATTTCATTTCCGATGTACGACGGGGACCAGAAGATAGTCGGTTTTCGCCTGCGCGCGGATAATGGTCGCAAGTTGTGTGTGCCGGGATCGGCAAACGGCTTGTTCATGCCCAATGGCTTTGACATCACAGAACCGTCCGACCCATTCCCGGAAGCGGATCGTTTTTCTCCGATGTTGTTGCTGACGCCGGAAGGCCCGACAGATTGCGCAGCGGCATGGCAGGCGGGGTTTACGGCGATCGGGCGACCAAGCTGTACGGGCGGCGGCAATCTCATTGCGAGACTACTGGAGCGATGCAAAGCGGCTGGCGCTCCACGCGACGTTGTTGTTGTCGCTGACGCCGACGAAACGCATTGGCATGATCGGGAGAACGTTCCCTATTGGCCTGGTTGGGAGGGTGCGTTGGATCTCGCGGCCACCGTTTTACGTGCTGCTGCGAGCGTTCGAGTTATTAAGCCGCCGCCCGGCGCGAAGGACCTGCGGGCACTCGTGAAGATGATCGATCCCGCTGGCCCAGCGAATGGGCTGGGATGTGCGATTGTCTGCGCTATCGAAGCCGCGCCGATGGTTGACGCTGGATGGGTGGCGTTCAACAGGCAACTGCTGGTCGAGGTGAAGTCGATTTGCCGCGCGATGCTAATTGGGAAAGGTAAGGACGCGGCAGCTCGTACCGACGCCGAGTCTTTCGCCAGGGACCTGGCGCGTAAGCGTAAGGCGGAATCGTGGTTAAGGGACAGGAATAAAGACCAAAGGAGAACGGCGTGACCAAAAAGAAAATCATCAGCGAGGCGATGCGAATGCTGGGGAAACGCACGAGCGACAGGAAGCGGAAGGCTGGCGGGGAAAATCTGAAAAAGGCGCGCGCCGCGCGTTGGCCTAATAAACGCCTTACTGTAGAATAGGAATCAACAACGGTTGTTCACCAACCGTTTGCATCGACATAGGGTTTTATAGACAGACGTTTACCCGGCCCCATTGGCGAAACAAAACGTGTCCAAAAGACGCCCGCACAAGACTCGCTCTGGAATTAGTCCAGAGTGGCTCAGGCCAGGCCAACCCAACCGACTACGGGACGGCGCGGGACTCTGATTGACGTTTCCTTTGGTTGAAATCCGGGCGCTGCTGAGCCCTTGCAACCCGGTAACTGGCAGACCATAGGTTTTCACGATCAGAACAGGCATTGCCCTGAAGTATGCAGCCGCCGTTTTCGGCCCGATTGGGTATTTTGGCTCATCAAGAGCGGTAAACACCTGAAAAGGCATGAAGAGGCTAGGCCAGTATACAAAGGGCGTCGGTGCGCGCATTGGTTTTTGGTGGGGAATTAGTCGGGAATAATTTACTTGCATTTTTAACTTCGACGTGCGTACACTTCCCCCGTCGCTGGTCCACGGAGCAATCCGATGGCTCAGAGACATCCCATATCAAAACCTGACGCCGCCGCCCCTGATTGCCAAATTCGGGAGGCTGCATGATCGATCGCGTTATCGACTTCGACAACCCACGCGAAGCCGCAATCTTCATCGACGGCATTCGCCGCATGAAGAAACGCCAGCGGGTGCAGATCACCGCCTACCGCCCGCGTCGCAGCGACCGCCAGAATCGATACTACTGGCCATGCTTTGTCGAGCCTTTCGCCGACTATCTGAGCAAAGAGGCTGGCGAACTGGTCGAGCAGGAGCAGGCGCACGAGATCCTCAAGGCCCGCTTCCTCAAGCGGCAGATCATCGATAAGGCCAGCGGTGAGCGATTCGTACACGTCGCATCGTCGGCAGCGCTCGATACAGGACAGTTCAACGAATACCTGGACAAGTGCGCAGCACTTCTGGCGACGCTGGGCATCTACGTCCCCGAGCCCGACACCTACCGCGAGCGAATCGAGGTCCCCGCATGACCGCCCCCAACCCCCGCGCCCGCATGTTGAGCCCCGCCGTCGCCAAGGACGCATCCGACGCATGGCAACTCGCCGACGATCAGGCCCGGCATTGGGCGGGCCTGCGCGACAAGCTGGCCGACGTGTGGGGCGAGATCGAGGATATGTCGCGCATCGCCAACCTGCTGCGCGTGCAATCGCTGCTGGCGAGCCTGACGCGCGAGGTGGACGAGGCGGTGTGCAAGGCCAAGCGAACGCCGTCGGAGCGGAACAAGGAATTCCTGTGGCGGCAGGCGCAGAAGCGTGCCCAGCGTGAGCAGGCATCGGCCTGAGCCGCGAACGACGAAAGGAAGAAGATATGGGACAGGACTCAAAAATCGAATGGTGCCATCACACGTTTAATCCGTGGATCGGCTGCACAAAAGTCAGTGAGGGGTGTCAAAATTGTTATGCCGAGACGCTGATGGACAAGCGGTATCACAAGACGAAATGGGGGCCGAACGGTCTGCGCGTGGTGAAGGCGGACGCCGGTTGGCGCGAGCCAGCAAAATGGAACAAGGCTGCTGCTGAAGCTGGCGAGATTCATCGAGTCTTCTGCGCGTCACTCGCTGACGTTGGCGAAGGGCCGGAAACAATGCCGGACGACGCATGGCAAGCGGTGCAAGCCGCGCGTCAGCGGTTGGTCGAGACGTTTAGCCCACTGTCGAACCTCGTGCTGCTGATGCTCACGAAACGCCCGGAAAATCTTCCGAAGCTATTCCCAGCGGACTTTCTCGCCCGGTGTTGGGTTGGCACCAGCGTGGAGGACCAGAAGCGCGCCGACGAGCGTATCCCGCACATGCTGCGGTGCCCGGCGGCCGTCCGATTCCTGAGCGTGGAGCCGTTGCTGGGGCAGATCGGCATCTTCGGCCCGTGCAAGTATCACGCCCCCATCGAACACGACGGCATCCCGCCTATCGACTGCTGCGCGTGCGACGGGTTCGGGCGTGCGCCGCTGATGGAACTGGCAGACAGGGTTCACTGGGTCATCGTCGGCGGCGAGAGCGGCCACGGCGCGAGGATGATGCACCCGGATTGGGCGCGGGCTGTGCGCGATCAGTGCCAGGCGGCCGGTGTGGCGTTCTTCTTCAAGCAATGGGGCGAGTATTCGTACCAGCCGGCGAAGATCGAAGAACGGGACCACGTCTGCACGATCGACCGCGATGGCAGGGACTGGGCCTTGAGCATGGCGGGCGGCAAGGTGTGCCACCTTGGCCCCGACGCGAATCTGTGGACATTGGACCAAGACAGCCTGCCGGTTGACGGTCTGGTTGAGTGGCGGCGTGTTGGGAAGAAAGCGGCCGGCCGCCTGCTGGACGGCGTGGAGTGGAACCAAATGCCCACCCCGGCGGGAACGGCGGTGGGGCGATGACGCAGGAAGAATTGGAACAAATGAGCGATGCAGCGTATCAGGCTTGGATGGACGCGCTCGATAAGCGGCACGAAGAATGCAAAGCGAAGCTCGATGCGATCGAGGCGACACTGTTGGCTGGTCTTTACACGCCGTACAGTTGCACGATTTGCAGCGGTAGCGGGAAGTTAAATCCCGACTGCCCCGGCTGCACCGACCCCCAGCCGCCCGGCCCGGCGGATTACACCCCCGGCCCACCCCACGCCACCGGCACGGCCAAGGTGAACTACGTCAACGCCGGCGCGGGGAAGCCAATGGAGTATCCCGAGCCCGCTCCGGCGATGCGGGTGGATGATGCGCGAGCGCATGAGACGGAAACGCTCGCGCGGCACAATGACGCGGTGTCGTCGGAGCGGGTGTTGGAATTGCTCCGCGACCGCGCCGCGATGGCGAAGGAACTCGAACGCCTGCGCGTGGAATTATCTAAATTTGAGATGATGGCGGAACTCGACCTTCGCCCACGCAATGACCGCGCCTACTTCAACCTCGTGGCCGTCATATTCCGCGATGGCGGACACCGGCGCGAGGCGATCGGCGATGATGTTGCGGCGGGCGAGGAAGCTGAAAAGGTGGTGCTGGCTGAGCGGCGGGAACTCGAACGCCTGCGCGCCGAGAACGCGGCGCTGGCGGCGGAACTGAAAGGGAAGCCATGACTGTGAACGTTCAACCAGCGATGCGCGAGTGGTACGAGAAGCACATAGCCACGCCCGCGAGAGAGGCGAAGGCTGTGAAAGAAGTCCGTGCGCAACGACAGGCAGAATTGAACTTCAGAACGCCAGCTACCAACGACGATCTCCGCGCCATCGCGGCCCTTGGAAAATGCAGGGCCGGATGCGGCACGAAGGCCAAGCGATTTGCCGCGAGCATCCAAGGTGAAACAGAGCTATCGGCGCGACAGAGAGCCTATCTGTGGTCCTTGGTGTGGACGTTCAGGAGGCAGATAGCGGACAAGGAACTGGTGAAGATGGCGGCGGAACTGGCGAAGGGGAAAGACAAAACACAAACCCCCGGCCAAGCCGGGAAGGAATGAACATGAACAGCCCGACGATCACGATGGAACGCAGCGCGGCAATCGCAAAACTGGAGCAGTATGAAGCCGCTGCGGAGCGCAATCCTAAACTCCGCACGGAGACGGACCGGCGCATTGCCGAGGGCTACAAGGTGCTCGCCAAGGGCGGGCGTCTGGTGGACGTGAACGAAGCGTTGAAGGCGGGTGGCCTGAACCTGGCGGGTATCCCTAAGCTCGCGATTGCGCGGGCGCACGTCGAGGCGACTGATTGGCAACCCGAGCGAGGATCAGAATGGCGGAACGACAAGCATGTGTGGTTCGCTACTGGCGGTGGCGTCTATAGCTACGGTCCGCGACGCACGCGCATTGCGGGTGACCGTGTAACTTGGAAGGTGGACGCCGACACCTTTGATCGTGCGAAGGTTCAAGCTCACCCCAGTCGCGACTTCCGCGCCCTCACCCCGCACGTCCCACTTCCCCACCGGCCAAAGTTCAAACTCGACAACTACTTCCTGCTGTGGGAGGCGAACTGGTTTGGCGTGCCGCGCGACCCCTACCTCTTGCGCCCGATCAGCGGCGCGCTCATGGAGATCGTCGCCGAATGGGATCTCACAGATTTAGAGATCGCGGCGGTGAAGGCTGGCATGGCGCGGGGAGCCTAGCTGCCCGCCCGGCGCGGCAAAGTTAACGAACGATAACTTATGACCCTGTAGTTCAGGGTTGCACCTACCGCCCCATCCTGCCCGGTGGGGCGTAGGTCTATCGGTAGCGTTGCTAGTTAGCACTAACACTACAAATAGACTTGCATCGAATCTTAGCATCTGATAACTTAACCGCGCCGGGCAAGAGCAGCCGTCGTCGCGTCTTTCGGGCCCCGCGCCCGAATAGATGTGGCGACTGCGTCGAAGGGTTTGATGCTCGCAACACTTCTCCCCCCTCAAAAGTTGGCTTGCGTTGACCAAATCACCGGGCTCTGGTGCGCATTGAGCACCTGGGGCAATCGTGAGTTTGCCGTTGCCGATGCGCTCGCCAGCAACGGCATCGACCATTTCCTGCCCTACATCGAAGTCCGCCGCATCTACCGCTCCAAGAAGGTCACGGCCAAGGTGCCTGCCCTGCCCGGTTACGTGTTCGCTGCGGTGCCCGCCAATGGCTCAGATTACGATTCTGGCGCGTTGTGGGACATCGGGCGGGTCAAAGGCGTCTCCGGTGTCATTCGCGTCCCTGCGTGGCAGCGGGAGCGACTGGCGGCGGAACTAGCGAACATGGAAGAATGGACCGTGCGAGCACGCGAACAATTCGAGACTTTTGAAGGCGACACCTTTCAGCCTGGCATCGAAGTCCGCGTTGTCACCGGCCAGTACGAAGGCTTGCGTGGCGTGGTCATTCGCCGTCGCAACCGCAACATACTGCAAATCGGCGTGACGCTGTTGGGGGATTGCTTGGTCCGCGACTTGGACGAGTTGGACGTTGAGCCATACACCTAGCGGGCGTCGTCAAAAGTCCAGCCTCGTCAAATTTAGCTCTCCTTCTTCTCGCGGGGGTGCCTTACCCACGCCGCTCCCGCCCTTTTAACCTGAGGTACTTATGAAGCGTCTCATTCTCTCCCTGTTGTTTCTGCCTCTGGTGGCTGGATGTCCCGCAGTCACGCCGTCCACTCCCGCCTACAAGCTCGCCAACCAAGCGCGCCTCAAGGCTGTCGAACCGTGGCTGCGGACTTATTCGGCGGATCACGCTTCGGACGCCGTGAAGGTGAGCGACCAGCTTCAGGCTTGGCACGCCGAAGTTGACGCCCAGCAACGCACCGTAACGCCCGCCCCGGCGCAGCCCTAACTGGAGAACCCAATGGCAACGCTTAACTTCAACGACCTCACCAGCAACGCCGAAAATCTTGGCAAGGACCTCCTCAACGAATTGACGGGCCGGTTTCTGTCGCAGATTACCGACCCGGCAACGATCGACCTCGCCAGCCGACAGACGGCCATCATCGCCTCAACGCCCGTCGCCATGATCGGTGCACCTGACGACGTTCGGGCACAACTGCAAAACGACTACGACGCCGCGGTGTCCGTTTTGCTTTCGCTGGCGAGCGCCCAGGTGGAGGATGGATCTGCCGCTGCCGCTGCGGTGCAAACCAAGGTGCGGACGTTCGTATCGGAGTTTGTGGCGACGGCGATCAAGGTTGGCGTGGCGTCGCTGGTGGCGCTGTGATGCTTGACGGCCTCAAACGCATCGTCAACAGCGCCAAGGTGCAACTACTCGCCAGCGCCGCGTTCGGTGCCGTCGTCACGTACCTGATGACGCCGGGCAGCCGCGAGGACAAGGCGGGATTGCTCAACACGATGGTTGTCACCTTGGGGGCGCTGGTGGGCGCGGTCATTCTCGGTTGGGCCCACGAAGATTCAGCCGCTAAATCTGCCCCTTCGCAGCAGGTCAACGTGGGGTCGAAGGTAGATAATACAGCGGCTACCCCCGGCGCGCAAGCGGCTTCAGCACCGGTATTCCCCGCCACCGACGCATTCACCCCCGCGCAGCGCGAAGCCATGCACCGCGAGTTCGCGGCGTACATTGTGGCGCATACCAAGCCACGGCCCGTTGCACCCGCGCCCATAGACGCACCCAAGGGTTCGTAATGGCCGAAAGCACAACCCGCGATACCCGACCGGTCCCCGACCCCACGGCCCTGACCACAGAAGCGCTCCGCCGCGATAATCACGCGCTCCGGGAGTTGCTGGAGGCGAAACAGCAAACCCTCGCCTTACGCACCGAATACGAAGCGAAGCTATCCGTGCTCAGGCACGAGTTCACCGACAAGCGATTCTCCTACGTCGCGGCGCAGACGGCGCAAATCTCAGAAATGAATCAGAAGGCGCTGGACGCGGCGTTGATGACGGCGCGGGAGGTCACCAACGGCCTGCGGGATATGCTGAACGTGATTAAGGAACGTCAGGACCGCGGCGAGGGCAAGGACAGCGGAGCAAGGGACGTGTGGGGCTGGGTATTCGGCGCGTTGGGGCTGCTGGTGGCGGTGGGAATCGCGGTATTCAAACACTGACTGGAGACACCATGACACGCGGATTCATCTTCTGGCTCATCATGATCCTGTGGCTGCTGCTCTGGATCGTCGGATTCACCGACTACGGCGCGCGACCGTACTACCACAGCGGGTTTAACGCCGTGACGTTCACGCTGTTCGCACTGCTGGGGTGGCAGGTCTTCGGATCTGCCGTAAAGGGATGACTCCCCAATCGCGCCACTTTCTCTACCTGCTGCTGATGGGCGTGATGACGTTGATCGTGCTGTTACTCATCGGATTCATCTGGGGGCTTTGCACTAACCGGATTTACCCGTGAGCCAATCGAAACTCCTGGGGATCATCGCCAGCCTCGTCACCGCGATCGCCATCGGCGCGTTCGGTTGGGTGTGGTCAACGAACATCGAAGTGAAGCTTCTTCGCGCTGAGATCGTCCAGATGAAATCCGACCGTCGCGAAGACCAGCAACAGGACGCGCACATTCACAGTCTGTGGCGGTACGGCGCGTTCCTCCACGAGCAGATTGACCTCTTACGATTCAAAGAGGGATTGCCGCCGGCGACTAAGCCAAACCTCGAATGAACTTAACCCAGCGGGCGAGCGCGGTGTACAACCCCGCGCCCGCCCTGACCGAATACCCGCTGAAACGGGCACCGGCTTATGGAAAACCCCTACCACGTTATTGCTAACTGGCAACATTACAAAGCGTGACGGTTTTCGGAGCCATCCCATGCACACCGTACCAAGGGATCGCCCCATGATAGCGACGACGGAACCGAGCAGTATCAACCCCTGGTGGGCCGTCGTGGCCGCACCCGTCCTTTTGTTTTTCGGCGCGGTGCTCAAGACGTTTTCGGACCTATGGCAGGGCCGTGACAACAGTCAGGCCAAGTGGCGGGGTGAGATCATCGCCTGGAACGAACGGCAGGAAGCGCGGATCGTCCAGCTTGAAAGCAACGTGCAGGGTGAGCAGGTGCTGCGTCATGAGATCAAGGGCCAGTTGCACAAGGAACAGATGGCGCACGAGCTTTTGAAGGCGGAACACGCGCACACGCTTAAAGAGTTTGAGCAGGCCAAACACGACTTGGAAGCCCTGCGAGTAGAGCACGCGGCGTTGAAGGTGGCATACGAGAAGCAGTGTCAGGCGACACAGGGAATTCAGGGCATCAAGGGTGACACTGGACCGCAGGGCTTGCCGGGCAAGGACGCATGACCCCAAGCGAACTGCGAGATTACGACGCCTATGAGATGTCGCATGGTGGCTACCAGCCCGGCACGCTGCATCCTGACGCGGCAGAACGTGTGCAGGATTTGCTCAGCAAAGCCCGCTTCAAGCGCCGTGCGGCACGCGAGGCCCACGACGCCTGCGACCACTACGCCGAGAGCGAATTGATTAATCAGGCCATCGTGCTTGAAGGGGCGGCAAACGATATCGACCCGAGCCACGCAAGCCCGTCTTGGGCAATCGAACAATGACACCCCGCCCCCAATTTCCAATCCTCGCATGGTTTCAACCCGCATCGAACTTCGCTGCGCTGGCGGGCATGGGCGTCAACGTCGTCGTCGGGCCTGAGCTGGGCAACCCTGTCAGCACTGATCAGGCGAAGTGGTCGAAGGCGGCGGCTGATGCTGGATTGTGGGTCATCCTGAAAAACCCTGTCGTGCCGCTCCCCGACAACTGCTACGGCTTCATCCTGAGCGTTGACGAGCCGAATGGGAAGGGGATTCTGCCGGCGGCACTGGCGGCGGAATCCGCTCGTTTGCGCGCGCTAGATGCCACCAAGCCCATCGTGCTCAGTTTAGCGGGTGATAAGGTTACGTCCGCCAACTTCCGCGCCGCCGATCAGGTGCAACTCTACAAGGATTATGCGGGACTGGCAGACATCCTCACTGTTGACGCCTACAGCAAGAACCGCAACGCCGTGCGGTATCCGACCACTTGGACGGGCGACGCGGTAAAGACGCTCATAGCAGTCACGGGCAAGCCCGTATGGGCCTGGATCGAGTGCAACGATCAGCAGTTGCCGCCAATCCAAGTTGGCGAGACGAACCGCGAGCCGACGCCAGCGGAGATAAAGGCCACCGTCGATTACGCCATTGCCAACGGTGCCACGGGCATCGGATGGTTCACGACGTGCGACCGGGGGCGTTACGGATGGCCGGGGAGCTACTTACCGCAGGTCAATCGCATCGGCCTATCGATGCAGCCGCAGTATGACATGGTGAAACAGATCAGCCTCGCCCTGTCGCCCGCTCCCCAACCCGCGCCACCCACCCCCGACCCCATCGCCACCCTCACCGCCCAAATCGCGGAACTCGTCGCCAACCAGCGCATGCAGGCGGATCAAATCGGTGGACTCACCACAATGATCCACGACCTCCAAGCGGCGCGCGTCGCACAGGATGCCCGCATCGCCGCAGCGGCTAAGGCGCTGGCGGCGACGCAACCGACGACACAGCCCTAAATCACAGTGAAGTACCTCGCCCTCATCCTCCTGAGCCTGCCCGCTTTGGGTGCGCCCCTCCATTCCTGGGGGCTTATCCCTTGACGAAGCGCCGCCACAGCCGCCAGAGCCAGCCGCGCCCCTCATGCTCAGGGACTTCGCGGATGGAGTCGATGCGGGTGAACACGGTCAGCCCCGTATGCCGCAACGCTTCATCGCGATTGGCGGCGTTGACGTATTGCTCGGCAAATTTTTCGAACTCTCCGGAAACGTCCATCTTTGCACCGGTAACTTTGAACCTCATGAGAGGTTCATTGCGCTTTGTGGGTGGCGCTCACATGGAGCGGCGAAATTAATGCCTACGACCAGTTTTGCATTTTCGAGCGACCTCACCACCAGCGACAAAGGCTATTGGGCCAGTCAGGGCGCTCCGTTCTTCGGTGGGCACAATACATGGGCACCGGCGCAAAGCTCTGAAATCTCCCGTAAATTCACCGGAACCGGCATATCGATCACAACGCAGTATGTTTCCGCCGATGGTGCTGCCCAGTATCGTGTTGATGGAGGCAGTTGGACCGACATCGCCACCTCCGGACCTTCCTTGGGCGTTGACAACGTCGCCGCCTCAGGGCTATCTGAAGGCGATCACACGCTCGATATTCGACATGTCAGCGGGTCGTTTTTCCTCGATGAATCCGCGGCATTTAAGGTGACCGGTGCAAGCCCGGCCATCGCCAATGCATCAGGATTCGGCACGCGCATCCGCCCGCTAAATGCCGCTCACTCGCCTTACGTCACCACCGAGTCAACGCTTTTCACTGGCACGGAGATTTTCGGAGGCAATCCAAACGGCTATCTCGGCGCTGAATTGGCAGCTTCCGGGACGTTCTCCGGCGGATGTCATCGATTCAAAGCAACCCCGAACGGCGACACTCTCTATGCGTGGATGAGAGATGGAACGGGGACGGTGGTCGTCTTTAGAAATGGGGTGCAGATTGCAGAGTGGACCGGGGGCGGAACCAACGCATATCTCGAAGTCGCGTTGACCGGCGCGCTCACTGAAGACAGCGAAGTTGAATATGAAGTTCTGGTGTCGCTGAGTTGGAACACTTACGTTGCCATTTGGGAGCTTCGACTGGGCGGCGGATCAGGAAGCGTCAACCTCAGTACGCCGCTCTCGGCTCGTCGCCTGATCGTACAGTACGGCGATTCCAACAGCGTGGGGACCGGACTTTCGCCGGTCAACGATTGCCGTCACCTCTTCGGATACCTCGTCTCCCGTTCGCTGGGCGTTTCGTTTGCTGGCTCGGGATACGGCGGCTCGACAATCAAACACTTTGCCAGCGGTTCGCCAGCGAATGTCGCAGAGGCCGGCGAAACGCGGACGGCAGACGTGACGCGTTTCGGCTCACTGATCCTGGGGTTTTTCGACCTGTACTGGACGAACGACTACAACCAAGTTGCCGGCGCAGAAACATCCACGGAGGCACGGGCGAGCGCAGCGACCGAGATCGCGGCGATCGACGCGGCATTGCCCGCTGATGCTATTGCGGTGCTGATGGACATCCCGCCCTTTCGAGGTACGGCGGGTGGCGGGGAGCCTGCACTATCCACGTGGAACGCAGCCAAGCATGGCGCGCTAGCTGATGCGGGGAGCCCGTCGAAGTGGCAGACCTACGACACCGCTGCCGCGCTCGCCAGTTTGGACATCAATACGAACGGGTCGATGACCACGGATGGGATTCACCTAACTAATGCGGCCAATGCTTTGCTCGCGTCCGGAGTGCTGTCGTTGTTCGTTGACACCACGCCCCCCACCGTCGCCCGTCGCCGCGCCGGCTCCGCACGCACTGGAACCCGAACGGCCATTTACAACTGAGTCACGATTATGCTCCTCAAACAAAGCTCCACCGCGCAGCCGCTCCTGTTCCAGCTTATCGACTCGGCGGACCATATCGCCGGCAAGACGGGCGCGACGCCGACAGTCACGCTTAGCAAGAATGGCGGGGCATTCGCATCGCCCGCAGGCGCGGTCACTGAGATTAGCGCGGGCTGGTACAAGGTCGCGGGCAACGCCACCGACACCGGCACGCTTGGGCCGCTTGTGTTGCACGCTACGGCTTCCGGTGCTGATCCTGTAGACGTGGTGTTCAACGTGGTTGCGTTCGACCCGCAGGATGCTGCCGCACTTGGACTCTCACGCTTGGACGCCGCCGTTTCCTCCCGATCTACCTACGCCGGGAGCGATACCGCAGGCACCACGACACTTTTGACCCGCATTCCGGGGACGGTTCAACCGCAGACTGGTGATGCCTATGCCATCGTCAACCACGGCACCTACGGAAACGCCCAACTCGTGCGTTCCGCCACGCCGGGCAACGCGCTGGACGTCAACAACGTCGGTGCGATCCTTAGTGTTGTCGATGTCACTGGCAGCATCGCCGGCAACGTTGGCGGCAAGGTGCTGGGTGGCGGGGACTCAGATATCGCCGGCGTCGGCGCGTGGGTGTTGGACGATGCCGGGGTATCGGTGAAGCTGGGAAATAAGCTGGCTTCCGACGGATTGAATTCGATTAACGTGACGCCGCCTACGACGGTGGCGGCATCGTTCCCGGCTATGGTCGTTCAGTTGTGGCGAAGGTTTTTCGTTAAGGCGACCGAGACCTCTACGCAGTTGAAGACGTACGCCGACGACGGTTCGACGGTGGTGACGACTCAGACGCTCGCCAATGATGGGACGACTCAAACGCAGGGCACCGCGTCGTGATCCTCAACGATCTTCTCCAACTCACGCCGCCGTTCACCTTCCCCTCGGGCGTTTCCACGTCCGTTGACGGGTATTACGCGAAGCATCAGAAGATGAAGTTTCGCGCGGGAGTCCGCAACCTCGCCATCTACAGCCAACTCGACAACGACGCCACAACGGAGGATGAGGACAACCTTCAACTGGCGATGGATGAGGCAGACAGTTACGTGGACACGCGGGCGCGGGTGCTGGCGCTCACCGCTGACACCGGCACCAGCAACGGACACATGATCGGCACCGATAACGTCTACTTCCAGCGCATCAGCGACCTTGCCAGCGATATCGCCCTCGCATTTATCTATTCAGCGCGTGGCTTCACCGGCGACCAATCGAACGTGGTAGAGGGTCAGATGGCGGACATGGACCAGAAGGCGCGAGCGGAGCTGGACCAGATCCTGGACGCGGTGCGCGTGGCTCAGGCGGTGGCGGCGGGTTCGGATGGCGCGGCGGTCGTTGTGGCGCAGTGCCGCCCGTGTGAGTACCGCGGGCCGCTGCATCGGTGGGGCTGGTGATGGCCAAGCGAAAACGCACAACCGCCAAGCACGTTGAGCGGGAAGATAAGAAGCCCTTCACGCTTCCCACCGTGCCCGTGCAAGTCGAAACGGATGAAGACCCGTGGGGTGCAGACGGCCTGACGGTACGCCAGCGTAAGTTTGTAGAGGCTTACTTAGGGCCGGCGGGCGGTTCTGGCATGAAGGCCGCAGAGTTGGCGGGATATCGGGCGGAGAACGTCAACTCGCTCCGTGTGTGCGCAAGCCGGATCCTGTCATACGGCAACGTTCAACGCGCCATGGAGCGGGCCATCGGGGAGAAGTTTGGAAGCCCTGAGCAGGTGCGCCACTCCATCGCGGCCATCGCCAACGGGAACGCCGGGGACTACCTCGCTTACGACGGTCACGGACGGCTGGTGGTGAGTCTGGAAAAGCTGGCAGAGGCTGGGATGCTGGGCTTGGTGCAGGAGATTCGCGAGGAAGGCTTCCAGGCGGGCGAAAACGTCACCATCGTCAAGCGAAAGCTGAAGATGTACGACAAGCTCAAGGCTTTGGAACTGCTGGCGAAACTGAATGGTCAGTTGGTTGAACGTCACAAGCATGAGGGAGAAGTGAAATTCCACCCGATCACGCTGGAGGGGGACAAAGAAGTTGAATCGTGACTGCCGAAGCCCCCACAATAATCCCCGCGCCAATCCTTCCACCCCTATACCCCAAGCAGCGCGAAGCCATCCTATGCCCGGCACGCTACACGATCATCGAAGCCACCACGAAAGCCGGTAAAACGGCGGGCTGTCTGATTTGGATATTGAGCGAGGCGTGGAACAAGGGAAAGGAAAACCGAAATTGGTGGTGGGTTGCACCGGTCATCCCGCAGGCCAAGATCGCGTTCCGCCGCCTGAAGCGAATGATGCGGCAATTTGATCCTGCGAAGGTGAGTTGGGACGCGAACGAAACTGAACTGCGGATTGAGCTTCGCAACGGCGCGTCGATTTGGTTCAAGGGTTCGGATGACCCGGATGGGCTTTACGGTGAGGACGTTTACGGCGCGGTCATTGATGAGGCCACGCGATGCAAGGAAGATTCCTGGCACGCGGTACGGTCCACCATCACGGCGACGGGCGGGCCGGTCAAAATCATCGGCAACGTTCGGGGCCGGAAGAATTGGGCCTATAAGCTCGCGATGAAGGCCAAGGCGGGTGCGCCGAACATGGCGCATTTTAAGTTGACCGCCTACGACGCGGTTGCGGGCGGCATCCTGCCGATGTCGGAAATCGAAGACGCGCGGGCCATGTTGCCCGAACACGTTTTCAAGGAACTGTACCTTGCCGAGCCGAGCGACGACGGCGGCAACCCCTTTGGAATCGACGCCATCGCCAAGTGCCAGCGTGACGGGCTTTCTCCCAACCCCGTGGCAGCGTTCGGAGTGGACTTAGCCAAGTCGGTTGACTTCACGGTGGTGTGCGGCCTGGACGCCGCCGGAGCGGTTGCGAGGCTCGATAGGTGGCAGGGGGATTGGAAGCAAACGCGACGACGCATTATCGAGATCGTCGGCGACACCCCGGCCTTGGTGGACTCGACCGGCGTAGGCGACCCGGTTGTTGAGGACATCCAAAGCGAGTGCGGCAACGTGGAAGGGTTCAAGTTCTCATCGGCCAGCAAGCAGCAGTTGATGGAAGGGCTGGCGACGGAAATTCAGCAGCAAAAAATCGGCGTACCCGCGGGGTGGCTGATCGGTGAGTTGGAATCGTTCGAGTACGAATATCGGCCTGGTGGGGTGAGGTACTCAGCCCCCAGCGGACTTCACGACGACGGTGTATGCGGCTTGGCTTTGGCCGTGCGGAAACTTCGGCAGGTTCTCGGCGGCGCGTTTGAAATGGTCTGCGAAATGCCACGGGCTTACTAAACCATGATCGGCTTCCCCAATATCATCCCGCAAATGCCCGCCGCGACGGACGGGACCCCCGCCGACGAGCAGCTCACGCGCCCGCAGGCGGGCGAGACGACCGGCCCACAGACAACGGTGCAGTGGCCGCTGGGCTACGGCCTGCCCGGCGCGAACGGTGGCTCCTGCGCCAACCCGTGCGGCTTCCCGAATTACGGGCGACTCTACATCGGGACCTACAACACCTATGACTGGATGCTGGAGCACCCGACGATTCAGCACGCCCGCTCCCAAGTGTTCGACCCCATCATCAGCAGCACGCCGGGTTATGAGTCGCTCAAGGGTGTTTCGGACAAGCGGAAGGATTTCATCAAGGGCCAGATGGATTGCATTTGGCAGCAGGTGGGCGACATTCTGCGGGCCTTGGACTACGGGTGGGCACCATTCGAGAAGATTTGGCGTGTGACGGGCGGCAGGTACGAAATCGAATGCCTCAAGCCGCTCAACGTCGAATACACCGGCATCGTCACCGACCCGCATGGAGCATTCGCGGGCCTCGCGCCCAACAACACCCAATCGAAGGCCGATTGGCTGGGCGTCCACAAGTCGTTTCTCTACACCTATGATGCCAAGTTCGGCAACCTCTACGGGCGGTCACGGATGGAGAACATGCGGGCAACGGCGTGGCGGGATTGGTTGGACGCGGCCACGGATCTGGTGAAGCTGAGCAAGAAAATCAGCGGCAAGCTGGGCCTGTTCTCAACCCCAGCAGGGACGTTCAAACTTCCGGGAGTCAATGGGCAGCCGGGGGTAGAGGTGAAGTGGAGCGATGTTGCGCAAGCAGCAGCCAATGCGCTAAATCAGGATTCTACGATCGTTCACGTTCCGCACATGGGGTCAAACAGCATCGTGACCGGCCAACAAAACTTCGATCAGGCGGTCGAACTGATGAAGGTCAGGGCGGTCAGTCTGGAAATGGTGGACTTCGGGAGTAACGCCCCGGCTATCACTGGTCTGATGGAGCGCATGAAGGCCAACGAAGAGCGCATGTTCGCGGGTTACTTCCAGTCCCCGCGTACGGGCATGGCGACTCAGGGCGGCACCAAGGCCGACGCGCAGCAGCACACGGACACGGCGACCCTCAACGCTGAGAACGTGGCGGGCGGCATCGCGCGGGAACTATCGCGGCAACTGATTGACGATATCCTGGTGCTGAACTTTGGCGAGTCGGCGCGCGGCTCGGTGTGGATGACGCCCGCGAAGCTGACGGATGATAACGTGGCGACGGATATGGCCATCATCGAAGGGGTTATTACTAATCCCGATGGGCTGGGTACGAAGTTTCTTACCCAAGTTGATCTCAATCCCATCGCGGATCGGCGCGGCATCAGTCACGACCAGCCAATCAAACTGGAAGAACCGCTTATCGTGCCGCCGATTAAGGGTGCGATTCCGAACGATCCAAATGCGCCGATGCCACCGAACCCGCCCACACCCGATCCCTACGCCCCATGAGCATCCTTCACGCCACTGCCACCATCGAAACTGAGCGTGTACGACTGCAAAACTACGCGGTTGACGCAATCGCCCGGGCCGGAGTTGTCGCCCAACGCCACGCGACCGCCGCGATTCGCCTTGGACACGACCCCATCCAAGCGGCCCGGGACGTTCTGGTGGGCAATTCAGCCATCGGGCAGGCTGGAATCGGGGAAACAATCGCCCGGGCACTGGTGACGGCACATCTGCTGGGGTTACGGCGGACGGCATTGGCGGCGCGACAGCATTACCGGAGAGAGGTACTGACCCTTTCCCGGGCGGGCGACAGAATGAACGAGTGGCTGCGAAAGTTAGTTGACCTCACCGCGATCAGCGAAAGCGAGGTTGTTGGCTTGTTTGCCCGGGCCCGGGCGGCGGCTGCGGCAATCGTGCAGCGAATGACCGCCCCACTATTGAAGCGTGTGGGAGCCGTGGCTGACGCTGTGGCGAAGGCGGGCGTTGAACCGGTGGCTTTGCCGTCCCTGAATCTCCCGGTGCCTGACGTGGGCGGCTACGTGCCTTCCTTGCCCATCTATCAGCCGTCAATGCGGTCAGTTGCCCGGGAACTTGCTGACCAGTTTCAAAAGGCCGGGTTCGTTCCCGGGGCCGAGCATGGGATTGAGAACAGCCTTGGCGTGGGGATGGTGCGGGCCTACGAATCAGGGCGGGCCCGGGGCTGGCGAACGCCGCAAATCAGCGAAAAGCTATGGGGCTTGCATTACAGCGCGATCCTCGACACGCGGACCACACAACTCTGCCGGGGATTGGATGGGACGGTTTTGCCCCTGGCCGATCCGTTCTGGCAGCTGTGGAGTCCACCGAACCACTACGGATGCCGTTCAGCGGTTATCGAGGTGTTTGAAAGTACGCGATTGAACCAGCCGCCAGCGGACTTGCGAAAGTACGAGCGGTTCGGCCCTGATTTCTTCCTTGGATGAATATGAAAACTTTCGCACACACGGGCGATCTCGGCGATGTCGTTTATGCCCTCCCCACCATCAAAGCACTCGGCGGTGGCGAGCTGTACCTGTTTCCCGACAACAACGTCCGTGAGCCGTTTACGCTCAACCGCGCCTACAACATCGGCAACCTGCTGATGCACCAGCCGTACATCCGAAGTTGGACGCTGCTCAGCCAACCGGTGCAGGATTCATTCGATTACGATTTCCGCGAGTGGCGCGCGGCATACAACGGCTCCGACAACATCGCCTACTCCCAGGCGGCGCACTTCGGCGTTGATCCCAAGGTGGCCGATGAGCCGTGGCTGACCGTCGATGCGGTTCGCGTGGCCCCCGTCGTCGTCTGCCGGTCGCACCGCTACCGCCAGCATGATTTTCCGTGGCTAGCGATTGCCGAGCGTTGGGGCGGTGAGTCGGCTTGCATCGGCATCAAGAGCGAATTTGAAGAACTCCAATACCTCTACGGATTCCGAACGTATCTGCCGACGCCGACCCTTTGGGAGATGGCCCGGGTTATCGCGGGGGCAGAACTCGTGGTGACCAACCAGACGGCGGCGTATGCGATCGCTGAAGGCTTGAAGAAGCCCGCCGTGCTGCTGGAGCGGTGGGAAGCGTACCCGAATGTGGACTTTGTGCGCGAGGGTGTCTACACCGGCGAGCGGGTCAAGCAGTACATCGCGGATCATCCGGTAAAGGCACCGCCTATTGCGGCGCCACGAATCATGGGGACGCGGGCATCGGTGGCGGTGACAGCATGATTCCCAACGACCGCATAGCCGATGAGTTGGAGAAGATTCGCGAACGGGCATACCGCGACCAGCCGGACATGATGGGCGTCGTGTGCGACCTCATCAACCTGCTGCAATACGCATTCTGCGAGCATGAGTGGGAGGGGAAAACGCAGCCGGGCACAGTCCACGGTCCAACGGAATACTTCACGGTCTGCAAGAAGTGCGGCGCGGAAAAGCTCGATTGATCCATGAAGCGTAAGAAGCGACGACAGAAGCGGCGCAAGGCCGCGACTCGCAAGCGCACGCCAGAACCAAAACGACACTTCCACTTTGAAATACCGCGTGGCCATCACGTCACGGGATTCTTCAAGTGGTTTCCTGACGAGACTACGAAATGACCAAATACTACCTCTCAACGTCTGCGCATGCCGACTTAAAGCCCGCCGTCACCCTTGGCCAAGGCTACCCCACGCATCTGAAGGTCAAGGTGGGTACGCAAGAGCGCGAGGTCCCCGTCGCCTACTTCTGGAAGGACTCGATCCAAGCCGGCCAGTACGTTCACCCCGGCACGAAACAGAAGCTTAGCGTTGACGAGAAGCGGATTGACGGATGGGTGGACAAGTTCCACCAGATGCGCGCCGCCGGTATCGAGATTCCTACACCCACCGACCATTCTGCCAAGGCAGAAGACAACCTTGGCTTCGTGGTGGACGCCAAGCGCAATGGCAGCCGCCTCTCCCTGCTCCACCAGGTCATCGGTGAAGACGCCGCCATGACCGCCCTGCGCAACCGATGCTCGCTCTGTATCGAACCCGACTACGTTGACGAGAAGGGGCGCAAGTGGGGGGACGCATTCACGCATTCGGCTTTCACGCCCGTCCCGGTTGTTTCCGGCATGGGTTCGTTCGTCCCGTTTGCTGCATCCCGCGACCAGCAAACGGAGACTCCTATTTTTTACCTGTCCGCGGATTCTGGAGGTCCAGAAATGGACTACAAGATTCTCCGAGAAGCCCTCGGCGTCGCCGCGGACGTTCCCGACGACAAACTCATTGACCAGGTGAAGGTCCTCAAGGCCACCGCCGCAACCAACCTCTCCCGTGCGGAGACGGCGGAAGGCAAGGTCAAGGACCTCGACGCGAAGGTTATCAACCTCTCGCGCGCACCCGCCCAACCCGACCCGGAAATCCTCCGGGACCGTAACGAGTCCAAGCGCGAGAAGATCGAGATTGCGATGAGTCGGGGTGACCTGCCCAAGCTCGTAGCCGACAAACTGCTCGCCGCGCTCCCCGCCGACAAGCCCAGTGCGTTCATGCTCAGCCGAGCGGACGAACTCCAGGCGACCCCGGTGGACTACATCCTCTCGCTGTTCAAGGACTCGCAACTTGGTGTCGCCACCGGCAGTCAGACGGGCGTGCAATCCGGCGTGCTGCTCTCGCGTCAAGTGCCCGGTGCTGGCGGCAACGATGAAGCCGAGAAGCTTGCCGCCGCTGGCAAAGCGCAGGGCGAAGCCTACCGCGACCAACTGCTCGCCCATCAGGGCAAGTAATCCGTTCCATCCTCCCTCTCAAAAAACAACTTTCAGGAGACTCCAAATGTTTGGACGTACTTTTCTTAACAATCACCAGATTTACCCGACTCGCGCGTCGTTCGACGGCCGACCGCAATACAAGCCCGGCGGCGCGCAAATCGACTGGTCCGTCGTGTCCGGCGGCTCCAATGACGCCACGATCACCACGCTTGGCGACGGCTCGAAAATCTTCGGCACGGCCAAGTTCCTGCGCTACGGTCAGATCATCACCAAGATCACCTCGACCGGCACGAACAACACAGGCTACTTCGGCCCCTACGACCCGGCGGCACTGGATGGGCGGCAGACCCTGACCCGCGGCGAGTGCTACATCGTTGACGAGACGGTGCTGCAATACGCCACCGGCATCGCTGCCAACAGCGTCGTCAATGACCAGATCGGCGGCGTGTTCGACGCCGGAACCGTCTGGAAGGATCGCATCCTCCAGAGCGGCACCAACACCCACACGCTAGCGGCTGGGCCGACCTTGGCCGAAACCAACACCGCGTTCCCGACGATCACCTACGCCGAGAACTAAACTATCCCGCCAAGTTCCGAGGCATCGGCACGCATCTCCGCGGCCTTCGGGTTTTTCGACTTAACAACAGAACACAAAACCGAAAGGTCACTACCATGCCTTCCCAACTCGAACTACTCGGCTCGCTCCGCGTGCAGGGCATTATGAATGCCCTGGTGGACCCGCGCCTCTTGCCCCAACAACTCATCTGGACCGCCCGCGTCCCCGACGTGCGCGCCACCGATGAGGAAATCCTCGCCCGTTATGAGGGAACGCCCTTGATCGCGGATATCGTCGCTGACGATGCCCGCGCCGGCGTCTACTCGATGGGCAAGTTCGTCTACGAGGCGAACAAGATCCCCAACCTGAAAATCGGCTTGGGGATGAATCAGTCAACCCTCAACCTCATCGACCGGCTCATGCAGAACTATGCCGGGCCGTCTGATATGGGGCTGTTTACCGACCAGCAGAACCGTTCGCTCGCGGCGGTGCTCCTGGGCGTCCGCCAACGTGCGGAACAGCTCCGTGTCGCCATGCTGTGTGACGGGCTGGGCTTCTCCTATGACCGGCTGGGCATCAAGCTCAGCAACGTGACGTGGGGGATGTACAGCGACCTGAAGGTGACGGTTGGCACCGGCTGGGATACCGCGGCCTCGGCCACGCCGATCGCGGACATCCTGGCGGTCAAGCTCACCGGTGCCGTGCGGTATGGCGTGAACTACAACCGCGTGACGATGAGCACGCAGGCGTTTCGCCTATTGATCGCGACGACTGAAGCGCAGAACAAAGCGCGTCAATATCTCGCCCCCAACGTCTCCTATACGAATCTGAACATCAGCGACCTCGCGCAGCAGAAGAACCTGATGCAGAACGTGCTGGGGATGCAAATCGAGCTTTACGATGCCCGGTTCTGGTCGCAGGATTCCAGCGGTGCCATCACGTCCGCCCCGTTCCTGCCCATCACCAATGTTCTGTTGACGGATACGGCCAACGACGGTAACGGCATGGCCTACGACTTCGGCAACGGCGTCGTGACCGAATCGACGGTCGCGCGCGTCGCGGGCATGGGCGTCGTCGGTGGTCAACTCGCCGGTTCGTATGGCCCGCTGGCCTACGTCACCCCGACCAACGTGGACCTCAATGCCCCCGGCCTCACCTACTGGGGCGTGCAACGCGGGTTCCCGCGCAAGCTCCAGAAGCAGGCGAGCGCGGTACTGTCCACCGGCAGCTATTCAGACAGCATTAGTACGGCCATTCCAACCGCGGCTTAATCAGTTTTCCCCGGATGAGGGGGCGGCGCGCGGGATGCGCCGCCGTCGCCCCCGACTCCTCTCACTTCACCTTTTCAGGAGACATTTATTATGGCAGACCAAACACCCCCAGCACCGGACAGCAATCCACCCAAGCCAGCCGCGCCAGCCCCCGCCAAGCCCGCAGCCCCCGCCGAGCGGGTCAAGGGCAGGCTTACCCGGCACGGCATGGAGCAGGCGATCGCCAAGGGTGGCAGCGTGCTTCACGGCGAACGGATCATCGCCAACGTCAAGGACCTGCCCACCGAAGCGGAATTGGCGAGCGGGGATACCGCAGCCGAGGAAGCGGCTCGCGCCAGCATCGCCGAGCGTCAGGCGGCACTCGACCGCGAGACGGCCATCCTCAACAGCCGCGCCAAGGCGGCGCAG
>Ga0157372_10000512_pt1 | contig 42647 bp, 33 predicted proteins | sample C55metaG_FD_115307 | JGI IMG/M metagenome (GOLD analysis project Ga0157372, IMG submission 115307) | Corn rhizosphere microbial communities from Kellogg Biological Station, Michigan, USA - C5-5 metaG | ecosystem: Host-associated > Plants > Roots > Rhizosphere > Soil | place: USA: Michigan...
CCGACCAGCCGGCCGGCCCGAATGCCGCGACGGCCGCCCGCAACGCCTCCCGCACGCTGAAGGCCAGCATCAGCGGTGGCTCGCCGACCGCCTTGGAGCCGTACACCACGCCCGACTCGGCGGCGCGCTCGAACAGGTGCACGTTGAACTGCTCGGGCAACTCGGAAAAGCTCGGCAGCTTGTAGGTGCTGGCCGCCTGGGTGGCCAGCCGTCCCCGATTCGCGCCGTCGCCGGTGTCCCAGAGGAGTTCCTCGAGGGTGAGCCAGCCGACGCCCTGCACGAAGCCGCCCTCGATCTGCCCGAGATCGATCAACGGTGACAGGCTGTCGCCGACGTCGTGCACGATGTCGGTGCGCAGCAGCCGGTAGCTGCCGGTGAATCCGTCCACCTCGACCTCGGACACCGCTGCGCCGTAGGCGAAGTACTTGAACGGCTCGCCCTGCATGCGTTCGGCGTCCCAGTGCAGGCCCGGTGTCCGATAGAAGCCGGCCGCCCACAGCTGGACGCGTTGGAAGTAGGCATCGCGAACCAGGTCGGCGAAGGCCAGCCGGCGGTCGGCGAAGCCGATGCCGGTGACCACACCGTCGGCGAAGCGGACGTCGTCCGGGTCGATGCCGAGCTTGCCGGCCGCGACCACGGACAGCCGGGCCCGGATCTGCTCGCAGGCGTCCTTGATCGCGCCGCCGTTCAGGTCGGCACCGGAACTTGCCGCCGTGGCCGAGGTGTTCGGCACCTTGTCGGTACGGGTCGGGGCCAGCCGCACCGAGCGCAACGGCACCCCGAGCGCGGTCGCCGCGACCTGGATCATCTTGGTGTGCAGCCCCTGGCCCATCTCGGTGCCGCCATGGTTGATCAGCACCGAGCCGTCCTTGTAGACGTGCACCAGCGCGCCCGCCTGGTTGAACGCGGTGAAGTTGAACGAGATGCCGAACTTGACCGGCGTGATCGCCAGCCCACGCTTGGTGTGCGGATGCGTGTCGTTGAACCGTCGCGCCATCGCCAGCCGGGACTCAAGTTCACTGCGTTCGACCAGCGTCGCCCAGATCTGTTCGAGCCGCTCGGCATGCCGGACCGGCTGGCCGTACGGCGTGGTCTGGCCGGGGGAGTAGAGGTTCAGCCGGCGCAGCCGCGCCGGCTCGATGCCCAGTAGCGGCGCGCAGCGGCCGAGGATGTCCTCGAGAACGGCCATGCCCTGCGGACCGCCGAAGCCGCGAAACGCGGTCTGCGACGTCTTGTTGGTCTTGGCGATCCGGCCGTGCACCTCGACGTTCGGAATGAAATAGGCGTTGTCGACATGGCACAGCGCACGGGCCAGCACCGGCTCGGACAGGTCCAGGCTCCAGCCGCCGTCGCTGGTCAGCGTCGCGCGCAGCGCGCAGATCCGGTGCTGCGCGTCGAAGCCGACGTCCCAGCTGGCATGGAACGGATGCCGTTTGCCGGTCATGGTCATGTCCTGGGCCCGGTTCAACCGCAGCCGAACCGGCCGACCGGTGGTGACGGCGCCGAGCGCGGCGACCGCGGCCAGGCCGTGCGGCTGGAACTCCTTGCCGCCGAAGCCGCCGCCCATCCGCAGGCATTGCACCGTGATCCGATGGCTGGCCAGTCCCAGCACCTGCGCCACGATGGCCTGGGTCTCCGACGGATGCTGGGTGCTGGACTGGACGAAGATCTGCCCGCTCTCGTCGACCAAGGCCACCGAGCACTGGGTCTCGAGGTAGAAGTGCTCCTGCCCACCGCACTCGAACTCACCGGTGAAGCGGTGGGCTGCCGAGGCCAGCGCGGCATCGACGTCGCCGCGACGTACCGTGCGTGGAGTGCCCTGGAAGCTCTCGGCCGCGATCGCCTCGCCGATGGTCAGCAGGGACGGCAGCGGCTGGTAGTCGACCTCGACCGCTGCCGCGCCCTGCCGCGCCGCGTCCTGCGTCTCGGCGAGCACCCAGCAGACCGGCTGGCCGTGGAACATCACCTCGGTGGGAAACAGCGGCTCGTCCTGCTTCTCGCCGCCGTCGTTCTCACCCGGCACATCGGCCGCGGTCAGCACTCGCACCACGCCGGGCACCCGGTAGGCCGACTCGATCCGCAGCTCGGTGATCATCGCGTGCGCATGCGGCGCCTGCACCGGCCAGGCGTGCAGCACGGCCGGGGTCCGGGCGAGCAGGTCGTCGGTGTAGAGCGCGCTGCCGGTGACGTGCAGAGCAGCGCTCTCGTGCGGAATCTCCACGCCTACCAGGGGATTGTTCGGCCGGTCGGCCAGCGGCCCGAGCGCGTTGCTCATGCGGGGACCTCCCGTTCGGCTGCGTGCTGGGCGTAGAACTTCAACAGCGACTGGCGCAACATCGCGATCCGGTACGCCGCGCTGGCCCGGTGGTCGGACAGCGGGGTGCCGGTTCGGGCCAGGATCTCGGCCGCCGTACGGACCACCTCGGCCTGCCACGGCTGCCCGACCAGGGCGGCCTCGGCCGCCAGCGCACGCAGCGGGGTCGCGGCGACGCCGCCGAGCCCAATCTTGAGATCGGCCACCGTGCCGTTCTCGTCCAACCGCAGCGCATAGGCCACCGCGACGCTGGAGATGTCGTCGAAACGTCGCTTGGCGAGCTTGTGGAACGCGCTGAGCGGGGCCACCGGCGTCGGGATGTGTACCGCTCGGATCAGCTCGTCCGGTCGTCGGACGCTTTGCCGGTAACCGGTGAAGTACTCCGAGAGCGGCACGGTGCGCTCGCCGTCGCGCGATGCGAGCACCAGGGACGCGTCCAGGGCGAGCAGGGCCGGTGGCGCGTCCCCGATCGGCGACGCGGTGCCCAGATTGCCGCCGAGCGTGGCGCCGTTGCGGATCAGCCTGGAACCGAACTGCGGAAACAGCTCGGCCAGCAGCGGGACGGCGCCGGCCAGTTCCCGTTCGATCTCGGACAGGGTCAGCGCGGCACCGATCGAGATCCAGCCGTCTTGTACGGCTAGTTGGCGCAGCTCGGGCAGCCGGTCGATGCCGATGGTGAGCGCGGCCCGCGAGTGCCGAAGGTTCAGTTCGACGCCCCAGTCGGTGGAGCCGGCCACCAGCTGCGCGTCCGGGCTCGCGGCGAGCAACTCCAAGGCTTCGGCAAGGTCGGCCGGCCGGACGTAGCTGCTCTGGTTGCCGACGTCGCCGTTGCTGTCGCCGTCGATCCGGATGGCGGACGCCGGCGGCGCCGGCTGACGCAGCCGAGCCCACAGCCGGTCGTCCGGATCCGGCTGGCCGAGGGCGTAGGCCGCGTCCCGGATCGGCCGGTAGCCCGTGCACCGGCAGAGGTTGCCGCTGAGCGCGTGCAGGTCGAAGCCGTTCGGTCCCCGCTCGTGGTCGGTCGAGGCGGTATGCGGGACGGTGCCGTTCGAACCGGCTCCGTTCGAGACCGCTCCGTTCGAGGCAGTTCCGTCCGACGCGACTCCGATCGACGCGACTCCGTTCGGGGCCGCTCCGTTCGAGGCGGCCGGGCTGTGCGGCGCCGTGCCGGCGATCCGGTCGGCTCGGTAGTACTCGGCGGCCATCGAGCAGACGAAGCCGGGTGTGCAGTAACCGCACTGCGAGCCGCCCCGGTCGGCCAGTTCGCGTTGCACCGGGTGCAGGTTCTCCGGCGAGCCGAGCCCCTCGGCGGTGATGATCTCCTGGCCGGCCAGGCCGGCAGCCGGCAGCAGGCAGGCATTGACCGCCGTCCAGCGGGTGCCGTCCGCGCCGTCCGGACGGGCCACCAGCACCGCGCAGGCGCCGCACTCACCCTCGGCGCAGCCCTCCTTGCAGCCGGTCAGGCCCGCCGACCGGAGCCGATCGAGCAGGGTGACGTGGCCGCCGACATTCCCCAGGTCCAGGCTCTGCCCGTTGACGACCAGCCGAGCTTCCACCGGGCTCTCCCGTTTCTTTCGTCCACGTCTTGAGAACCCCTCTAATGTACGCAGCGACCGTCCGGGCAGCGGAGACAAATCGGATCCGAGTTCTCGATATCGTCTCCCGGTGGTCCCGCTGACCGCGTGACAGAATGGCGACTCGGCCGGCTTCTACACCGGCAGGCTGCTGGCGAGAGGACAACCACGGTGGTCGATACGGCGGTCGTGACCAGCCGGACCGCGCCCGCCCGGGCCGAGGAGATCCTGACCAGCGAGGCGCTCGCCTTCGTCGCCGACCTGCAGCGCCGGTTCGGCGGCCGGCGCGACGAGCTGCTCGACCGGCGGCGGCAACGCCGGGCCGAGATCGCCCGTACCGGCCGGCTGGACTTCCTGCCCGACACCGCCGACATCCGTACCGGCGACTGGTCGGTCGCGCCGGCACCGGTCGACCTGCTGGATCGGCGGGTCGAGATCACCGGGCCGACCGAGCGCAAGATGGCGATCAACGCGCTGAACTCCGGTGCCTTGGTCTGGCTGGCCGACCTGGAGGATGCCAACACCCCGCACTGGACGAACGTGATCGAGGGCCAACTCGTACTGCGCGAGGCGGTGCGTCGGGAGTTGGCGTTCACCTCGGCCGAGGGCAAGCAGTACGCGCTGCGGACCGATGCGCCGCTGGCCACCATGGTGGTCCGGCCGCGCGGCTGGCACCTCGACGAGCGGCATCTGGAAGTGGACGCCCGGCCGACCGTGGGCGCGCTGGTCGACTTCGGCCTGCACTTCTTCCACAATGCGGCGGAGCTGATCGAGCGCGGCAGCGGTCCGTACTTCTATCTGCCCAAGCTGGAGAGCCATCTGGAGGCCCGGCTCTGGAACGACGTGTTCAGCCACGCCGAGGCCGCGCTGGGCATCGCGCCCGGCTCGGTGCGTGCCACGGTGTTGATCGAGACCATTCCGGCGGCGTTCGAGATGGCCGAGATCCTCTACGAGCTTCGCGAGCACGCCTCCGGCCTGAACGCCGGCCGGTGGGACTACCTGTTCAGCGTGATCAAGAACTTCCGTGATTCCGGCGCCGGTTTCGTGCTGCCGGATCGCAACCAGGTGACGATGACCGCCCCGTTCATGCGTGCCTACACCGAGTTGCTGGTGACCACCTGCCACTCCCACGGCGCGTACGCCATCGGTGGGATGGCCGCCTTCATCCCGAACCGGCGCGACCCGGCGGTCACCGAGACCGCGTTGGCGAAGGTGCGGCAGGACAAGGAACGCGAGGCGGCAGACGGTTTCGACGGCTCGTGGGTGGCGCACCCGGACCTGGTGCCGATCTGTCGCGAGGTGTTCGACGGCGTGCTCGGCGACCGGCCCAACCAGCTCGACCGGCGCCGCGAGCGGCTGACGGTGACCAGTGAGCAGCTGCTGGACATCGCCGCCACGCCGGGAACCGTCACGTCGGACGGGCTGCGCAATGACATCGCGGTCGCGCTGCGCTACGTCGGTGCCTGGCTTGCTGGCAGTGGTGCGGTGGCCATCTTCAACCTGATGGAGGACGCCGCGACCGCGGAGATCGCGCGGTCCCAGGTGTGGCAGTGGGTGCACAACGGCGTGGTGCTCGAGGACGGCCGGCGGATCGACGCCGAGCTGGTGCGCACCATCGCCACCGAGGAACTGGCCACGATCCAGGACGAGCTCGGCGACCCGCACGGCCATTACGCGCGAGCTCGGGAGCTGTTCGAACGGCTCGCACTGGCCGAGGACTACGTCGACTTCCTGACGGTCGCCGCCTACCCCGAGCTGGACTGAGGATGGCCCTCGATGCCAGCGCCTACGCCCGGCTCGACGAGGCGCTGGCCGAGGTCGACGCCGAGCTGGCCCGCGACTACCCAGGTACGACCGGCAACCGGCAGCCGGTGCACACGGCGTACGTGCCCGCCGACCGGTTCACCGCCGAGCTTCCGCGCGACTGGGGCGCGCATGCCCTCGCGGCGCTGACCGAGCGGTTGCCGGACGCCGCCGCCCTCGCCGACGTCCTGGGGGTGCCGACGCCGATCGCGGCCGAGGTGCTGCCGCGGCTGCGCAGCAAGCTCGCCACCGAGCCGATCGAGGACCTGCGGGTCGACTTCGAGGACGGCTACGGCGCTCGCCCGGACGCCGAGGAGGACGCGGCCGCCGTCGCCGCGGCGCAGGCGCTCGGCACGCTGCAGCTGCCGTTTCGTGGCCTGCGCTGCAAGAGCCTCGAGCCGTCGACCCGCCGGCGGGCCATCCGCACGCTGGACCTGTTCCTTGGCGGCATGCTGGCTGGCGGGGCTGTGTTGCCCGGCGGCGCTCTGTTGACCGGTGGCGCCGTGTTGCCGGCCGGGTTCGTGGTGACGCTGCCCAAGGTGACCCACGTCGGCCAGGTCAGCGCGTTCGCCGGCCTGTGCGCCGAGCTGGAGAAGGCACACGGCCTGGCCGGCGGCGAGTTGCGGTTCGAGATCCAGGTCGAGACGCCGCAGACGATCCTGGCCGCCGACGGCACCGCTGCCATCGCCCGGATGCTGCGGGCCGGGGCCGGTCGGGTGGCCGGGCTGCATTACGGGACGTACGACTACAGCGCCGCGTGCGGGGTGGCCGCGCCGTACCAGAGCCTGGCGCACCCGGTGGCCGACCATGCCAAGGCGGTGCTGCTGCTGGCCGCGGCCGGCACCGGCGTGGCCGTCAGCGACGGCTCCACCAACGTCCTCCCGGTGGGTCCGGCGGCGGCCGTGCTGGATGCCTGGCGGCTGCATGCCCGGCTGGTCCGCCGATCGCTGGAACGTGCCTACTACCAGGGCTGGGATCTGCATCCCGGCCAGCTGGTCAGCCGCTACGGCGCGACCTACGCCTTCTATCGCGAGGGCATGCCGGAGGCGTGCGAGCGGCTGCGCGGCTACCTGGCCAACTCGGCCGGCGGGGTGCTGGACGAGCCGGCGACCGCGCAGGGGATGGCCTCGCTGCTGGTGCGTGGGCTGCACTGCGGTGCCCTCGACGCCGACGAGGTGTCCGAGCGAGCCGGGGTGCCCGTCCAGATGTTGCATGAGTTGTTCCGCCGCCGGATCGGTTGAGCGAGTGAGCATCGAGCAGCCGATGACTTTCGACTTGGTGGTACGGGCTGAACGAGCCGTGTTGCCCACTGGCGAGGCAGGTTGCGCGGTCGCGGTGCGCAACGGACGGATCGCCGCCGTCACCGACTTCGACGCCGCGTTGGACTCGGCGGCCGAGGTCCGGCTGGCCGCCGACGAGGTGCTGCTGCCGGGCCTGGTGGACACCCACGTGCACATCAACGAGCCGGGCCGGACCGACTGGGAGGGCTTCGCCACCGCGACGGCGGCGGCCGCGGCCGGCGGGGTCACCACGATCGTGGACATGCCGCTCAACAGCATTCCGCCGACCTGCGACGTCGGCGCGTTGGAACTCAAGCGAGCTCGGGCGCTGGATCGGTGCACGGTGGACGTCGGCTTCTGGGGCGGCGCGATTCCCGGCAACGTCGGGCAGCTCCGGCCACTGCACGAGGCCGGCGTCTTCGGCTTCAAATGCTTCCTGCTGCCCAGCGGTGTCGAGGAGTTCCCGCCGCTGGACGCGGCCGGCCTGCTGGCCGCGATGACGGAGATCGCCTCGTTCGGCGGGTTGCTGCTGGCGCACGCAGAGGACGCCGGGTCGATCCACGAGGCGCCGCACGAGCGGGCCTACCGGAGCTTCCTGCGGTCCCGGCCGGGCGAGGCGGAACACCGAGCTATCGCGCTGCTGCTCGACGCGGCTACCCGCACCGGCTGCCGGGTGCACGTCGTGCACCTGTCCAGTGCGGGGGCGCTGCCGATGCTCGCCGAGGCGCGGGCGAGCGGCGTGCCCGTCAGCGTCGAGACCTGCCCGCACTACCTGAGCTTCACGGCTGAGCAGATTCCGGACGGCGCCACCGAGTTCAAGTGCTGCCCGCCGATCCGCGACGAGGCGAACCGGGAGCAGCTCTGGCAGGGGCTGCTGGACGGGCTGATCGACTGCGTCGTGTCCGACCACTCGCCCTGCACGCCCGAACTGAAGCGGCTTGACGTGGGGGATTTCGGCGAGGCCTGGGGCGGCATCGCCTCGCTGCAACTCGGCCTGCCGGCGGTCTGGACGCAGGCCCGTGCGCGCCGCATCGAGCTGGCCACCGTCGTGGGCTGGCTGGCCGAGCGTCCCGCGACGCTGATCGGCCTGCCGGACAAGGGAAGGCTCGCCGTCGGAGCGGCTGCGGACCTGTGCGCCTTCGCGCCGGATGAGGAGTTCACGGTCGAGCCGGCCCGGCTCCGGCAGCGGCACCCGGTCACGCCGTACGCTGGCCGCCGGCTGGCCGGCGTCGTGCGCCGGACCTGGCTGCGTGGTGCGGAGATCACCGAGCGTCCGGCGGGCCGATTGCTCAACCGAGGAGGGACATGAACGGGCGGGTTCGGATCCGATTCGAGCGCCCGGACGAGCAATCCGGATACGAGGGACCAGGCCGATGAACGAGCTGTACCTGCCCGACCTCGCCGCGCGCGATCTGGGCGGCTCGGTGGTGGCGGCGACCGACGAGCTCTTCGCCGAGCGGGAGAACCTCATCAAGGCCGAGCCGCCGACCTTCCGACCGCATACCTTCGGGCCGAAGGGCCAGCTGATGGACGGCTGGGAGACCCGGCGGCGCCGCACACCCGGCGTCGACCACGCGATCGTCCGGCTCGGCTGCCCGGGCATCGTGCGCAAGGTCGTCATCGACACCGCGTTCTTCACCGGCAATTACCCGCCCGAGGCGTCGGTGGAGGCCTGCGGCGTGGCGGGTTACCCGTCGCCGGACGAGCTGGCCGATGCCGACTGGACGCCGCTGGTGGCACGCAGCCGGCTGTCCGGCGACACCGTGCACGAGTTCGCAGTGACGGAGCCGCACCGGTTCACCCACGTGCGACTGTCCATCTACCCTGACGGCGGCGTCGCCCGGTTGCGGGTGTTCGGCGAGGTGGTGGCCGATCCGCGACTGTTGCCGCCGGTCTTCGACCTGGCCGCGCTGGAGCACGGCGGGCGGGTGCTCGACTGCAGCAACAGCTTCTACGCCACGCCCAACAACCTGCTCAAGCCGGGACTGGCGCGGGTGATGGGGGAGGGCTGGGAGACCGCCCGCCGGCGCGACGACGGCAACGACTGGGTCAGCGTGCGGCTGGCCTGCGCCGGCCGCCCGTTGCTTGCCGAGATCGACACGACGCACTTCGTCGGCAACGCTCCGGGCTGGGCCAGCCTGACCGGGGACGGCGGCACGCTGCTGCCCAGGACCCGCCTGCAACCCGACACCCGCCACCGCTTCGTGCTCGACGGTACGCAGGCGAGCCAGGTGCGGCTGGACGTCTTTCCCGACGGCGGGGTCAGCCGGCTGCGGCTCTACGGTGCGCCGACCGAGACCGGCCGGGCGGAGTTGTCACTGCGGTTCGCCAATGCGCTGCCGGACGGCCAATTGGTTGGCCTCGCTGGCGAATCAGCGGTCCGAGGTCGGCCGTACCCGGATGCCGCAGCGCTGCCCGAGGCGCTGCGGCTCGCTGGCCCGGGCGCGGGAGGCGACAGATGACCAGCCATGGCACAGCGGATTCGCTCGACGCGTTCAACGCGGCGCCGGACGACGACCGGCTGCGTGCCGAGTTGACGGCCTGCTGCGCCGCGCCGGCCTGGGTCGGCGCGCTGGTGGCCGGCCGCCCGTTCTCCGACGTGGACGCGCTGTACGCCGCCTCCGACGTGGCGATCGCGGAGCTGACCGACGCCGACCTGGCCGCGGCACTGGCTGCGCATCCTCGGATCGGCGATCGGCCGGTCGGGCCCGATGCGGAGTGGTCCAGGCAGGAGCAGGCCGCGTCGGCCTCGGCGAGCGACGACGTCCGGGCCCGACTGGCCGACGCCAACGCGGCCTACGAGCAACTGTTCGGGCACGTCTACCTGGTGTGCGCGACCGGCCGATCGGCCGAGGACCTGCTGGCCACCTGCCAGGCCCGGCTGGAGAACCCACCGGCCGCCGAACGCGCGGTGGTGCTCGGCGAACTCGCCAAGATCAGCCGGATCCGGCTGGCGAAACTGTTGAACGGCAACGGTGATAGCAGGTGAGCATCCGATGAGCCTGTCGACACACGTGCTGGACGTGGTGGCCGGCCGTCCGGCATCCGGCGTCTCGGTCCGGCTCGAATCGTGGACGGGCGACGATTGGTCACCGGCCGCCGAGGGCAGCACCGACGCCGACGGCCGGATCGGTGAGCTCGGCGGTCCGGGCGCGGGTCGACATCGGATCACCTTCGACACCGGCGGGTATTTCGCGGCGCTCGGCGTGGTCACGTTCTATCCGGAGGTCAGCGTCGTCTTCGAGATCGCCGACGCCGACCAGCACCACCACGTCCCGCTGCTGCTGAGTCCGTTCGGCTACACGACCTATCGGGGGAGTTAGCGTTGGCCATCGTGTTCGGCGACAACCAGTACGGCAAGGCCGAGGTGCGCCTGGTCCGGGTCACTCGCGACGGGAACCGGCACCAGCTCAAGGACCTCAACGTCTCCACCGCGCTGCGCGGGGATTTCGCGGCCGCGCACCTGAGTGGTGACAACTCCCACATCGTCGCCACCGATACCCAGAAGAACACGGTGTTCGCCTTCGCCGAACGGTACGGCGTGGGCGAGATCGAGGACTTCGCGCTGCGGCTCGGGCGCCACTTCGTCGAATCTCATCCCTGGGTCACCGGCGCTCGGATCAGCATCGAGGAGTACGGCTGGGACCGGATCAGCGTGGACGGCGTGCCGCACGAACACGCGTTCAGCCGGGCCGGCGGTGGCACCCGCACCACGGTCGTCACGGTCGAGGGGGAGCGCGCCTGGACGATCTCCGGGCTGACCGACCTGATCGTGCTCAAATCCACCGGCTCGGAGTTCACCGGTTTCCCGCGGGATGAGTACACCACCCTGCCCGAGGATCGTGACCGGATCCTGGCGACCGCGGTCACCGCGCGCTGGCGCTACGCCGGCCAGCAGCCGGACTGGGCTACCTGTTACGCCGACGTGCGCCGCATCCTGCTCGAATCCTTTGCCCGCAAACATAGCCTGGCGTTGCAACAGTCGCTGTACTACATGGGTGAGCAGGTGCTGGAGGCCCATCCGGAGGTGGTCGAGATCCGCATGTCGATGCCGAACCGGCACCATTTCCTGGTCGACCTGTCGCCGTTCGGACAGGACAACGACCACGCGGTGTACTACGCGGCCGATCGTCCGTACGGGCTGATCGAGGGAACCGTGCTGCGCGACGACGCTCCCGATGCCGGGCCGGCCTGGCATGCCGTGCCGGGGTTCTGCTGATGGCCAGCGGGACAGTTGTGGTGATCGACGGTTGCGCACTGGCAACCGTCGATCCGTCCGAGACCGAATACCTCAGCGGACACGTAGTAATCGCCGACGGCCGGATTACCGCGGTCGGCGCCGGCCCGGCCCCGGCGGTGGACGGCGCCCGCCGGATCGACGGCTCGGGGTGCCTGCTGACGCCGGGATTCGTCAACACCCACCACCACCTGTGCCAGTCGATCACCCGGGGTTTCGCCCAGGACGGCACCTTGTTCCAGTGGCTCAGCACGCTCTACCCGATCTGGGCCGGCTTCGACGCGGAGCTGGAGTACCGGGCGGCCAGCGCCGGGCTGGCCACCCTGGCGCTGTCCGGGTGCACCACGGCGTTCGACCACAACTACCTCTTTCCGCGTAACAGCGGTGACATCCTGGGCGCGGAGATCGAGGCGGCCCGCCGGATCGGGCTGCGCTTCCATGCCGCGCGCGGCTCGATGGACCTGGGCAAGTCGGCCGGCGGGCTGCCACCGGATTCGGTGGTCGAGGATCCGGACGAAGTCCTCGCTGCCTGCGAGGCAGCGGTGGCCGAACATCACGACCGCAGCCCGGACGCCATGCTGCGCATCGTCGTGGCGCCGTGCACGCCGTTCACCAACTCGGGCCAGCTACTGCGGGACTCGGCAGAGTTGGCCCGGCGCCTCGATGTCCGCCTGCACACCCACCTGGCCGAGACGTTGGATGAGGAGGAGTTCTGCCTGGCCAACTTCGGCGTCCGGCCCGTCGACTACGTCGAATCACTCGGCTGGTTGGGCGAGGACGTGTGGCTTGCGCACTGCGTGCACCTGTCCGAGGCCGACATCGCAAAGCTCGCCGCGACCGGTACCGGCGCCGCGCACTGTCCCAGCTCGAACGGCCGGCTCGGCTCCGGCATCGCGCCGATCCCGGAACTGCTCGCTGCCGGCGTTCCGGTCGGGCTCGGCGTCGACGGGGTGGCCTCGAACGAGCACGGCAGGCTTGCCGAGGAACTGCGTCAGTCGGTGCTGGCCGCGCGGTACCGCCGCGGGCCGCAGGCGTTGACCGCGCGTCAGGCATTGGTCATGGCGACCATGGGTGGCGCGCGTTGCCTGGGCCGGCAGGACGATCTCGGCTCGATCGAGGTCGGCAAGCTCGCCGACCTCGCGCTCTGGCGGTTGGACGGGCTCGGTCACGCCGACATCGCCGACCCGGTGTGCGCGCTGGTGTTCGGCCCACCCGCGCCGCTGGAATTGCTGCTGGTGGGCGGCAATGTGGTTGTCGAGAAGGAGGAACTGCGCACCGCCGACGTCAGCGTGCTGGCCGCCGATGCCAGGTCCGCCGCACAGGAACTCGTCCGCCGGGCGGCCGGCTGAGCCGGCCTACGGCGCAGTCCTTGAAGCAGGCGTTAGGCGGTGAAGCCGCCATCGCTGTGGATCAGTTGGCCGTTGATCCAGCCACCCGCTGGCGAGCATAGGAACGTGACGAGACGCGCAGCATCCGCCGGTTGACCGACTCGGTCCAATGGCGTGGCCTTGGCGACCGAGTCGAGTTGCTCCTCGGTCATCCAGCCCGTGTCGGTCGGGCCGTGGGTCGGCTCAGCGGCTCTCCCGGCTGCACTAAATAGGACGATAAATTGGCGATCGATGAGTAAACCTGAGCCGATGCCCGGCAGAGCCAATCTTTTCGACAATTGCAGGGTTTCACGCATCCGCACTGTGGCTTGACGTCGCTATGCGGGGGATCGACCTCGCTATGCGGGCGAATCGGCTTGATCGCAAAGCATATTACGGAGTTCATGAACCTCTGCCCTTGCCGTGGTGCATCGCCACTGCCAGGATGGCCCGGTAGCCGGACGTGGTCTGGCGCCCGGCACAGAAGCGGTCCGGGGGTGGTCTGCGATATGGGCACAATGATCAGCAACCTCGAGCGGGACGGGATAACCCGCTCGTTCGCCGCACACGGTCATGCGGTCATCGGAAGTGCGGGTGGACTTTCGCTGATGAGGGGAGTGTTCGAACCGGGTTGGCGTTGGTCGACTGACATCGCGCCGATCGCCGGCACCGACACGTGCCGGACTCGGCACCTGGGTTACGTCGTATCGGGCCGAATGCAGGTCCGGATGGACGATGGCAAGGAATTGACCGTCGGCGCAGGCGACCTGTTCGACCTGCCCGCTGGCCACGATGCCTGGGTGCTCGGCGATGAACCCTGCGTGATGATCGACTATTCGCCAGAGCTGACGCGCTATGCCACCGCTCCCGCGACCAACGTCGCAGATCCGGACGACAAGTACATGACCCTGGTCCGGCGCGGCTATCAGGCATTCAACAGCGGTGACTTCGACACCTTGCGAACCATCCTGTCCCACGACGCGGTGCAGCACGTGCCGGGCAACAGTCAGGTCGCCGGTGCCTACAAGGGCATCGACGCGGTGTTGGGTTACTACGGCAAGCTGGCCGAGCTCACGGATGGTTCGTTCCGTGCTGATCTCATCGAGGTTTATGGTGACGGTCAGGGGCACGTGACGTCGCTGCACCAGGTCACCGCGACCCGTGGTGGGGTGACCAGGGTGAGTCGGGGCGTCATCATGTTCACCTTCCTGGGCGATCGCGCGACAGATCTGATCGAGATGCACTCGGATCTGCCGGGCGACGACGCGTTCTTCGCCTGAGCCGGCACGTTCTTCGACTGAGCCGGCACGTCCTTCGACTGAACAGCGAACCGATCACGATCGGCCGGTCAGAATCCTGATCGGCCGATCGATCGGCAGCTGGGGGCCTAGCTGAACAGGCTGTCGCCCAGGTTGCCGCCGAAGTCCGGCACGCCGGGCAGCACGATGAAGTAGCCACCGCCGAACGGCTGGATGTAGTCGACCATCGGCTCGTTCAGCAGCCGTTCCTGGGTGGCCTCGAACTGGTCCTGGATGTTCTGCTGGTAGCTGCAGAAGATCAGCCCGGTCTCGCTGTTGCCGTTGCGGTCCATCCCGGCCATCTCGTAGTTGTAGCCACGACGCAGGATTCGGCTGCGGTCGGTCTCCGCCGTGCGTGGGTTGGCCAGCCGGATGTGCGCGTCCAGCGGGATCAGCTTGCCGTCCGGATCGGCGGCGTAGTTGGGGATATCGGTCTCGTTCTCGCCGTCCAGCGGCGCACCGTTGCCGCGGTTGCGGCCGATGATCGCGTTCTGCTCGGGAATGCCGATGCGATCCCAGAACTCGACCAGCATCCGGATCAGCCGCACCACCATGAACGTGCCGCCCACCGCCCAGTCCGGTTGGCCGGAATCCGGCGTGATCCACACCAGGTTCTCGTCCTCGGCCGGATTGACGATGCCGTCCTTGTAGCCGAACAGGTTGCGCGGGGCGCCGGTCGGCCGTGGCCCGGAGTGGAAGCCGGTGATCTTCCACTCCAGCTGCATCTGGCTGCGGGTGGCTCGGGTGAGGTCACGCAGCGCGTGGTGAATGGCGTCGGGGGACAGCGAGCACAGCTGGAGGATCAGGTCGCCGCCGGTCCAATCCGGATCGGGGGTGTCGGTGGGGAACACCCGCATCGGGTTCAGCCCACGCGGCCGTTTGTCGGCCAGGCCGAACTTGTCGGTGAACAGCCCACTGCCCAGGCCGAGCGTCACGGTCAACTGGTCCGGTGGCACCTCCACGCCCAGCACGCCGCTATCGCCGCTCGGCACCTCGGTCTCGCGCCCGGTGCCGGGAGCCGTGGTGACCAGCGAGCCCTCGGACAGCGACTGGATCCGGCCGCTCAGGGTCTGCAGCAGCGCCTGCAACTCACCGGCGTCGGCCGACAGTACCCGGAACGCGGCGAAGCAGGACGCCGGCTGCAGGGTCTCCGGCCGGTAGATACCCGCCTGGTTGGCGCCGAGGAACGGCACCGAGACGGTGGTCGGATCCACCGACCCGCGGTCCGCGGCGACGGCCGGCTCGGCCCGGGTGACGCCGAGTGTGCCGGCGGCGGCGAGTGCCGAGCCGAGGCCGGCCCCGCGCAGGAAGGTACGGCGATTGATGCTCATCGGTGGTCCTTCGGGCTGATCGACTGGGCGGTGGCTCGGCCGGCGTCAGCCGGCGGCACGGTTCTCACGTGAGCTTGCCGAGGACGAAGGGAATCAGGTACAGGGCTTCCAGCGCGCCGCCGATGGCTGCGTTGACCGGCTGGCGCTGGTGCTTGGTCAGCGTCCGGTAGTCCGTCCAGTGGTTCTGCACCTTGGTCGCGTTCAGCGCCGCATCCAGCACGTTGAGCGCCGCGTTGGACAGGTCATAGGCGCTGTGCCCGAGCACCGCGGTGGGGATCAGCGGCTTGAGCTCCTCCAGCACCACCCGGGTGCCCAGCACGTCGGCGGAGGTGAGTGCGTAGGCCATCCCGGAGCCGTAATCGTCCTGCAGGGAAAGGTGGTCGCGAAGCGCGTCCTCCAGGATCTCGTGGCACCGGATCGGCATGTCGGTCGGCACGATCGCCAGCTTGTCGAAGTTGGCCTGCAGGCTCGCCACGTCGCCGGCCAGCGTGTCCACGTGCCCGAGCACGTCAGCCAGCCGCTCGTCGTGATACAGGCCCCACTCGATCCGATGCAGGCCGGTGAAGCCGGGATCGGCAACCCCGCCGGGCAGCCCGTTGGCCAGGCCGCTGATGGCGGTGCCGGCCGGGCCGAAGCTGCCGTACGCCGCCCCGACCTGTTGCCAGGTCAGCTGAGCGGCCAACCAGCGCCGCTGGGCCGTCGCCAGGTTGTTCGCGGCCACAGCGTTGTGCAGCTTGGTCACCTGGGCGGCAAGATCGCTCAGCTTTCCGCTGACGTAGACGCGGTACTGGGCGACGACCTCACCGAGCGGGGTGGTTCCGCCGCCGGTCGGGGCCGCAAAAGGGCGCACGGACAGGGTGTGCATGCTGACCTCTCGGACATTCGGAAGAAAGGGTGCGCAGACCCTGAGATGACAAAATCTTGACAAGAATGACAGGCCGGACCCGCTAGGTCCAGAGCCGGTTCATAAGAATTTCAGAGCCCAAGCAGAAACGAAGCTCCGAGGAGGGCGTTAGCCGTCCGAGGAGGTGGAGGAGGACGCACCGGACTTCGCCCGAGCGAGCACGTTGACCAGTGTGTCGCCGGCGCACTGCGGGATCTCGCGGATCGCCCATCGGCCGTCGAAGCTGGCCGAGGTCCAGTTGGACTCGGCGTCGTGCGGCTCGGTCTCACCCTCCTTGGGCGTGTAGCCGTGCGCCGGCAGTTGCGATTGCAGCGCGGCGAGCACCGACTTGAACGGGGTGCTGGTCACGCCGGTCACCACGATGCCGTCCTGACCCCGGTTGTCGGCCGAGAACACGACGGTGCCGGGGGGCAGCGGGAAGTCGCTGGGGAACCCGGACGGCAGGCCGACCTGTTTCGCCGGCGCGTCCTTGGCGCACACCGCGCTGGCCACGTTGACCGGCGAGCCCTTGTCCGCGTCCTTGTCTGACTCCGAGCCGCAGCCCGCGACCAGCGCCAGGCCGAAGCAGGCCGCGACGCCGATCAGCGCGGTGCCACGGCCTCGCCGCCGGATCCGGTTCGCTCGCCGGGCCCAGCTCACTTAGCGGTGACGGTGATCGTCCGGCGGTTGTCGTTCTCGTTCGACTCGGCCACCACGTTCGACGGATCGGCGATGGCGGTGATGGTGTGGGTCTTGCTCTGCCCGGTCAGGTGCCAGATCGCGGTCAGGTTGAGCGCACCACCGGCAGCCACCAGTGTGGCCGCGGTGGTCGACAGCGGGGTGCCGTCCACCAGGAACCCGACCGGGGCGGTCGCCGGCTTGCCACCGAGGTTGCTCAGCCGAGCCGTGAGCGTGTAGTTGCCGTTCGAGCCCTGGGTGGCGGTCAGGCTGCTCACCGTCAGGTTGGGAGCCGTGTCATACGCCGCGTACAGGGTGAGCCCGCTCGACTCCCGGGCGATCGTGGCGTAGGCATCGAAGTTGTTCGTGGTGCCGGTGACGCAGGCGCCGGTGCAACCGTCGGCGTAGGCAACCTCTACCCGGCCGTGGTTGTCGATGGTGGAGCCGATGAAGTCGAGCAGGTTGCGGTCGTTGCCGCAGGTCGTGCCCCCGGTGCAGATCGAACCGCGCTGCACCGGATCGGTCGGGGTGTCGTCCACCGTGACCCAGCTCTGGCCGCCGTCGTAGGTGAACGCGGTGTAGAGGTGCCAGACACCGTGGAAGTTCGCGGTGTCCTGGTAGTTGCCCGCGGTGGTGGTGCCGAGGAAGCTGACCGCCGCCCGGTTGTCGTCACCGGCGACCGCGGTCGGGAACACGGTGTTCTTGATGCCGAGCGCCGCGCCGACGTTGAAGTCGTGCGCCCAGGTCGCGCCCTTGTCGTGGCTGACCGCGACGTGCGGGGTGCCGTCACCGTTGGCGTAGCCGACGTAGACCGAGCCGTTCGAACCGATACCGACGGCCGGGTCGCTGTCACTCGGCACGCTGCCCGGGATGGTGTGCACCGCCCAGCTCGTCCCGTCGTCGCTGGAGACCGCCACGCCCTGCTGGCCGTTGCAGCTCTTGTTGGGTACATAGGCGGTCCCGTCCGGGGCCACCTGTACGTGGCCGTGCAGGCCGCCGCAGTCGAGCAGGCTGTAGATCGGGACGCCGGCTCCGAAGGTGATGCCGCCGTTGCGGGACAGCGCGCAGAACGCGGTGGCGATGTCCTGGCTGCAGTAGTAGACCGCGCGCGGGTAGAGGTTCGTCACGTTCAGCGGATCACCGGCCACGAAGGGGCCACCGCCGAGGGTCTGGTGGTCGACCCCGGACGGGATGCCGCCGCCCTGGCTGGGGTGCCAGCTGGCGCCCTCGTCATCGGTGTAGCAGGTCAGCGAGTCGACCCCGGACAGCTGCGACTCGAAGGTGCGGCCGGTCGTCCGGTCGGTGTAGAGGATCGGGTCGAGCGAGGTGGTGGAACCGACCAGGCAGCCGTTCGCCGCGGTTGCCGACACGTCGTTCCAGGTGGCGGTCGCCGGCGAGACCGAGTCGTCGAAGCGAACCCGGTAGGTCGAGAGGTAGGACTGGTAGAAGCTGGAGTTCGTCTGGTCGGAGACGCCGATCGACGGCTCACCGGCGCTGTGCGCGTTGCTCATCGCCTCCGGTGCGCCGTAGTTGGTGAAAGCCGGCGTCGGCGCGGTGGAGGTCGGCGGGGTGTCGGACGGCTTGGCAACCACCGCGGCGCTGGCCGAGTAGCTCTGGCCGAGCGGCAGGAACGGCACCACCCGTACGGTGTAGGTGCCGCTGGTCGGCGGCATGATGACCGTCTCCGGATCGGCCGAGGAGGCTGCCGAGGCCACCTCGTTGCCGGCCTGGTCGAGCACGTAGACGTCGAAGTCCGCCGCGGTGTTCGGCCAGCTCACGCTGATCTTGAGGTTCTTGGTGTCGCCGGTACCGGCCGGCGTCGCGACCGTGAGGGCGTAGTCGTCGCAGGACTGCGGCGCGCTGCAACTGACCGCGCCTGCCGTGCCGGTCGCGTTCGCCACCAGGAACGGGCCGCCGGTCCAGGTGGCCGGACTGCTGGTGTCGGTGACCGTGCCGGCCGCCGGCGTGGAGCCACGAGCCAGATCGGCCTGCACCACGAACAGCGCCACGAGCAAGCTCACGACGAACGAGGCGAGAATACGGAAACGACGCGATGGCACCCGCATGTCAATCCTTAACGACGGGCCGAGCCTCGTGGTGACGGCGACAGCTAAGTACGCAAGACGGCATACTGCTATGCCGGAATTTAGCGTGATTGTAGCCGAGCTACCGTTAGGACGCCGTTTGTCGAGTCGGTATTGCCGGGCTCACGCCCGGTTATGCATTTTCGGCCCGGGCTCACGCCCGGCTGCGCACCTTTTCGAGGATCGGCCCGAGCGGCTCCATATGCGGCCGCTGCACGGTGAAATAGGTGAATCCATACTTGTCTCGGCTGTCCAGGATCTGCTGCGCGATCTCCTCCTCGGTGCCGAACATCACGTTCGGCGACTCCAGCAGGTCATCGACGTTGCTGTGCGGCGCGTAGGCGTCGGCGACCTCTTGGGCGGCCGCCCGCCGGTCCTCGGTGACCACCACCTCCAGCACGAAGAGGTTGCGCTCGATCTGGTCGGTCCGCTCGCCCGCGGCCGCCTCGAAGAACTTCACCCGATCCTCGATCTCGGCTCGGGTCAGGATCCGCAGCGTGCCGGCCGGCTGACCGTGCACGTGCATCCGGCCGCCGAAGCTGACGATGTTGGCCTTCTCAGCGGCCAGCCGCATCATCAGGTCACCGCCGCCGCCGATCAGGATCGGCGGCACCGGTACGTCGTCCTCCTCGGCCAGCAGCTCGTGCATGGTGTCGACCGTCTCGGACACCTTCGCCACCCGCTCGGCGAACGACGGCCAGGCGAAGCTGTACCGGTCGAACTGCGCCTTGATCACCCCGGTGCCGAGGCCGAGCTCGAACCGGCCGTCGGTCATGCGCATCAGCGAGGCCACGTCCCGGGCGACCAGCGCGCCGTGCCAGAAGCCGATGTCGAGTACGTAGGTGCCCACCTTCATCCGGTGGCAGTGCGGGGCCGCGGCCATCGCCGCCAGGAACGGTCCGGTCCGGTTGGGGCCGAGGTGATCGACGCCCACCACGATGTCGTAGCCGTAGTCCTCGGCGCGCTTGCAGACGTCGATGACCTCGGCCTGTGACTTGGGGGAGGCCAGGGTGAATCCGAATCGGAAGTCTCGCACGTGCAGTCCTTTCCAGCGGTTCGCCTGCCGGACGGGTCGGCTGAGAGGCCGGACGGGTCGGCGAGTGAGCGAGCGCTATCGGCGTTGATAGCTCATCAGTAGCGGGATGAGGGATTTACTGCTTACGAGTCAGCTGCATCGTCCAGTTGATCTCCCAACTCTGCTCGTCGTCGGCCGAGAATGCCTGCTCCCAGCGAGCCGAGTTCTCAGTGATCTCCGACCACACGTAACGCACCCGCACCGGCGTGCCCTGGTGCTCGTCATCGCCGTAGAAGGTGCCGACGCCGTCGGTGAAGGAACCGATCACCGGCGGTAGCAGCACGCCGTCGGTGCTGGCCGCCCAGCGCAGTGACCACTGCTGGGTGCGTGGATCGACCAGCCGCAGGGTGAGTGCGGTCGTCCCGTCCGGAAAGGTGAACTGGTCGATCTGACCACCACCGTCGAGCAGGTTCCACGCCACCGAGCTGGCCTGGAACTCCTCCCACTCCTCGCTGCCGACCAAGCGCTCGCGCAGCTTGCGGTTGGCCACCGTCCACTCGCCGACCAGAAAGTCGAAATTGTTCATCGGTTCGCGAGATATCCAATCCTGAATGAGTGCACAGTCATGTCCGATGCACCTTACTTGATCGCATAATCGGCTGGCGAGCAAAGGAAGAACCGTGTTGCGGGTGCTCCGGCGACGGTCACGGTTGGTGAGCTGCCGGGTGGGCTAGGGTAACCGCGTGATCAAAGGAATCGACCATATCGGGCTGGCCACCGACGATCCGGCGGCGCTCGCGCCGTTCCTCACCGCGCTCGGGCTACGCCGCGACGATGCCGCGGTCGCCGAGGACTACGGGGTGTCCTGTGAGTTCTGGTCACACCCCGACGCCGACGGCCAGCCGGCGGTGGAGCTGGTCGCGCCGGTACGGCCGGAATCCGCCGTGACCGATCGGCTTGCCAAGCAGGGACCCGGGCTCTACCACCTCGCCTTCGAGGTCGATGAGCTGGAACCGGAACTTGCCCGACTGCGCGCCGCCGGCTTCGTCCAGATCGACGCAACCGCATGCGCCGGCGCTCGGCCGGGAATGCGGGTCGCCTTCATGTATCTGCGTAAGCCCGCCGCCACCCTGATCGAACTCGTCGAGTACGGCTCGCCGGCCGAAGGGTAGGTCCACCTCAGGGTTTCGTATCCGTTTCACACGCTAGGACGAGCAGAACGGATACGCGTCGGTTGGAACTCGGCCGGCCAGCCGCGTGCAGCAGGCTGGCCGGCCGAAGTCACTGATCGGCTGGTTACCGGTAGGCCGCCCGGGCGTTGACCACTCGCCGAAGGTCATCGGTGAAGTCGGCGACCCGGCGGCGCAGCGGCAGCGAGATGTCCTCCTGCGCCACCAACTCGCCGGCCCACTGCAGCGTCTGCTCGCTGGCCGCGTAGCGCGGGTAGAACGTGCGCAGCAGCACGTCCAGCACCAGGTCGCCGCGCAGCTTGGCGGCATCCGGCATCTCGGCGAAGAACCGCTGCACGTACGGCGCGGTCAGCTCCAGTTGTTCCGGCTGCCAGAAGCCCTCGGACAGCGACCACAACTGGTAGTTGGACAGCGTCGGGTCGCGCATGATCGATTCCCAGGCGTCCCGCTTGGCCTCCGGGTCCGGCCGGCCCGCGCGGGCCTTGATGGCCAGCTGCTCGGCCTGCGCGTTCGGCTCGGCCTGGTAGGCGGATTCGATCTCCTCCTCGCTGATCTCGCCGAGCACCGCCAGCCGGTACCGGATCCGCCAGCTGGTGTCGTTGTCCAGCTCGACACCGGACGGCACGCCGGTGCCGGCCAGCAGGCCTCGCAGCTCCGCGACGTCGCCGGAGAACTCGATCAGGTAGCGGAACAGGGTGAGCAGCCGCTCGTCGTCGGCCGGGGTCTCGGCGATCCGGCTGCGCAGCTTGTCGGCGATGGTGGCCAGCCACTGCGGCCGCTCCGCCGGCTGCAGGTACCGGTCGGCCACGTCGTAGCGGGCCTGCTCGAGCACCTCGTGGATGATCGACAACTCGGTCTCGGTGCTCACCATGTCGGCGACCAGGCCGAGGTGCTCGGCCGGCGGGAAGGCCGCGTCCCCGATCGCCTGCAGCAGCTGGGCCCAGACCATGCCGCGGTTGATCGGCGACAGCCTCGGCAGCATCCGCGGCAGCGCGGCCAGCGACCGCTCGTCGAACCGGATCTTGGCGTAGGTGAGGTCACCGTCGTTGAGCAGCAGGAATTCCGGCGCTGGCTTGCCGACCAGCTCTGGCAGCTCGGTCCGCTCGCCGTCGATCCGTACCTCGATCGTGGCGTCGGTGCCGTTGCCGTACAGCCCGACGTTCAGGGTGTGCGGGCGCAGCACCGGGTGCGATTCGGGCGCGGTCTGCCGGATCGCCGCGGCGGTGATCACCCCGTCCTCGACGGTGATCTCCGGGTGGAGCGTGTTCACATTGCTGGTCTCGAACCACAGCCGGGCCCACTCGCGCACGTCGTCGTCGGTGGCCTCGTCCATAGCGGCCTGGAAGTCGGCGTAGGTGGCGGTGCCGAACGCGTGCCGGTCGAAGTAGGTGCGCAGGCCCACCCGCAGCGCCTCGGTGCCGACCCGGGCGGCCAGCTGCCGGATCGCCGAATGCCCCTTGAAATAGGTGATCCGGTCCATCTCCAGCAGCACCGTCTGCACGTCCGGGCCATCCTGGCAGATCGGATGGGTGGAGCTGCGCTGGTCGGCCAGGTAGGCCTGGCCCTTGCGCCGGGTGGCGAAGGTGGTCGGCGGGCCGGGGAACCGGGTCGCCTCGCTGGTCACCCGGTGGGCCATGTAGTCGGCGAAGGCCTGGCCGACCCACAGGTCGTCCCACCAGCGGTTGGTGACCAGCGCCGCCAGCCACATCAGCGAGATGCCGTGCGCCAGCACCACGGCCCGGGTCTCCCGCTCGCTCGCGGTGCCCGGCGTCCGGTACAGATACAGCTCGCGAAGCAGCACGCAGCCGGGATGATCCAACGACAGCAGGCTGAACTCCGGCACGTAGACGTGATCAAGCTTGCCGAACGGATAGCGGACGCCGAACATCTGCTCGTAGTGGTCCAGGCATTGCCCGGTGATCTCGAACAGTTCCTCGGCGTCCACCTCGACGTACTGGGCCAGCGAGGCCCGGCAGTGGAAGCCCAGCTTGATCCCATTGTGGTCGTGATACACCGAGGCGTACGGGCCGGCCAGCAGGGTGGTCAGGTAGGTCGACTGCGGCGGCGTGGGATCCAGCTGCCAGGAGCCGGGGGAGACCTGGTTGGCCGCGGCGTTGCCCAGCACCTGCCAGTCCTCCGGCGTGCGCACGGTGAAGGTATAGGCGGCCTTCAGATCCGGCTGGTCGAAGCAGGCGAACACCTTCGGCGCGTTGTCGATGTAGACGAAGGCGTAGACGTAGGTCTTGCCGTCGGCCGGGTCGGTGTAGCGGTGCATGCCCTCGTTCTCACGCGAGTAACGCATGTCGGCCACCGCCACCAGCTCGTTCTCGGCGGCCAGCCCGGACAGCGGCAGCCGGCCCTCGCGCAGTGCGGTGACGTCGACCGGCTGACCGTTCAGCTGCACCGAGTGCAACGTCTCCGGATGGACGTCCAGGAAGGTGCTGGCACCGGCGCCGGCGCCGAAGCGGATCGTGGTGGTGGAGCGGAAGACCTGATCACCGGTGGTGAGATCGAGATCCACCTGGTAGGACTCGACGTTCAACACGGCAGTACGGTCGGCCGCCTCGATACGGGTCAGGCTGGGCATGCGGATCTCCTCAGGTGTCTGATGTCTTACCTGGCCGGCTTGCCGGCCGTGCGTGAGGTACCGACCGGCTTGCCGGCCGTGCGTGAGGTACCGACCGGCTTGCCGGCCGTGCGTGAGGTACCGACCGGCTTGCCGGCCGTGCGTGAGGTACCGACCGGCTTGCCGGCCGTGAGGTATTGCGTGGCGACTGACTTGGGCACCGCCATGCACCAGGCGTCGATGATCAGCTCCCGCAGCTCGCTCTCCTCGATCGCATCGAGCCGGACCCGCACCCAGTTGTAGCGCTCGTCCGAGCGCACCGGCATCTGGAACTTCTCCGGTTCGGCCGCGACCAACGCGGCCCGCTCCTCCTTGGGGAAGGCGAAGCCCATCAGCGTCTCGTCGGGCGTGAGGGACAGGTAGACGATGCGGCCGACCTTGAACTTGATCCGGTCACCCACCAGCGCCTCGTAGCTGCGCGGCAGGCTCAGCGCGATGGCACGGATCTGGGCGGCGGTGATCATGCGCTTGGCGGCCACACCCTAGACCGTGCCGGTGAACCGGTCTTCGAGATAGGCCCGCTTGTCCTGCTCGTCGCGGGACGAGCGCAGGTAGCGGCTCCAGGCCTGCTGCTCGTGCAGTACCGCGCCGAGCTCCCAGACGCAGATGACCTCCAGGTGGGTGCCCTGCGGCACCAGTTGGTAGCCCCCGCCGGTCGCCATGTCCTGGGCGTAGAGCGTCTCCCACATCTCGTTCTGGTTCCGCCAGGTGAGCACGATGAGGAAGTAGAACGACTCGCCGCACAGGTGGTGGATGACGAAGCCCAGTTCGCCGTTGATGTTCAGCCGGCCGGCCGCCACTTCCGACTCCAGGAACTCCCGCGCATCGGTACGCAGCTCGGCCGGGATCTCGACGTCCGGCCGGCGCACCTCGTACCACTTCAGGTACGCCTCGGGCAGGGCCAGGCTCTCGGCCGGGGTGACCAGCTTGGTGATGTGGTCGTACTCGGCCGGGATGTTCCCGAGTTCGGTGAGGTCGGGCAGGCTGGTGGTCATCGCATCACTTTCTCGTCGTCGAGTGCTAGTTCAGGCGTTGCCCAGCACGGCCACTGCCTGCCGGCTGGTCGGCACCACGGTGGTGTGGTAGTCGAGGATCATGTCCCCGACCGGCTTGTCGAACTCCTCCCACTCCGGCACGTTGTAGATGACCTGGGAATGGCTGATCCGATGCTCCTCGGAGTCGAAGGCCCGGATCAGGTAGTAACCGTCTTCATTGTTCAACGACGGCCCGAAGGCCACCACGTCGATGTCGTGCTTGCGCATCAGCGGGATGGTGCCTTCCTCGCTGATCCGATGGAACTCCTCCCGGCTACCCGGCTTGACGGTGAACAGCCGGATCTCCAGTACGCAGTCGTTGTCAGCCATGCGGGTACTCCCATGTTCGTGACGCGCACGGCCGGCGACCGTCGCGACTGTTGTTCTCGTATCCGTGGTGCCGACGCTCCGTGATCGGTGCCGGCGCCGGCGTGATCGGTGTCGGCGAGCCGGCGCCGAGTGTGGTCGGTGCCGGCGCGCCGACCCGCTCAGCTGTGCGGCTCGGGGACCTCGACCGGCAGCGGGGAGTCCACGACCGGTGGTAACACCGGCGTCGGCACCTCGGCAAGCTCTGCCTCGGCCAGTTCCGCCTCGGCAGCCTTGGCCGGCTGTCGCACGGTGGTCGCCACCAGCAGCGCGGCGATGAAGGAACCCACTGCCACCACCGGCCAGACCTTGTGGCCCAGCGCGGTGAACAGCAAGCCACCGATCACCGGCCCGAGCGCGGAGCCGGAGGCGAACACGAACTGGAAGGTGCCGATGTAGCGGCCCTTCAGCTTCGCCGGCCCGGCGATCGCCGGGTAGGCGAACAGCGCGGGCGCGCCGACGATCTCACCGGTGGTCCAGATCAGCGTGCCGAACACCACCACGGCCGGCCCCATCGGCAGGCCGTAGCTGGCCATGCCGAAGCCGACGAGCAGGAATGCCGAGCCGATCGAGATCTTCAGCGGCCAGTGCTGGGAGATCTTGGTCAACGGCAACTCGAAGGCGATCACGATCGCCCCGTTCAGCGCCACCGCCACGGTGTACCAGAGCAGTGCCACGCCCTGCGCCTTGATGTCCAGCGGCAGCGTGGACAGGTACTGCATGTACACCACGGTGTTGAAGAACGCCGCCAGCAGGAACATCACGTACCGCCGGTCGCGCAACACGTCCATCAGGCTGTCGGCCTTGACCTTCGAGTCGGCGCCGCCCGCCTCCCGGGCTGGCTTCTCCCGGCGCGGAAGCGCGTACAGCGCCAGGGTGCCGTAGACGACGGCCACCAGCCCCTCACCCCAGAACAGCAGGGTGTAGTGCTTGTTGCCGAGGTTGTAGAGCGCGAAGCCGAGCAGCGGCGAGGCAGTGGTGCCCATGTTCACCGCGAACCGATACATCGCGAAGATCATCACCTGCCGGTTCTCCGGGGTCAGTTCGGAGAGCAGGGTCGCCGAGGCCGGCCGGAACACCTGGCTGACCAGGCCGAGCAGTGCGGTCACGCCGAACAGCAGGACGTAGTTGGGCAGGTACAGCAGCGAGACGGTCAGCACCGCCGAGGTGGACATGCTGAACACCGTGGAGATCCGGGCGCCGAACCGGTCGGCGAGCACCCCGCCGATCAGCGTGCCGATCACGCCACCCACGCCGTAGGCGCCGAGGGTGGCCGCGGCCGCAGCCGCGGAATGTCCCTTGGATGCCACGAACAGCACCAGGAAGATGCTCAGGAAGGCGCCGAGCCGGTTGACGAACGCCCCGGCGAAGATCGCCTTGGCCGCCATCGGCGATTCGTTGAAGGTCTGCCAGATGCCGGCGCTCTGCCGCTGGCTGGGCTCTGTTGTCACGGCACTCATATCTCCGTTCGGCGCCGTCTCGGTGGACGACGTCATTTGCACTCGACCTCGAGCGCCGCCTCGGCGGCATCGAGCGCCCGGGCGCAGTCGCCAGCCGAATCCGCGACCGCGATCGCGAACGCCACCCTGCCCCAGGCGGTGCCCTTGGGCGGTGGGGACACTATCGCACCCGGTTTGGCCACGGCTACCGCCTCGCGGATGGTCTCCGGCAGCCTGCCGGAATCGAACCTCACCTCGATGATCTCGCTGTCCTCGTTCTCGACGTAGAAGAACCGCACGCCAGCGGTCTGTCGCAGGCTGGGCGTCACCTGGACCGGCAGGCCGCAGGCCGCCCGGGCCGCGGTGATGCCCGGGTCGATACCGGTGGCCAGCTGGCCGAGGCGCGGGATCAGGTCCCCGCCGAGCCGGCCGTTGACCTCGATCACCTGCGGCCCGGAGTCGGTCAGCATGAACTCACTGTGTGTCCAGCCGTCGGTGAAGCCCAGTGCGGCATGCGTCCGCTGCAGCAGTTCGACCAGCACCGGATCGGTCAGCAGCTCGTCGTCGGCGCTGACGTAGTGGCCGATCTCCTCGGCATACGGCGGGAAGCCGACCACCTTGCGGGCGAGGAAGAGCGGGCTGACCCGGCCGCCGGAGATCACCGCGTCGACGCTGATCTCCTCGCCGAACACACACTGTTCGACCAGCACCCGCTGCTCGGCCAGCACGTCCTCGGGCTCCGGTGAGCGGGTGTTGAAGGTGAACTCGAACTGCTTCCGCAGCTCGGCTGAGTCGTTCACCCGGATCACGCCGAGGCTGGCGCCGAGGCCGCGCGGCTTGAGGATCGCCGGGTAGCCCACCTGCTCGGCCGCGGCCAGCGCCTCGTCCAGCGTGCCGGCCGGAATCGACCGGGGCTGGGCCAGGCCGGCGGCGGCCAGCGCCTGCCGGGTCTGGCCCTTGTCCCGCAGCCGGGCGATCACCGCCGGGTTGCCGTTGGGCAGCCCGAGCGCCTCGGCGACCTGGGAGCTGGCGTGGATCCGCGCCTCGTCCCAGCACAGCACCCCGGCGATCGGCTCGTCCTTGTCCAGCCGCAGTGCCTGCTGGGCCATCGCCAGCCCGTCCACGGTGGACGGCAGCACCGTCCAGCCGGCCAGGTACTCCTTCTCCCAACTCGGTTCCACCTTGTGGAACAGGTGGATCCGGAACTCTGCACTGATCGAGCGGAGCAGGTACTCCCGGTAGCTGTGCAGTCCGGTGCCGATCACCAGCAGCAGTGGGCGCTGGTCTGAAGTGGTCATGGTGTTGCCTCCGTTGCTAAGTCCTGCGAGCCCGGCCGGCTGGCCGATGCGTCGCGGTCGGTGACGCCGCGATCGGTGACGCTGCGATCGGTGACCTCGAGCGGGCCCGGCCGGCTGGCCGGTGCGCCGCGATCGGTGACGGCGAGCGGCTCGGCCGGCATCCGGCTGACCGCCAGCCGCAGCAGCGGTGGCGCCATCATCGAGGTGAACACCGCGATCAGCACGATCACGGTGTAGGACGCTGAGTTGAGCACGCCGAGCCGCAGCCCGACCACCGCCACGATCAACTCCACCACGCCGCGGGCGTTCAGCCCGGCGCCCAGCGCGACACCCTGCCAGTGGCTGAGCCGGCCGATCCGGGCGCCGAGGTAACTGCCGACGAACTTGGTGACCACCGCGACCGCCAGCAACCCGATGCCGGACCCCAGCACCGCCGGCTTGCTGAGCGAGCCCAGGTCGACCCGCAGGCCGGCGGTGGCGAAGAACAGCGGCGCGAGCACCGCCAGTACCACGGTGCGCAGCGCCAGCGAGGCGGACAGATCCAGCAGCCCGGACGCGCCGATCAGCAGGCCACCGAGGAAGGCGCCGAGGATCGGCTCCATGCCGAGCGCCTGGGTGCCGGCGCCGCACAGCACCAAGAGCACCACCACCACGGCCACCCGGGTGCCCGGGTTCGGCGCGGCGTTGGCCAGCCGCAGCACGGCTCGGATCACCGGCCGGCCGATCGTCACGGTGATCAGCAGGATCAGCGCCAGGTAACCGACCGGCTTGCCCAGCGCGCCCAGCCGGAAGCCGGTGGTGGCGGTGGCCGAGAGCACCGAGAGCAGCAGCCAGCCGACGATGTCGTCTATCGCGGCCGAGCCCATAATCAGTTGGCCGATGGTCCGGTCGAACAAGCCCATCTGCATCAGTGCGCTGGCGATCACCGGGATCGCCGAGATGCACACCGCCACGCCGATGAACACCGCGAACTCGGCATGGTCGGTGCCGGCCGGTCGCAGCACCTTCGGCAGCACCAGGCCGGTGGCGATGCCTACCGCGAGCGGCACGATCAGCGCGCCGGCGCCGACCCAGCCCACGCCGCGCCGGTGCCGGCGGATCAGGCTGAGATCCAGCTGGCTACCGGCGCTGCCGACCAACAGCAGCACGCCGAGCTGACCGACCGCGTCCAGCAGGTGCATCTGGTTGGCGTCGTGCGGCAGCAGCCAGTTGGACAGTCCCGGAACGAACTTGTGTAGCAGGGTCGGGCCGAGCAGCACCCCGGCCGCCAACTCGCCGACCACCGCCGGCATACCGAACCGGCCGGCCAGCGCGCCGAGCAGCACCGCCATCCCGAGCAGCAGGCTGACCTGCAGCAGGAACACCAGCAGCTGATGGCCGCCGAGCGAGGCCACCGGGGGCGAGCCGGCAACGAGGACAGCGGAAGGCATCAGAGCGCGTCCTCGTCCTCGGCGTCGTCGGAGTCGATGTAGTACCAGTTCTCCGGGCTGATGTAGCCGAACGGGTTGATCGGTTCGAAACCACGCAGGTTGTGCGCCACCTCGAACAGCCGGACCGGGAAGTTCGGGGTGAAGATCACCGGTACCTGCTCGGCGATGTGGTCCTGGAACTTGTAGAAATCTTCGATGTCGTCGCTGCTTAACGCCCGGTCGATGATCTCGTCGGTGACCGGATCGGTGTAGAAGCCGAAGTTGCCACCGGCGCCGGTCTTGAACAGGATCTCCCCAGTCGGGTGGTGGTAGATCCAGCCGCCGTTCCAGCAGGTCAGCTCCCACAGGCAGGGGTTGTCCTCGCTCGGTACGCACGGGCCGTCCTCGGCCACCAGGATCGAGCCGTAGACCTCCTCCAGCCGGATCTCGATGCCGGCTCCTGCGGCGTCCTCGGCGAACCGGGTCATCAGCTTGGTCAGCGCCGGCCGGCCCTCGGCGTAGCGCATCAGCACGCTGAGCCGGGTGCCGGCCGGGATGCCGGCGCCGGCGCAGCCCGGCCCGGTGCCCGCCCGGACGCACACCGCCGGGGTGCTGCTGGTGTCCCAGCCGTTGTCCTCCAGCAGTTGCTTGGCGTGCTCGACGTCGAACGGCAGCGGCCAGGCGCCCTCGCGCTGGCGCGGCGAGACCAGGTCGGTGACCGGGATCATCGGCACCGGGCCGTTCTGCCGGTAGGCGTAGCCCTGGTAGATCTCGGTCACCGCGCGGTCCTGGTCCAGGGTGCTCTGCAGCGCCTGCCGGAAGTAGGTCTGGGCGAAGAGCTTGCCCATCACCGTGGGGTTGTTGTAGTTCAGGCAGAAGTAGCGGATGCAGTAGGCGGTCTGCGGGATCAGCTTGTAGTTGTCACCAAGCGGGTTGGCACCGCCGATGGTGGGGTGGCTGGTCGGCTCGGTGGCGAAGCTGAGTGGCAGGTAGCCGACCTGGATCCCGTTGCGGGCGTCGGGGCCGGCCTGCAGCATCTGGAACTGCTGCTCGTCGGAGAAGGTGGGCACCTGCCGGAACTCGTCCAGGGTGGGCTTGACCGGGCCGGAGTAGTGCTCGTTCGGCACGAAGGTGACGATGCCCTCTCCGGTGTAGCTCTTCAGTCGCCACGGCCCGGAGACGATGCTCCAGATCGGGCTGTCCGCCCACCGGGTGCGGTGCGCGTTGCCCTCCTCGACATGGTCGCCCTGCTCGGCCATCAGGTAGTCGTAGACCGCCTCGACGTCGGCCAGGTCAGCCGAGGCGTTGGCCGGGCCGGCCGCGGTGCGGTCCCAGGCCTTGGGCAGCGGGGTGATCGTGCTCAGCTGGTTGAACAGCACCCAGCGCTTGTTGTAGGCCTTGTCGAAGGTGAAGTACACCTTGTCCTCGGCGAGCTTTCCGTAGCTGGTGCAGTTGTCCGGGAAGTAGCCGGGGACGTACTCGCAGTACCGGTTGCCCTTGACCTTCATCAGGTTCACCCAGAACAGCACGTTGTCCGCGCACAGCGTCTCGCCGTTGGACCACTTCCACGGCTTGACCGTGATGGTGACGGTGCGCCCGTCCTCGCTCCATTCCGGTGGCTCGCCGATGCTGTTGGCGTAGTCCACCTCCGGCAGGCCGTTGCTGCCGAAGAAGTACAGGGTGCGATACATCAACGCCTGGAACTCGATGATGTTGCGCATGCCCGCCCGCTCGGCGGGCGTGAACGGGAAGATCACTGCGGGCGGAAAGCCGGGCGCGCAGGCCCAGGTCACCACACCGCCCTTGCGCCGACGAACCTTGGGTTCGTCGGCGACGGTCAGTTCTGCGGTCATCGGGTCTCCAGTAGATACGTAAGGGTGCGCGGGACAGCCGGCCGACTGCCGCCCGCCGGCGAATCGAGCAGCAGCGTCATGCCGGGCTGGGGCCGTCGCGCAGTTCCAAGGTGCAGCACTTGGCGCTGCCGCCGGACTTGAGCAGCTCGGACAGGTCGACGCCGATCGGCACGAAGCCGTGCGCCCACAGCTCGTCGATCAGGTGCCGGGCCTGCTCGGCGACCAGCACGTGCAGGCCGTCGGACACCGCGTTCAGCCCGAAGGCCTCAGCATCGTCGTCATCGGCCAGGATCGCGTCCGGGTAGAGCTCACGCAGGATCTGCTGGCTGTGCTCGGAGAACGCCTTCGGGTAGTACATGATCAGCTCGGTGTCGACGTCCAACACCGCCAGTGCGGTGTCCAGGTGGTAGAAGCGCGGGTCGACCAGGGTGAGGCTCTGCACCGGCAGGCCGAAGAACCGTTCCGCCTCGGCGTGCGAGTGCGGCGCGGTCCGGAAGCCGGTGCCGCCCAGGATCCGGGAACCGGCGAAGAGGTAGTCACCCTCGCCCTCGTTGATGTGCTCGGCAACGTGCACCTGGTAGCCGCGCTGGCGGAACCAGTCGGCGTAGATGTCGCCCTCGTCGGCCCGCTGCGGGTAGCGGAAGCGGGCCGAGAGCACCTTGCCGTTCACCACGGTCGCCCCGTTGGCCGCGAAGACCATGTCGGGCAGGCCGGCCGCGGGCTCGATGAACTCGACCTGGTGACCCAGGCCGCGGAACAGGTTGACCACCCTTTCCCATTGGATCAAAGCGAGATCCCGGTCGGTCGGCTTCTCCGGCTCCATCCACGGATTGATCGAGTAGACGACGTCGAAGTGTGCCGGCCGGCACATCAGAAACCGCCGTGGCCGTGCTACCCGGACGCGCCGTTGCGGGCGGGTGGGCATGCTCTGCAGTGTCATGAAGGGATCTCCTGGGTCAGTGCCTCGGGTGAGCTGCGTCAGTGAGCGGCTGCGATGGCCGGCTCGCGGAACCGGACGTGGATCTTGGCGGCGAGGTCGTTCATCGTGTTGAAGGCCTCCTCGAAGGAGTTCCCCTTGGTGCCGAGGAAGCCGATGATCGTGTTGCCCTCCGGCGGCCGCTTGATCTTGTCGCCCGGCTTGGCGGTGATCTTGAGCAGGAACACCTTGTCGGAGTTCTTGACCTCGTCCGGCACGATGACCTCGTCGACGTAACCGGCCTCTGAGATCAGGCACATCGCGGTGATGTGGGTGCCGGTCGGCTGGAAGTGCCGGACCTTCGGCTTGCGGCCGAGGCCGATGTCCACCGTCGCCTCGATCGGGTCGTGGTCGGCGGTCAGCTGCGCGATCGTCTCCAGGCCGCCGCCGCCGACCCGGGCGGCGATCTCCAGCAGGTGCGGTTCGCCGTTGTGGAAGCGCACCTCGGCGTGCATCACGCTGCGCCGCAGGCCCTGCGCGTGCGCGGCGATGGTAACCGCGCGATGCACCTTGGCGATGTCCTCGGGGCTCAGCGTGGTGGGCGCGTGGTGCACGTCGTCGTCGAAGTTGTCACCCTCCTGGGTGATCCGGTCGACCACCGAACCGAGGTAGACCTCGTCGTCCCAGGCCACGCACTCCATCAGGTATTCCTTGCCGTTCAGGAAGGATTCCACCAGCAGGCCGTTCGGGCCGAGGTCCATCCCGTCGGCGTCGGCGAGCAGGTCGCCGAGGTGTGCGATGCCCTCCTGCGCCTCGCCGAACCGCTCGGTCATCTCCTGTGGGCTGTGCACCTTGAAGACGTAGTAGCTGCCGGCACCCAGGGTGGGCTTGAGGATCACCGGGTAGCCGTACTCCTCGGCCGCGGCCAGCGCGTCGGACAACTCGGCCACGTACCGGTAGGACGGAATCGGGGCGCCACCGCGCTGATAGGCCTGCCGCATCAGGTACTTGTTGCGGCTCTGGATGGCTGCCTGCACGTCGATGCCCGGCAGGCCGAGCGCCTCAGCCACCGCGGCGACCGCGGTCACCGCGAACTCGGCGAAGGTGATCACCCCGTCGAACTGCTCCTCGGCGTGCCAGCGGCGGGCCTCGGCGATGATGTCGTCGATCTGCTTGCTGCCCACCAGCCGGTAGCGGTCCTCCCGCCAGAAGTCGGTAGTGCCGATGCCGTTGAGCACGTACACGTCGTGGCCGTACGACTCGGCTCGCTGGTAGCGGCCCTGGTAGTAGTGCATGTACTGCTGTGGTTCGATCGCGAGCAGTTTCATCGCGTTCCTCCGATCAGATGGCGCGGACTACCCGCGCCGGGCGAGCGCCGGTTCGGCAAGGTGGCCGGCCTGGTCACCGGCCTGCGTGGACAGTCGAGGCAGTGGCAGCGCCGGTATCGCATCCGGCGCCGGGATGCCGAAGCCGAGTTCGAGCCCGTCGGCGGCGGCCTTTTCGGCCAGGTCGATCAGGATCGGTGCGGCGCCGGCCAGCAGGGTGCGGCCGGCCAGCAGCAGGTCACCGGGCACCGTCGTGGTGTCCGAGCAGCCCAGCCGGACCAGCTCACCGGCGATGGTCTGCGCCGCTCGGGTCATGCTGAAGTTCGGCAGCTGGTAGCACTGGCTCAGCCGCTCCAGCATCTCCTTGGCCCGGCCACGGCCGGCCGCGGTAGTCGCCAGGATGCTGGCGTCGGCCAGATCCACCAGCCGGTCCACCCGGTCGGCCAGCGCGTTCCACGGCTCGACCAGCCGCCGCCGGGTCAACTCGTGCAGGCCGGCCACGGTGAAGTTGGTCCGCCGCTGCTCCGGCGCGGTCATCGCCAGGTAGAACCGGACGAGATCCCGGGGCAGCTCGGCCAACAGCTCACCGGCCCGCATCAGGTGGTTGCGGCTGGTGGAGAACTTCGCGCCCTCCAGCTCGTAGAACTCGTTGCAGATGTTGGCTGCCGGCAGCGTGTACCGGTCGCCGTGCGCCATCAGCAGGGTCAGGTCCATCAGACCCCAGTGATAGGTGTTGTCGAAGCCGTGGAAGTAGACCACCTCGGCGTTCCGCTCGGCCCGCCAGTAGCCGTCCTGCTCGCTGATCGGGCCGTGCTCGCCGCCGGCGGCGTGCCAGGTGCTGTACATCGAGGCAGGCATCGCCTCCACCCACGGGTAGACCACCTGGCCGGCGGACGGCGCGAACGGCGCCGGGATGCCCCACTGGCCGGGGATGGTGATCGGGATGTCCGGCAGCGGCCGGGCCAACAGCTCCCGCACCAGCTGCATCGGATGGGGCCGCCAGCGGTTGGCGTGCGCGTGGAAGTAGCTGGTCAGCTGCTGCCGGTACTCCTCCATCGGCAGCACCAGGATCCGCTCCTGCCGGTAGCTGATCGGCTCGTCGGGGTCGAGGCTGTAGTGGGCGTCCTGCAACTCGTCGAAGTTGTTCGGATGCCCGCAGTCCTCACACGCCCCGCCCGAGCTGGTGGCCGAGCAGATCGGGCAGCGGCCGCTCACCAGGCCGTCGTAGAGGTAGCGCTCGGACCGGGTGGCGTAGGGCAACCGGACGGTCCGCTCGCGCAGCCGGCCGGTCGCGTGCAGCCGGGTCACGAAGTCCAGCACGCTCTGGGCGTACCGGTCGTCGATCGGCGGCAGCGGCTCGATCGAGATGCCCATCTCGGCCAGGGAGTTGCTGATCGCCGCGGTGGAGGCGGCGCACAGCTGGCGCGGGGTGGTGCCACGCCGGGAGGCGGTGGTCACCACGTAGCTCTGGCTGTCGTCGGTGCAGGTGGTGTAGCTGACCGCCCGGCCGCTGGCCCGCAGGTACCGGGCGTAGACATCGCCGGCCAGGTAGGGACCGGCCAGGTGACCGACGTGCAGGTCGCCGTTCGGGGTCGGAGTGGCCGCGATGATGATCACCGGCCGGTTGTCGGTCATCCCCGCGCCGCCTCGCGCGCCTCGGTGGATAGCGCCTCGGTGGACTGCGTCGCCTCGCGCGCCTCGGTGGATTGCGCCGCCTCGTGCCGCTTGGCGAACTGCGCCGCCAACTCGGTGTCCCACCAGACCGAGTACATCTGGAAGTCCTGGTCCGAGTCGTTGACGACCTGGTGCACCGAGCCGGGCGTGAAGTGCGCGATGTCACCGGCCACGAACGGCTTCTCCTCGCCGTCACAGATGATCTTGGCCTTACCGGTCATGGCCACCCAGATCTCGTACTCGTGGTGGCCGTGCGGCCCGGATGCCGAGCCCGGCTGGACCAGGCACCAGGATCCCTCGAACGGCGCGTTCAGTACCGGCCACGGCATCAGCCGTTGCGCCAGTAACTGGTTGTCCAGGCGCAGGTTGTCCCGATCGAGGTTGCGGATCTCCATCATCGAAAGCGCTCCTTTCCTCAGCTGGGCATCGGGACGGTGGTCACCAGTTCGGGCCTCGGCTGGTGCTGGTGCTGCAGCATGTCCTGCACGATCTCCTGCGCCCGGATCGCCAGCACGCTCAACAGCGAGTCGGCGATGCCGTGCGTCGCCTCGTTCATGCCCTGCAGGTAGCAACCGGCCTGCACGTGCGGCGGCAACTGCATCCGGTAGTTGCGGTCGACCGAGATGTCGCTGACGCCGACCGATTCGGCGATGTTGCGGACCAGCCAGGGCATCTCCTTCTCGAAGCCGGTGCCCAGCAGCACCAGGTCGCAGTGCAGCCGCTCGATGTCACCGGTCTTGCGGTCGGTGAGTGTGATCTCCACCTCGCCGTCGACCATCCGGGCGCCGGTGATCTCGACCATGGTCCGCATCCGCAACCGGTCGGCGCCGGTGACCCGGTCCAGGTAGATCTGGCGGTAGAGCACCTCCAGCAGGCCCGGGGCGAGGCCCGAGTAGTTGCTGCGGTGCATCTCGCGCAGCAGCTGCTCGCGCGCCTCCGGCCGGGCGTTGTGGAACTCGTCGACGAAGGAGGGGTAGTAGAGCTCGTTGGTGAACCGGCTGCTCTCGTAGCAGTTCAGGCCGATCGAGCGCATCACCATGGTGCACTGCGACTGCGGGAACTGCTGCGAGGTGGACCACAGCATCTCCGCCGCGCTCTGCGCACCGCCGACCACGACGATGCGCTGGGCCGCGCTGGGATCCACCGTCTCGATCCGGGTCGAGTACTGGGTGCTGTGGATGACCCGGTCTCGCGGCAGGCCGCGGAACTCGGTCGGCACGTGCGGATCCCGGCCGGTGCCGACCACCAGGTTGCGGGTGCTGATCTCGCTGCCGTCGGCCATCCGGACCAGCCAGGAGTTGATCTCGGAGTCGGTGCCGGTGATCTCCGGTTCGATCGCGACGCAGCGCCGGCCGCCCTGCACCCGCACATCGGAGAGGTTGCGGGCGACCCACTGCAGGTAGTCCGAGATCTCCAGCCGGTACGGGGTGAAGCAGCCGAGGTTGATGAAGTCGTTCAACCGGCCGATCTTGTGCAGGTAGCTGACGAAGGAGAACGGGCTCTGCGGGTTGCGCAGGGTCACCAGGTCCTTCAGGAACGACACCTGGCTCTGCGACCAGGGCAGCAGCATTCCGCGCTGCCAGATCACGTCCTCGTGCTGTTCGACGATGACGGTCTCACGGGCGAGTTCCGGTGCGAGTTCCTCCAGCGCCACGGCGAGGGCCAGGTTCCCCGGCCCGGCACCGATGGCCAGAATCTCTACTTCAAGACGGTTCACGGACATCCTCTTTCGTAGGACTGGCTAGCGTTGCCCGGCGGGCGTGCCGGCGCGAGAATCGGCGATCAGGGAAAGCAGGTCGTCGACCGTGCGGGCCTGCTGGTAGAAGCGCAGGTCGAGCGAGACGCCCAAGCTGCTCTCCAGCTGTGCCAACGCCTCCAACATGCTGAGGCTGTCCCACTGATAGGCAGCGAGCACCGGGTGCTGGCGGAGGTCGTCCACCGATACCCGAAGTACGTCGCTGAGAATGGTCAATACGGTCTGCTGAACTTCTGTCGGTTCGCTCATGCGAGCGCTTCCTTCCTTTCCCGCACGGAGATCCAGGCCGGTGCCGGGTCTCGGCGATCCTGGAGCTTGAGGTGGTACACGCCATCGGAGTCGGTGGCGGCAAAGCCGGCACGGCGCCAGAAGTCGGCTGCCGCTGAGTTCTTCGAGGACGGGACGAAGCGGCCCTCGACCGCGACCGCGCCGGCGGCGGCCGCCTGGGTGCACACCCAGTCCAGCGCGGCCAGTTCGATGCCCCGGCCGAGCACCCGGCAGCTGAGCACAAAGTTCAGCACCCGCCAGGTGGCGTCCTTGCGCTCGACAAACAGCGCTCCGACGATGCCCTCGTCACCGAACCGGTCCCGCACCGTCAGCGAGACGACAAGGTGTTCCGGATCGGTGCTCATCGCCGCCGTGGTGGCCTCGTCGTAGCGCAGGCCGGTCAGGTTGAACTGGTTGGTCCGGGCGGCCAGCTGGGCCACCCGAGGCACCGCGAACTCGTCCACCTCGGTCAGCGTCAGCTCGATCTGCAGCGCCTGCAAGTAATCCTCGGACGAGCCGAAGCCGCCGGCGAAGTCCGAGCGCAGCGCTCGCGACCGGTACAGCGCCGGACGTTGCCGGTCGGTGTCGGTGAGCTCCAGCACGTCGAAGAAGCCCGGCTTGAGCAGCGAGTTGACCAGGTGCGCCGGATCCCCGTCGGCGGCGACCAGCGCGATCTCCGGCAGCTCGTTGCCGATGGCACCCCGCTCGAAGCTCGAATCGTCCATGAACACGAAGGATTCGGTGGACAGGCTGAGCGACTCGGCCGCCTGCTTGAGGTTGCCGTCCTTGGCCGACCAGTTCACCGCGAGCACCGAGAACGCATCCGAGCGCAGCAGCATCTCCGGATGCTTGGCCAGCGCCTGCTCCACCAGTTCCGGGTCGTTCTTGCTGGCAAGTACCAGGATCACGCCCTGCTCTCGCAGCCGTCGCGCGGCCAGTTGCAGTTCCCGGTAGCACTTGCCCGGATACAGACCGCCGAGCACCACCGAGTGCGCGCCGACCTCGCCGATCACGCCACCCCACAGGGTGTTGTCCAGATCCAGGGCGAGCACCTTGCGGGACAGGCCAAGCCGGGCCTGCACCACCCGGCCCAGTTCCCGGGCCAGTGCGTACAGCGCCGCGTCGGTGTAGGGCAGGTCGGCGAAGCTGTGCAGCCGGGCGTCACGGGTTACCGCCGGCAGGTCGGCGAGCACGTGCACCAGATCCAGCACCACCACCTGCCGGTGCTCCTCGGCCAGCGCCAGCAACTCGGCGTTGAGCTGGTGCCAGGCTCTGGCCAGCGCGGCCCGGGCCCGCCAGCTGATCAGCGTGTTGCGCAACGCGGCCGGCAGCGGCACGGTGTGCAGCACCACGGTGGCCGAGGTGCGCTGCACCGCCGCGCCGATCAGCTCGCGCAGCTGCGCCACCCGATCGGCGATCGGCTCGGTGAGGCTCGTTACGTCCGCGGCGTCGAAGTCGCCGGGCAGGAAGTAGGAGTCGTCCAGCAGCAGGCAGAGCAGATCCGGGTCACCGTCGGCGGCGAACTGGCCGGCTGCCAGGGACAGTTCGAAGTTGCCGTAGTCGCCGAGCACGATGTTCGGCAGGGCGCCGACGCCCACCAGCGAGGTGTGCAGCAGCTCGGTCAGCGGGCCGACCGTGCAGGTGGCCAGCAAACCCACCCGAACCGGCCGCAGTTCGTTGTCGGCCGGCTGCAGATCCTTGAGCAGCCGACCGGCACGGCGGGCCAGCATCGGGTCGGTCAGTGCGGCCAGCGCGGTCCGGACGTCCCGGCTGGGTGCTTGGGCAGCAGCTACCTGCTCGCCAAGAATGGAAAGCAAATCTTTGTCATTGATCATGTTTATGAACGAGCCGTCCTCAGACCTGCACCAGCGTGCAGTACCAGCGCATACCGATTGAGATTCCGCACAGCGCCACCAGGTCACCTGGTTTGACGTCACCGCGTTCCACGTGCTGGCCGAGACAGACCAGCTGGTCCGCGGCGCCCATGTGGCCGTGTTCGGCGGAAAGCTCGGCGTTGGTGTGCTCCACCGAGAGCCCGCACGGTTCGGCCACCTCGGCGATGGTGTCCGCGCTGTCGTTGATGTAGATGACGTGGGCGACGTCCTTGATACCTACACCCGCTCGATCGCAGGCACCCTCGATCACCCGGGTCACGCTGTTGGCCAGGTACTCGCTGAACACGCGGAGCCGGTTCGGGTCCTTGCCGAAGTGGCTCAGCACCCGCTCCAGGCCACTCGGCGAGGTGGCGGTGGACCAGTCCTCCGGGGGCAGCGGGGTCACCGCGCCGCCGTAGTCGCAGCGGAAGAAGTCACACAGGTCGGGGTTGGTGAACTGCTCGGTGGCCAGCCAGCGCAACTGGTCGTGGCCGCGCCGCATGATCGCGGCGACCGCGCCGTCGCTGTGCACGGCGTTGTTGACGTTCATCCGGTTGCGGTGGAACTCGCTCACCCGGTTGACCGCGACAAACAGCACCGTCTGCAGTTCGGGCTGGATGGCCAGATGGCCGGCGATGAGGCCCAGCCCGGTGACGCCGGAGGCGCAACCCTCGTTGAGCAGCAGGGTCTGCACCTCGTCGATCTTCAGCTCGCGGGCCAGCCCCGCCGAGGTGTCCCAGTACAGGTAGTCCGGCATCTCGGAGGTAGCCAGCACGACCAGGTCGATATCGCTGGCGCTCATGCTCAGCCGGGCCAGCGCGTCCCGCGCCGCATCGGCGGCCAGCATGGTCGCCGTGACATCGGGTTCGGCCCGATGGAAGGTTCGGTAGCCCCAACGGATGACCCGTTCGGGATCGGTGACGAAGGTTCCCGCGGTCTCGGTCACGTCCTGGTTCTGACCGAACGCGTAGCCGAAGCCTTGGATACCGAAATTGACCACCTGGTCGCGCATGTGTCCGCCTTCGAGACGAGAGAGGATTTCACCGTGGGCACCCGGGTCCGACCGGCAGGTGCTGACCAATACTGGCTGTGACGGTTGCACTGGTCGCTGCACTGCGCGCTGCACCAAATCGTCGAAAGGAATGGTGCGGGATGATTGGCACTTCTTGTCGCACGGACGCGCCATCGTTAGCTTGAGCACAATGGTCAACTCGGGTGGCACCGGCGTCACCGCTTCCGGCGGCAGGAATCCCGCCTCTGGCGGCGGTAAAAGCGTTGCCGGCGCGTCCCGGCCGGGGTTGCGTTTCGAGGTCCTCGGCCCGTTGCGGGTCTTCCGCGGCGACGTCGCGCTGCCGCTCGGGCCGGTGCAACGCCGGGTGGTGCTTGCTGTTCTGCTGCTGCAACGCAATCGGCCGATCGGCCGGCAACAGGTGATCGATGCCGTCTGGGGCAAGGCGCAGCCGTCACACGCAGTAAACCTTGTGCAACGGCACGTGTCCGGATTGCGCATGATGCTCGAACCGCAACGCTCGGCCCGATCGTCCTCGGATCTGCTGAGCTGGACCGGCTCCGGCTACCTGTTCAAGGTGCCGCCCGGAGCGCTGGACCTTGACGTGTTCGAGAGCCGGCTGGTCGCCGCCCGCGCCGCCCGGGCCGGCAACGACCTGGCCAAGGCGGCCGAGGAGCTGCACGCGGCGCTGCAACTGTGGCGCGGACCGGTCTGCGACGGCCTGTCCAGCCCGTTGCTGGACGCGCAGCGCGAGCGGCTCACCGAGCGCCACATCGGCGCGCTGGAGGAGCGCATCGATCTCGACATCAACCTCGGCAACCACCACGAGGTGATCGGCGAGTTGCGGCACCTGATCGCCGAACATCCGCTGCGGGAGCGGTTGCGCGGACTGCTGATGTCCGCGCTGTACCGGTCCGGCCGGCAGGCCGACGCGTTGGCCGCGTATCAGGACGCCCGCAAGCACCTGCGCGAGGAGCTGGGGGTGGAGCCGGCGGTGGCGTTGCAGCGGCTGCAGCGGCAGATCCTCTCGGCCGATCCGGGGCTGGAACCGGCCCGGCCGGCCAAGTCGGACAGCCTGGAGATCGAGGTCGACCAGCCGAGGTCGGCCCACTGGGTGCCGGCGCAACTACCGCACAGCCTGGCCGGCTTCGTCGGCCGGCAGGCCGAGATCGAGCAGCTCAACGCGCTGCTGCCGAGCAAGGAGGACGTGCCGATCACCACCGTGGTGATCACCGCGATCGCCGGCATGGCCGGGGTGGGCAAGACCGCGCTGGCGGTGCACTGGGGCCACCAGTGCCGTTCGCACTTCCCGGACGGGCAGCTCTACGTCAACCTGCGCGGCTTCGACCCGGCCGGCACCGCGATGCGGCCGAGCGAGGCGATCACCCACCTGCTCGGCGCACTCGGCGTGCCGCCGGAGGAGATTCCGGACGGCTTGGAGGACCAGGCGGCGCTGTACCGCAGTCGCACCGCCAACCGGCGGGTGCTGATCGTGCTGGACAACGCCCGGGACGCCGAGCAGGTACGGCCGTTGTTGCCGGGTACCGCGGGCAGCATGGTGGTGGTCACCAGCCGGAACGATCTGACCAGCCTGGCCGCGGTGGACGGCGCCATCACGCTGACCGTCGACCTGCTCTCGCCGGCCGAGGCGCGCGGCCTGCTCAGCCGCCGACTGGGCGAGCACCGGGTCGAGCAGGAGCCAGAGGCGATCGAGCAGATCATCGCCAGTTGTGGCCGGCTGCCGCTGGCGCTGTCCATCGTGGCCGCCCGCGCGATGCGTACCCCGCGTTATCCGCTGGGCGCGCTGGCCGCCCAGTTGCGGCAGGCCTCCGGCGCGCTCGACCTGCTCGACGGCGGTGACCGCGCGGCCAACGTCCGGGCTGTCTTCTCCTGGTCCTATCAGCAGCTCAGCCCGACGGCGGCTGGGCTGTTGCGGGTGCTCGGCCTGCATCCCGGCCCGGACATCTCGGCCGCCACCATGGCGAGCATGGCCGGCACGGATGCCGCCGACCGGGAGGCGGCGCTGGTCGAACTGCTGCGGGCGAACCTGGTCAGCGAACCGATCCCGGATCGATTCGTGCTGCACGACCTGCTCCGCGCGTTCGCCGGTGAGCTGGCCGAGCGACACGACAGCGCGGACAGCCGGATCGCGGCGGTGCGGCGGATGCTCGACCACTACCTGCAGACCGCGTTGCGGGCCGACCAGTTGCTCGACACGAACCGGGCCGACAACCTGGGCGCGCTGCCCTCGTCCGGATCGCTCGAGCAGGAGCCGCTGGTCGACCTGTCCGAGGCGCTGGCCTGGTTCAACGCGGAGTGGCAGGCGCTGTCGGCCGCGTTGCGGCTGGCGGCCCGGCTGGGCTTCGACGATCACGCCTGGCGGCTGGCCCGCAGCCTGGCCTCCTTCCTCGACCGGCGTGGCCACTGGCGGGAGTCCGCCGACCTGCAGCGGATCGCGCTGGCCGCCGCGGTCCGGATCGGTGACTCCAGTGCCCAGGCGGTGAGCCACAGCTCGCTGGCCGGCGTGTGCATCCGGCTCGGCGAGTACTCCGACGCCCAGCACCACCTGCTGCGCTGCCTGCAGCTGTACCGGCTGGTCGGTGACCGGGCCGGCCAGGCGGAGGTGGAGCGCAGCGTCACCCAGCTGCTCGGCCGGCAGGGCAAGTACGGCGAGGCGCTGCCGCATGCCCGGCAGGCCACCGACCTGTTCTCCGAACTCGGCCAGCGAGCCGGCGAGGCGCGCGCGA